>Ga0114980_10003976_pt1 | contig 10019 bp, 3 predicted proteins | sample S_140806_EF_Meta_FD_87018 | JGI IMG/M metagenome (GOLD analysis project Ga0114980, IMG submission 87018) | Freshwater microbial communities from Lake Simoncouche, Canada to study carbon cycling - S_140806_EF_MetaG | ecosystem: Environmental > Aquatic > Freshwater > Lake | place: Lake... | reverse complement strand
TGTTATTATTAACGACGGAACAATGAACGTGGGTCACCAAGCGAGTCTTGTTCAAACAGCAACAACAGCTGGCACGGTTAACTCGGGTTCAGGAAACTTCAACGTTCAATCTAAATTAACCGGCAACTGGTCATCACCAACGGGCGCTCCAAACGGACGCTATTGGTACATTGGTTCTCCTATGAACAACACCGTTGCGAGTCAATTTTACGACACGCCAAGCATGGTGCGATTGTGGAGTTACAATGCAGCAAACAACAGCTGGGGAGTGGTGATACACAGCCAGACTTCAACGACTAGCTCTTTGAAGTTGGTTCCTGGAATTGGTTACTTGTATCGCGCAGGTGCAAATAAGACCATTACCTACACCAGTACTGCCGCTAATTTGAACAACAACATCACAACCAATTTACTTGCTCCTGCTTCTAACGTAGCGTATATTCCGGTATTGAGTTACTCAACCATCGGCTACAAGTTCGTTGCAAACCCATACCCTTCGTATGTCGATTGGACGTTACTCTCTCGCACAGGATTGAACGCGGGTTATTGGATTCGTAACTCAACAAATACGTCTTACGACGCCTACAATGCAACCACGCAGTTGGGTTCTAGTGCATCAGGACAAACCACGAAGTACATTGCACCAATGCAGGGGTTCTGGGTTTATGCCTACACAACGCCTTGTGCCTTGCGTATAGACAACACCGACCGCGTGCATTCCACAAACGTGTTGCACGCACCAACTGTGAATCAAGTGGTTCGATTGAAGTTGAACGACGGTATGTCGAGCGATTATACAGTTGTTTACGAAAATGAATTGGCTGCGAACGACTTCGAAGAAACCGATACCGATAAGATGTTCGACTATGATTTCCATCAGTTGTATACGCTGGAAGGCGATCACGAACTTGTGTTGAACGGACTGTCGAATGCTACTTCGAAAGGAAGTGTTGACATGGGAATATCTGTTGCGAATAGCGGACCATACACCATCGAAGCAACTGACTTAGAAGTGGAAGAAGCTGTTATTTTGGAAGACAAGTTGAACCACACGTTCCAAGACCTGAAGGTGAATCCGATTTATAGCTTCACTAGCAATGCGGGAACATTCAACGAACGTTTTGTTCTTCACTTCACGGCTAGTGAATCAGTGGCAGTAACAGAAACAGTAGGAGAAACAGAGGGAGTAAAAGTATTCAACACCTCGAACAAACAAGTGAAGGTGTGGGTATCGAACACTGCAGAATACCAAGGCGCTACTGTAAAAGTTTACGACGCAATCGGAAACCTAATTGAAAGAAAGAACATGACATCGAATGAACTCCTTCTAGATCTTGACATTGCCAACGGCATTTATGTTGTTGAGGTGACTGGAGCAAATAAAACTTTCACCAAAAAAGTGTTTATTTCGAAGTAAATACCCGCAGGGTACATCTGTAATTGCACCTTCGGTGCGTAAATTGAAGTAAATAGCCTTCGGCTGTAAGGAGAGAACAAATCTACTTACGGCGAAGCCACTTACTTTAATTTACGTCCGAAGGGTTTTTAAATCTTGAAAGACTTCCCTTTTCTTAACTTTTCTTCCCTCGAATAACATCTCTAGCATCATCTAATATTCTGTTTAATAATTGCTTACGAAAAAATCGTAACCCATTCCGCTTTTTCGCTTACATTTGTGTAATCAATTACATAAAATGAGTATAGCACTAGAAATCAGCAACATATTAATTGAAAATGTTGATATTCAGTTTCGAAGATTGCTTTTTAGCACCATTGAATGGGAAAATCGGCTCATTGAAATTAAAGGAGCTCGAGGAACAGGTAAGACAACCCTTATGTTGCAGAAAGCCAGAGAATACAGAGATAATCTGAATAAAAAGGTGGTCTATGCGTCATTGGACTTGCCCTATTTCTATGCGTATTCCATTTTCGATTTGGCTCATTCTTTTTACCGAGAGGGAGGTGAGGTTTTGTTTTTAGACGAAGTGCATAAGTATCCGAAGAAGAATCCAACGAGCGATTGGTCTTCTGAGATTAAAGCTGTGCACGATTCTTTTCCCAATTTGAAAGTGGTTTATTCGGGTTCGTCGTTGATTGAATTACACAAGGGAAATGGTGATTTGAGCAGAAGGAAGGTTTCGTACAATTTGTATGGATTTTCTTTTTCGGAATATCGTGCGTTAAAAATTGGTGAAGTGAAGATTAGTACATTTTCGTTATTGGAATTATTGAAAAATCACACAGAGATTGCTCAGATTTTGACCAAACAGGGGTCTCCACTTCCAATGTTTCGCGAATATCTGAAAAAGGGATACTACCCGTTTCAACTTGTTTCAGAGAGTGCCTATTACCAGAAGTTGAATGAAGTGGTGAATGCGGTAATTGAAACAGAGATTCCCTCTGTTATGGATGGTGGATATATTTCAACGGAGCGGATAAAAAAACTATTGGGGGCAATAGCTACATCGGTTCCTTATACGCCCAAGATTAAGGAATTATCAGAGCAGTTGAATATTTCCGATTCTCGCACGTTGTTGAAGTATTTGGAATTGTTGGTAGGAGCGGAGATCTTGAACACCTTGCAATCTGGCGTGTCGAGGAATAAAAAGTTGCAGAAGCCCGACAAGATTTACTTCAATAATACCAATTTGAATTTTGCATTGGCCGGCGAGTCCTCAGAACTTGGAACCATTCGCGAGACCTTTTTCTTGAATCAGGTAGGAAAGAGTCATGAAGTTACTTATCCAAAGACCACCGATTTTTTGGTTGAAGGGAAATATTATTTTGAAGTCGGAGGTAAATCGAAGAAGCGCAAACAATTGCCTACGCTAACAGAGAATGCTTATGTTGTATCCGATGACCTTGACATTGGTTTTGGCAACCGTATTCCCTTGTGGTTGTTTGGTTATTTGGAATAAATGATCCATTGGAATGTCCTGCGGAAAGTCTGACGAAGGTCGGATGGAAGGTCCTGTGGAAGGTCTTGCGAAGGTCTTGCAGAAGGTCTACGAAGGTGCTTCGCAAGGACGCTTTGCGTAGCGACCTTCCGCAGGACCTTGTAAATACACCTTGCTTGCACCCCGCATCCGCCAAACTCGGAAGTAAAACAGCGCCAAACTCGGAAGTAAAAACGTGCCAAACTCGGAAGTTTGATGTATATTAGCGGTCTAATAAGCTCTTTTGCAATGGCTAAGAAAAAATATCTAAAACGTTTAGGAGACGAAGAGTTGAGACTTACTTTGGCGTCTTCTGGTGCTGTATTGATAGAAGGTGCGAAGTGGTGTGGGAAGACGAGTACGGCGCAGCAAGCAGCCAAGAGTGTAATCTTTTTGCAAGATCCAGATCAATCGGTTTCTTATTTGGCATTGGCAGATACAAAACCCTCACTTTTATTGTCGGGCACCACACCCAAACTTATTGATGAGTGGCAAATGGCGCCGGTGCTTTGGGACGCAGTGCGTTTTGAGGTAGATAAACGAAATGAACTTGGACAATTTATTTTAACGGGTTCTGCTGTACCGAACGACAATGTTACCGCGCATACGGGTACTGGAAGAATTTCTCGAATGAAAATGCGTCCCATGAGTTTGGTTGAATCGAAAGAATCGAACGGCAGCATTTCACTTGGCGCATTATTTTCTGGCCAATTACTAGTCTCAGAGTCTAAGTCTGAATTGAGCATTGAGCAAATCGCATTTGTGATTTGTCGTGGCGGATGGCCAGCGAGTTTGCAATTGGAAGGAAATGCAGCATTGCGTATGGCGAATGCGTATATTGAGTCTGTTATTAATCACGATGTTTCTGAAGTTGATTCGGTAGAAAAAAATCCAGAGCGTGTTCGCTTGCTCTTGCGTTCGCTAGCCAGAAACATTGCTACCACCGCTAATTACACGACCATTATTGAAGACCTTGAGGCAACCGACAACAGTATTTCAGACAAGACGGTAAGCACCTATGTAAATGCGTTGAAGCGTATTTTTGTGGTGGAAGATTTACCGGCGTGGCAGCCATCTCTTCGATCGAAGACAGCTATTCGCACTTCTGAAAAAAGGCATTTTGTAGATCCTTCTATAGCAACTGCGGTCATGCGTATAGACCCGAAAGGCATATTGAAGGACTTTGAATATTTCGGTTTTTTATTTGAGTCGCTTTGCACGCGTGACGTTCGTATTTACGCCCAGGCGAACGACGGAGATGTTTTTCATTATCGCGATAAATCTGGGTTGGAATCGGATTTAATTGTTCGTCTACGAAATGGGCAATGGGCAGCCATTGAGGTAAAGCTGGGTCAAAAGCAGATTGAAGAGGCTGCGTCTAATTTGCTTGCGATAGCAGAGAAGATAGATACAGAAAAAATGGGCGCCCCTGCATTTCTCATGGTTCTTACGGGCGGACAATTTGCTTATCAGCGCACAGATGGCGTTTGGGTAGTTCCCATCGGTTGTTTAGGCGCCTGATGCGAGGATAATTGCACCTTCGGGTTGGAGAGAATAATTACCCTTCGGGTGTAAGTTGAAGTAAATGGCTTCGCCGTAAGTTGGAACAACCCCGCTTACAGCCGGAGGCTATTTACTTTAACTTACTGCGAAGCAATTTATATTGAAACTTCTCTTTTCTTACCCTTTCCAAAAGATAATCACCGAAGGTTTGATCGCACTGCGATTGATCCGAAGGATTGATCACGAAGTGATTGTTTCCCTTTTCTTCCCAAGAATAATAACATTTTTTTGTTGTTTCAAATTAGGAATTGTCATTTTTTTTCTTAATTTGGCTTCCTGTATTATTTCAAAATGTGAAGACATTCTTAAAATTGCAGACTACCTAACTAGAAAATTCTTAACTAAATCGCAACTGGCATGAAGTCATTGTATTCTTTTTTATCTCGCGCACAAAGCGCGTCGAACGTGAAGTTGAGCACATCAATCGCAACGAAACCAACTGAAAATTTATTGAAGAAATTTATCCTCCGCACTGCGGGGGTAATGGTTCTTTTGTTGTTTTTAGGGGGGAGTTCTAATATGTTTGGACAAACTGTCACAACTATTTCAACGTCGGGCACTTGGACTGTGCCTGCAGGTGTAACATCAGTTACCGTATCAGTCTATGGAGCAGGGGGCGGAAGTGGAGGAGCAAAAGCTTCATCAAATGACAATGCCAGTGGCGGAGGTGGCGGTGGCGCTTGTGCAATTTCAACTTTAACAGTTATTCCTGGACAAGTCTACACGATAACTATTGGTAATGGAGGAACTGCAGGTGCTGCTACAGGAACAAACGGTGGTGCTGGTGGTCTTTCCTCTTTTGTTGGAACAGGTGGAACTGTCTCTGCAAATGGTGGTGGCGGAGGTGGTGGTGTAGCTGTTACAACAGGTGCAGCAGGTACCGCTGGTTTGGGAGCTACTACAGGAACAGGTACAACGATTAGAGCTGGAGGAAACGGTACAACTGGATTTAGAACGACGCTTAACGAAGTTGGTGGTGCAGGTGGCGGCGGCGCAGGAAATGCGGGAAATGGAGGAAATGGTTCTGGAGCAACTGGAATAAATTCTACTGGTGGTGCTGGTGGTCTTGGGAGTCCTGTAGGAGCACCTTTTGCTGGCGCGGCAGGTATAGGAGCAACCTTGACAGGAGGCACACTACCAGGTGTAGCTGGTGTTGCGCCAGGCGGGGGAGCTGCAGGATGTGCTACATATACTACAGCTGCGGTAGGAGCTATAGGAGGAAAAGGTCAAGTGGTTTTATCTTATACTTCGCCTGCCTGCTCTGGAACACCCTCAGCCGGTACAGCAACAATTACTTCTGCAACAGGTTGCGCAAGTGCTAATTTTACATTGAATAGTTCTGGTCTATCAACTGGGGCGGGAATAAGTTATCTGTGGCAGTCTTCTCCAGACAATTCAACTTGGACCAGCACAGGTATTACAACAGCTTCTTATACAACTTCAACGGCAACTACGGCCTATTATAGATTAAGAACTACATGTTCGGGTAGTGGATTAGTTAATTACACGAATGTGGTTTCGTATACTGTTGTTTCATGCTGTACAAATACGCTGCAGTGTTACGATTCTTATGGCGATGGTTGGAATGGTGGAAATGTTAATCTTTATGTAGGTGGCGTTTTGGTCGGAAACTACACGATCGCAACTGGATTTGGACCTACAACGGTTGATTTTACAACATATACAGGTCAGGCAATTCAAGTTACATTAGCTGCAGGAGGTTCATACCCGACAGAAATGTATTTTAATGTTATAAATAGTGTGGGAACTTCCATTGTTTCCAATTGGTATCCAAATACGAGTGGCACATGGAACGGAACAGCAGTTTGTCCTTCCCCTTGTTCCGGCACACCGGCTCCTGGTGCAGCGGTTTCTACTTTAACAACCGTAACAGCAGGTCAAGCATTCACCTTAAGCAATACAAACACATTAACAGGTTCAGGGTTAAGTTACGCTTGGCAAAGTACTTCTACTAGTGGAACTTGGCCAACCATTTCGTCGATTGTAAATTCTGATTTTGCATCAACTCCAGCCAACGTTACGACCACTGGAAGTGCTGCTATTACGGCCGGAGAAGCGGTTCTTACAACGGCAACAGGAAGCCTGTATGGTTCAGTAGTTATTCAAAATCCTTCTGGAGTTTCAAATTCAGCCCAATCATTTATCGCAGATTTTGATTACAGAATTTTTGATGGTGGCGGTGCTGACGGGTTGTCATTTAATTATGGCGGCGATGTAAGCACAACTACAGCGGGATTTGGTGAAGCTGGCGAAGGATCTGGGTTGCGTGTGAGCTTCAAGACCTACACTTCCCCCCAGATTTTGGTATATTATAACAATACAATTATTTGGCAAAATACAATAGGGGCATATGCGCTGAGAAATGCGTCATACAGAAATGTTCAATTAAGTGTAAATGAAGCGGGTTATTTGAATCTGTCGATTGCAGGCACGCAGCTGATAAGCTCATTGAACCTAGGAAGCGCTGGTTATACTGCCCAAAACAAATCGGGATGGGTTTTTAAAATCTCAGCGCGCACGGGTGGGGTGACAGACAAGCACAGTATTGATAATTTGAAAATAGTTAAAGGCGCCATTGCGCTTACCCCAACTTATACAACTTCTGAGGGAAGTTCAATGTACTATCAATGTGCTGTCACTTGCTCAGGTTCAACAGGGCTGTCCTCAGCTCCAGTATACGTTCAATTACCAGCATGTTCTTTACCAACGGCATTAGCATCCTCAGCAGTAACATCTTCATCGGCTACGATATCTTGGACTGCACCTGCAAGTGCGCCGTCAAGTGGATACCAATATTACGTCTCAACAAGCAGCACGGCCCCATTGGCAGGAACAACTCCAACGGGGTCTGTTGGTGCTGGAATTACGACAGCAAATCTGACGGGGTTATCCCCTAATGGCACCTACTATTTCTGGGTTCGGTCGAATTGTGGCGCCGAGAATAGTGCGTGGGCTGGGTCAAGCACATTTACAACACCGGGTTATTGTATACCTGTGGTTACATATGGTTGCACAGACGGAGATGTGGTGGCTCGTGTAATTTTAAATACATTAGACAACAATACTGGTACAGGCTGTCCTAGTGGAACATTGGGTTATTCGAACTACACGAGTAATCCAACGTTAACAACGACTTTGCTTCCAAGTACTTCGTACAATTGTATCGTTTATGCGGGACAGTTTAGTGCGAATTATGCAGCATGGATAGATTATAATGACAACTTAGTTTTTGAATCTTCAGAGCGAATTGGTTATACAACAACAGCTGTAACTGGCTCTGGAATAGTGGGAACATTAGGGTCATCTGCAAGCTTTCCGGTAACTTTGGCGTGCAGCCCGCCAGCGGGGCTTCATAGACTTCGTATTCGTGAGGTTTATGCTTTGACAGGCGTCTCGATTGACCCATGCGCAGCGGTTTCATATGGTGAGACAGAGGATTATCTCATTACCATTGCCGCAGCACCAGCCTGTCCGTCTCCGGGATTAATGACAACAATTACAACAACCTCATCTTCTGCGACATTGACTTGGGCTGCAAATTGCGCGTCAGCTACATCTTACGATTTTCAATACGGTCCTCAAGGTTTTACTTTAGGATCAGGCACAACAGTTACCAATCAAACGATTGGTTTGAGCAGTGGTGTTGCTACTTATACTTTAAATGGTCTGAATTCATTGACAAACTACTCCGTGTACTACCGCGCCAATTGCGGTGGGAGTGTGAGTGCTTGGTCGTTGGTTTCGAACTTTACAACGCTTTGTAACACTCCTGATTATGCGAACCTTCAATCTCCCGCATCAGGTGCAATTTGTTCTACAGGAATATTTGATGTTTATGGACAGGTTTATGAGCCAAACATAACACCTGCAGCTGGACAAGGAGCTGGAATTACTGTTCAATTGGGATACAGCTCTACTGATACCAATCCAAATACATGGACAACATGGGGAGCCACAACGTTTAATGTTCAATCCGGGAACAACGATGAGTACAAAGGAACGCTCAGCGGATTAACCGCAGGTACCTATTATTATGCTTTCAGATATACCATTGAAGGGTCATGTTATGTTTATGGTGGAACGGCCGGATTATGGACAACCGGTACAAGTGGCGTTTTAACTGTAACTGCTGCACCAAATGCAGGAACTATCAGTAGCTCAGCTTCTTCACTTTGTCCAGGCGGAACTGTTCAAATGACATCAAGTGGTGCCGTTGGCGGCACTTGGGCCTCTTCCAATTTGAGCGCTGCTACCATTAGTGCTGGAGGTATGGTTACCGCCGTAAATCCTGGTTCAACCACGATTACATATACAGTAACGGGAACAGGCGGATGTGCGAATGCACAGGCAACTTATTCCTTCACAACCTTCAATACGCCTGATTTTGCAAATCTTCAGTGGCCACAAAGTGGTTCAATATGCGCTTCTTCAGGTACATTTGATATATATGGGCAAATTTATGAAGCCGGATTGACAGAGGCACCAGGCGCTGGAGCGGGTATTACCGTTCAAGTGGGTTATAGTTCTTCAAGTGCAGACCCATCAACATGGTCTAACTGGACTTCTACCGGAGTTACCTACAATGGTCAAGGCGGAAGTTCTGCGAATAATGACGAGTATAAATACACTCTTTCGGGTTTATCTGCGGGAACGTATTACTATACTTTCAGATATGCTGTTGCTGGGGGTTGCTATATTATTGGTGGATTTAACGGAGGAACATATAACGGAACCTCTAATACTATTGGGACTTTAACTGTCAATCCACTTCCAACGGCAAGTGTTACAGCTGGTTCTGCAATTTGTTCTGGTAGCACTGCTTCGTTTACCCTCACGGGAACAGCAAATGCCCTGGTGAGTTATTCTATTAACGGAACTGCAGGAACAACAACACTTGTGGGTGGGACAGCAACGGTGACTGCTGCGAATGCAACGGCTAATCAAACGCTAACGTTGGTTTCTGTAACGAATACAACTACCACTTGTTCGCAGAATTTAAGTGCAAACGCAACAGTAACTGTTAACCCAATTCTTACTGCAAGCGTATCTATTGCTGCAACTGCAACAACTATTTGTTCAGGAACTTCAGTGACATTCACTGCAACGCCAACGAATGGAGGAACAGCTCCGGCCTATGTTTGGATGAAAAATGGAACAGCCATTGACGGAGCTACAGCTTCAACTTATGCTGCAAGTTCATTTGTTAATGGTGATGTAATTACTTGCGTAATGACTTCAAACGCTACACCTTGTTTGGCGGGTTCACCAGCGACTTCGAACGCTGTAACTATGGTTGTTAATCCAATCGAGACTCCAACGTTCACACAAGTATCCGCGATCTGTTCAGGTGCATCTTTGAGTGCCCTTCCAACAACCTCGAATAACGGTATTACTGGAACATGGTCTCCTTCTTTGAATAACACTGCCACAACTGAATACACCTTCACGCCAACGGCTGGCTTGTGTGCTTCAACGGCTACAATGACGATTACTGTTAAT
>Ga0114980_10003975_pt1 | contig 10019 bp, 7 predicted proteins | sample S_140806_EF_Meta_FD_87018 | JGI IMG/M metagenome (GOLD analysis project Ga0114980, IMG submission 87018) | Freshwater microbial communities from Lake Simoncouche, Canada to study carbon cycling - S_140806_EF_MetaG | ecosystem: Environmental > Aquatic > Freshwater > Lake | place: Lake... | reverse complement strand
TGTCGCCGCTTTGATCATCACCACACTTTGCCACGCGGCAGAGCCGCATCTCCCACCGGGCACGAAGGCCTTGCAGTCAGCGGCAGAGAAAGGTCGTGGGCCGCTGGCGCTGGTGAATTTGAATCATCATGTGCTGGGGCATGCGCGGGTGTTTGGTGGTAAAGAGCCGGACTTGTTCGTGGCGGGGTATGGCGGGCCGCAGGCGGTGCATTTGTTCAAGTGGGTGGATACGGCGGAGAATGCTGCGCCGGTGTTTGCGGAGCCGGTGGTGGTGAAATGTGCCTTCAAGGACAAGGGCTGCGTGTTTCAGCGGAAGGATGGCTCGATCATCGGGCTGTGGATCAACAAGGAAGAGCTGGTGGCGACGGAGTTTGATCGCCAGAAGCTCGAATTTCGTGAGACGAAGCGAGAGAAGCTGCCAAAGGCGGTGAAGTCGCCATCGAGCCTCGGCGTGCTCATGAACGGCGATGGCTACGATCTGGCGTTTGAGATGTCGAACGGTGGCAAAGGCACCGAAGGCAGTGCGAACACGGAGGCATGGAGGCCATTCAACTCATCGGGGATCGCGGTGGGCGATTTGAGGTATCGTTATCTCATCGGCCGGCCGTCGAAGGGTGAGGTGAGGCAGATCACGAAGACGAAGCAGGAGGTGTTTTTCTCGATGCATGGCATCACGGGCATTGATCTGGGTGCCGGGCATGAGCGGGATCTGATTACGGGGTCGCGGCAGGGGAATCTGGTGTTTTATCACAACAAGGAGGCAAGCGGTTTTGATCTCGAAACGAAGCGACTCGTGGCGGGTGAGGATGGGAATGCGCTGCGGCACCCGAGCATCAATCCGAGCGTGGCAGCCTATCCGGGCGGCCTGATCGCATGTGGTGAGGGTTCGCTGTATTTTTATCGCTTCACCGGGAAGTGGGCGAAGACGGGTGCGCCGGTGTTTGCGGAGCCGATTTCGGTCTTGCAGGAGCATGCGGACCTTTACGCGGGCACGCTGCCTTCGCCGACGGCGGTGGATTGGAATGGCGATGGTGTGCTGGACATCCTGGCGGGCAATTCGGAGGGCTTTGTGCTCTTCTTTGAGAACATCGGCAGCAACGACGAGCCGAAGTTTCTGCCTGCGACTCGGGTGCAGGCCGGTGGGCGTGAGATTCAGGTGCAGGCGGGCTACTCCGGCAGCTTGCAGGGGCTTCAAGAAGCGCGCTGGGGCTATCTCTCGCCGAACGCGATCGACTGGAATGGCGATGGCATGCTCGACCTCATCACCGGCGACATCACGGGCGACTATCTCATCTATCTGAATCGGGGCACCAAGACAGAGCCGAAGCTCGATGCGGCGCATCCTCTCTACTGCGATGGCATCGACCTGCATGGCATGTGGCGTTGCCGCCCAGCCGTGGTGAAGATCGGTGAACGTGTGGCCATCGCGATTGTGGATGGCGACGACCATTTTCATCTCTACTGGCGCATCGACGACTATAACGTCGAAGACGGCGGCAAGCTCAAACTCGCCGACGGCAAGCCCATCGGGACCAGCGGGGGAGTGGGCGGCATGAGCGGTCGCTGCAAGCTTGACCTCTTTGATTGGAATCAAGACGGCCATCTCGATTTCGTGATCGGCACGGGGCGTGTCGTCTCCATCCCAGATCGCGAGACGGGCTATCCGATGGCGGCTTTGGGGCAAAATCCGGTCGTGGGTGGTCTCATCGGAAGTCTGGTGGACAAGGCGCTTCCCACGAAGCTGAAGAAGACGCTCGGCACCCCTTTGCTGATGCTCAACCAAGGCGATAACACATTCGCGAGGCCGCTTGTTTTCCGCGATGAAGATGGGCTTGTCGTTCAACCCGGCGGTGCGCATGAGACGGGTGCGGTGGGCACGATGCTCGGCAAAGACGGGCCGAATCTGCTGATCTGCAATGAAGCAGGGCGGATGTTCCTTTTGCCGGGGAAGAGGCTGAAGGCGACGCCGTAGCTACTTGGCAAGCTTGAGCGCGGCCTGGGCCGTTTTCAGGGCGGCATCGGGGATGCTGAGAGGAGCCATGTTCGCACGCATGCGTCGGCCGGCGGCTCCGTCGTTGGTGAGGATGCTTTCGACGGCGGCGGCGGTTTCTTGGGGCGAGTGGGTGCGGATACCGCAGGCACGCGAGGTGAGCATCTCAGCATTGCCTTCCTCCTGGCCGGGGACGACGTAATCGATCACGGCGGGGACTTTCGCGGCGAGGACCTCATGCAGGATGGCTCCACCGGCCTTGCAGATGACGACATCATGCGTGCGGAGAAACTCGGGGATGCGCGGCGTCCAGCCGATGATGTCGAGGGTGCCGGGCGGGAGCGAATCGGTGAAGCGGCGCAAGACATGGTAGAGACGCGAACCGTGCTTGCCGACTGGGAGGGTGAGCTTCACTCCAGAGAGCAACAGCGGACGTAGCGCCGCGAGCGTCGCAGCAACATGGCGGCCGGGCGTGGAAGGCAGGTAAAGGATGCGCTGATGAGGTGCGTGGGCATCAGGCGGTAAAGGCTCGGTGAAGGCGAGGCTCACGGGGAAGCCGGTGACGCGGATTTTTTCACGAGCCACGCCCAGCTTTTCCACCACCTCCTGGGTCTCGTCATCGGCCACGCAAAAGCGATCACTCGGCTGGGTGACCCAGATGGGATGCACGCTGACGGAATCCGTGATGACGGTGACGAGCGGCGGCACTTGCCTGTGGGATCGCAAGGCGGCGAGCATCGCCGAATAGACGGGATAGGTGCTGATGATGAGGCGGGGCTGTTCACGCTCGATCTTTTGCTCGATGGCGCGGATGAGCGGGAGCTGCCAGGAGGCATCGGGGCCGGTCATTTTCGGATTCCCGAGCATCTTGTAGGTGAGCCTCCAGGCCGCCGGACAGTGAATGATAGCCACCTGGTAGGCCGCTTTGAGCACGGTGGAGAGTCGAGGCAGCACCTCGCTGATGAGATCGGTGACCTCGATTTTTTCATCGGGGTGGAGGCGTGTGAGAGCCTCCGCCACTGAGCGTGCCGCCGTGTTATGCCCGTCGCCGAAGCCTGCTGTTAGAATCCAGATCACTGAGGGCATCGCTGCCGGAGAAAATCATCCTCACAAGCAAAAATCTCTAGAGGCAGCCGTAGTTGTTGATTATTTTGGATTTGTTAACTAAATGACGCCAACCATGAAAAGTCGCCGCTCCACCAGCAAGAGCCAGTTTTTGGCTGCCGGGATTACCTTGGCGGCCGTGACGATCATGCTCGCGCCGCTGCGTTCGGGGCCGAAGGACCTGCGCACGCAGGAGGCCTCCTTCATGCCGATCTTCTCGATTGGCGGCGTGGCGGAGACAGGATCTTTTCGCCGACTGAGCAGTGTGCGGCCGCTGGAGGTGAACTCGGCACCCCAGGTGAGGATGCCGAAGGCAGCGAAGTGAGTGATTCCGCATGAAGGCTTCGATTGCCCATCGAAGCTAATTCGTCTGCTTCAGCCCGGCGGCCTTGTCGATGAGCTGGAGGAATTCACCGCGGTAGCCGAGTTTGTCGGGGCCTTTGCCAGCGAGGGCCAGCTTGCGCACGGATTCCCAAGTGAGCGTGCCTTTGTAACTGGAATCGCGCAGCAGGAGGCCGAACGCGGCCACGGCGGCGCTGAATTGGAATTCGCCGCTGGCGGCTTCGAGCGTTTTTCCTTCATCGAGGACGGGAAGCTCGATCTTGGCGCTCGTTTCGCCCTCGGGCTGCTTGTAGCGGAGCTTCACGGTCATGAGTTCTTTGCTCGCAACTGCATCCAAAGCGGTGGCGGCAACGGGTTTGACCTCGTTGAGATCCTTCGAGGTGGGCGAGGCGAGGGTTTGGTATTTGAGCGTATCGACGATGCGGTCCGGCTCGACGCCGGGCGGCAGATTGGTGGGCACCAGTTCGTAAAGAGCGACGACGCGATGGCCGCTGCCGATCTCGCCGGCGTCCTTGGTGTCATCATTGAAATCCTCTTTGGCGAGGAGGCGGTTCTCGTAGCCGATGAGGCGGTAGGCTCGCACCTGGGCGGGATTGAACTCGATCTGCACTTTCACATCCTTCGCGATGGTGACAAGCGTGCCGGCCATCTGCTCGACGAGCACTTTGCGTGCCTCGGCGAGGCCGTCGATGTAGGCGTAGTTGCCGTTCCCCTTGTCGGCGAGGGTTTCCATGGTGCGATCCTTGAGGTTGCCGCTGCCAAAGCCGAGCACGCTGAGGAAAACGCCGCTGCGGGCCTTCTCGGCGATGAATTTTTCCAGCTCGGCGGGATCGCTGATGCCCACATTGAAATCGCCATCGGTGCAGAGGATGACGCGGTTGATGCCTTCCTGGATGAAACCGGCCACCGCCTGCTCGTAGGCGAGTTTCAAGCCGCCCGCGCCATTGGTGCTGCCATTCGCCTGGAGTTGATCGACGGCGGCGATGATCTGCGGACGGTTTTCCCCGTTCGTGGGCGGCAAAACGACCGCTGTACCGCTGGCATAGGTGACCATCGAAACGCGGTCGCCCTCGCCCATCTGCTCGGCGAGCATGCACAGGCTTTGTTTCACGAGCGGGAGCTTCTGCGGGTCGTCCATCGAGCCGGAGACATCGACGAGGAAGACGAGGTTGCTGGCCTTGCTGCCCTTTTGCGCCTGCTTCCCCTGAATGGCGATGCGTGCCAGGCGATGGTGCGGCTGCCATGGGCAGGCCGCCAGCTCCACACGAGCGGCAAAGGGCTCTTTCGCATCGGCAGCAGGGCCTTCTTCGTCACCAGGGAAGTAGTTGATGAGCTCTTCCAGGCGCACCGCGTCCGCCGGTGGCAACATGTTCTGGTTCAGAAAGCGCCGCACGTTCGCATACGATGCGGTATCGACATCAATCGAGAAGGTCGAGAGCGGCTCACGCCGCACGTCCATCAACTCGTTTTCGAGGATGCGGGTGTAGGATTCGGTGGAGGCGACTTGATCGCGTTGGACAGCCCAACTTGCGGCAATCTGAGGAGGCTCAAAGGCGCGTGTTTGACCCGCTGCGCCTTCAACAACCGGCACTGCAGATGAAGCCGACGTCGTCACAGTCCGGCCGCCTGAGGCAGTCACATTGGCTGCTAGGAGGCCCAACGGTGCCGCAGGTGGTGCAGGCGGAGAAGCAGGCATGGACAACGGCGGTGATTTAAACTGCATCGTTTCAGCGAGTTCCTTGCCTGCCGCCAACGTGCCTCCACTCAGCTCCAGCATCCTTTGCTTGCTGGCCACCACATTACCCGAGCGGACCTCCAAAGTGCCCCCATTAACCGAAACAGCTCCTGCGTAAGTATTAGCTCCGGTGAGTGTGACGTTGGACTCGGCGGGTTTGGCGGCGGGAAGTGGCGTGGATGCCAGACCAGGCAGGGGTGAGCGCAAAGACTCGTTTAAAGGCATGTTGCCAAACGAGGGTGCCGCAGGGCTCTCTAGCAAGTCCATCGGAGCACTGGCTGCTTTTTGTCCGATCTGCGGACCGCCTACCTTGAATAGCTTCTCCTCTTCGACCGCCGCTACGACGATCTGTTCCTTTTCCGGCTTGAGCCACGGATACATCCAATAGCCTCCTACGGCCACGCAGGCCGCTGCGGCGGCGAGCGAGCCAAAACGGGAGGTAAAGCTCCAACGCACCGGTTTGGACGCGGAAGATGGCACGATGATGTTCGACGCTGGCGGCATCGTTTGCAGCCGTGAGCGCTGCTCGGAAGTGAATGCGAGGGATTCATCTCGCAGCTCCTGGGTCAGCAAATCGCAGAACGACTTGGTTTCCTCGGCCTTGGCCTTGATCTGCGGGTTCTCACGGAGCGCAGCCTCGATCTGCTCGCGTTCCTGCGGGCTCAGCTCGTCGAGAGCCCAGGCGGTGATCTGTTCGTGTTTCATAGTTTGATCCTTCATCTTTGAGTTTTGATCGTTCCGGTTCACGCGGCGGCCAGCGCCGGGCTGCGTGCCTTTCCGGGGGCGGGTTCTTCGTTTTCCATGGCCTGCCATTTCGTGCGCAGGGCGGCCACGCCGTGGTGGATGAGGTAGCCGACATTGCCGATGCTGGTTTTCATCGCGGCGCTGATCTGCTGGTAGTCCAGCCCGGCGATGAATTTGAGCCGCACGGCCTCCTGCTGGCGGGTGGGCAGGGTATCGATGAGGCGGCGGAGCATGGTGACGATCTCGGCGCGATCCATTTCCTCATGGGGCGAGGGATCGGCGGACATTTCGAGGTCGAGTGTTTCAGTTTCCATGACGACGAGGCGGCGGTGTTTGCGCAGGTGGTCCAGCGCACGGTTTCGGCAGACGGTGAAGAGCCAGGGGGCCAGCCGCTCGTGATCGAGGGTGTGGAGGCACTGGCTGAGCTTCACAAACACGTCCTGCACGATGTCTCGCGCCTCCTCCAGATCGCCCGTGTAGCCGTGCGCATAGCGGATGAGAGGCCGCTCGTAGCGCTGAAGGGTTTCGAGGAAGAGGGTGTGCGGTTCAGCCATGAGTGCGTGTTCGCCGCGCATGACGAACCTCCACCGCCTATCTTGGGGGCGATTTGAAAAAAGGCTAATTCAGCTGCCAGAGCACCGCCGCTGCCAAACTTCAACAATCAGCAATCCTTGTTCATCAATCGTCAATCGAGCACAGCGAAGCTTCGTGAGCCCCCTAGGATTGCCGATTGATGAGCAATCGATTTTTGATGGTTGAAGTATATCTCCGTCGATCACTCGTCCTTCTTTTTGCCCTTCTTCCCTTTGCCCTTGGCATCGCTTTTCGTGTCGAGCGTGTAGGGCGGCAGTTCAAAGGGCACCGGGTCCTGCGTCACACGGGGGTCGCCGACGGCTTTGAGCTTCGCCATGAGCTCGGCGGCCATTTCGGCCTTCTTGGCGGCAAAAGTGGCTTCGGTGGCGAGATTGATGGTGGCGTCTGGGTCTTTGCGGAGGTCGTAGAGCTCTTCCTGCGGGCGTTTGGCAAAGGCGTAGTCGAAGTGCCATTTGTACTGCGAGTCGTTGCGGTGGGCGATGAGCCAGGCCTTGGCCGGGGAGCTGTCCATGTCGGGAAAGGCCTCGTAGGTGTTGTTTTCGAGCGCGTCCTGATCCGGCGTGAAGCTGTCGGTGAGGTTTTTGGTGTCGCCCATCGGCATGCGCTCAGGCTTGAAGTTGTGAATGTAGAGCCAGCCGTCTTTGCGCAGTGCCCGCTGCGGGTAAGGCAGGTTGCCTTCGCGGGCGGTGCTCACGTGGCGCTCGCGACCGGTGATGACGCAATCACGTTCCGGCTCCACCTTGCCACTTTGGCCGCTCTTCATCAGTGAAACGAGGCTCTTGCCGTTCACGCCGGGCGTAATGGCCGCACCGCCGACTTCCATGAAAGTGGGAGCGAGGTCCATCAGGTTCACAAAATCCTCGATGTAGCGTCCGCCGGGCTGACCGGGCCAGCGGATGGCGAGCGTCACATTCACGCCGAAGTCGTAGAGATTGCATTTACCACCGGGGAAGCCTGGAGCGCCGTGATCGCCGCTGATAACGATGATCGTGTTGTCGAGTTCGCCCTCTTCTTCGAGCCTTTTCACCAACACACCGACCTGCGCATCGAAAGCCTGAATCTCGCCGAGGTAACTGCCAAAGTCCTCGCGGAACTCTGGCACATCCGGCAGATGCTTCGGCAGCTTGCCCTTCAATTCATCCGGTTTGATGCCCCAGAGCGCTTCGCCACTGCCTTTGACCCACTTGCGATGCACATTCGTCGGTCCATGCCAGAAAAGGAACGGCGCACCTTTTGGCCTGGCTTTGAGGAAGTCGTTAAAATTGCCGCGCACCTCGGCATAGAGCTCGTTTTTCGCCTCCTCGACCGCTTTGCCCGCCGCAACCATCTTCGTGACCTCTTCGGAGAAGTTGTTGAAGCGACCACCCGCTTTCTGATATGCGTGTGCCTGCCCTCCGAAGGGCGCATCGCCCGGCTCGCCCGGGCCCCACACTTTGAAAGCCTTGCCGATGTGGTAGCCCTGGTCCTTCAGCGTGAGCGGAAAGCTCGGAATCGCCGGGTCCCACACCGCGCCGTTGAGGATGGCTGCGCGACCGCAGTTGAAAAAATAGCGGCCCGAATTCAAGGCACTGCGACACGGCGTGCACGACGGCGCATTCACATAAGCCCGGCTGAAAAGCGCTCCCTCGCGGGCGATGCGGTCGATGTTCGGCGTTTTGACCACCTGATTCGCCGACGGGAACTTCTCATGCTTCGCATACTCGCTCGCGTAGCGTCCCCAGTCATCCGCGAAGCAGAAAAGGATGTTCAAAGGCTTGTCCGCCGCGACGGCAGAGGCAGCAAAGGCGAGGAGGCAGATCAGGGAGCGCATGGCCGCCCTTCAACGTCTGCCCGAAGACCAAACCTTCGCCAAAATCTCCGGGAATATCTTCTCCTCACCCATCTCTTATCTTCGAAACGCCGTTTGAACGCCCGTTCCCGTCTCGACATCCAATACCACCATGGCGACCCGCCTCACAGCACTGCTCCTCAGCTTCTGCATCGGTCTTCCGATGTGCTGGTGCTGCACGGGAGAAGCCCAGCGGGAAGAGCTGGCCGGTTGCTGCTCCACGGAGCATCCCGAAGGATGTTCCGCGCAGCAACCGGAAGCCCCGCCAACCGATCACCGCGAGTCTTGCCCGTGCTGCGAGCATCACAAAGACCCACGCGATACCGCCAAGCGCGTCCTTTTCCCCCCCAAGCCTGAAGCGGCACCCGTCTTCCACCTCGCTGGCTGGCAGGACGGGCTGCCATTCATTCGCAACGATTTCTCGATAAGCGCCGATACGCCCCGCCGCGAACGCGGGCCACTGGCGGAGCCGCCACGGCTCTTCCTGCGTCATCGGGCGCTGCTTCTTTGAAGTATCGAAGCCTCCTCAGCCTAGTGAGGAACTGCCCGTGATCTCCTTGTCCGCCTGTGCGGGAAATCACGTCGCCATTTTTCAGCGGGCATCTCAAATTCCAAACTCATTCAAATCCGATGAAACTGTCTCTCTCCCTCCTCGCCCTCGCTCTCCTAGCCGCCGCTGCCCCTGTGCTCGCTGCGGGTGACACCTGCAAAAAGTGCTGCGGTGATAACTGCGCCACCTGCTGCAAGGAAAAGGGCAAGGTCTGCGGCAAAGACTGCTGCAAAGCCGAAAAGTAATCGCTGAGGCCTGAACCTCCTCAAACCACACCGCCGTCCGGGAAACCGGGCGGCGGTTTTTTTGGCCACCGAAGATTCAGCCTCTACTTCGCCCCCTTCAGCAGGCTCTTCGCATGCTCCCGCGCACTCGCAGCGCTGCCACCGAGCATTCTGGCCAGCTCCTCAATGCGCTCATCATCCGCCACTTCGGCGATTTGTGACTTCGTGTGGCCGCCTTTGATCTCCTTCGTCACGACGAAGTGGCTCTTCGCCAGCGAGGCCACCTGCGGGAAGTGCGTGATGGCGATCACCTGATGCGTGGCACCCAACGCCGCCATCTTGCGGCCCACGGCCTCGGCGATATTGCCACCGACGTTCGCATCAATCTCATCAAACACGAGCAGTGGCACCGCGTCCTGCTTCGCGAGGGCACTCTTCACCGCCAGCAGCACGCGTGACATTTCCCCGCTCGATGCCGTCATGCGCAGCGGCTTCGACGGCTCGCCCGGATTCGGTGCAAAATGGAAATCGACCTCCTCCAGGCCGCTTTTGGAGGGTTCGGAGAGGTTCGTGAGCTGCGCGGCAAAAACGCTCTGTTTGAACCCAAGATCACTCAGATGGCTGGCGACCTCTTTGGCGAGCTTCGGCGCTGAATCGGCCCGTTTCTTCGAGATTTGCTTCCCGAGCTTCAAAACCTCCGCCTCACGCTCTTGGACGAGCTTTTGCAGCTTCGCGATCTCCTCGCCGCGATTCTCGATGCGGCTCAGTTTGCGCTCTGTCTCAGCGAGGAACTCCAAAATCTCGCCAATCGTGCGGCCATACTTCCGCTTCAGCTTTTGAATCGTGTCGATGCGGCTTTCGAGCCTCACAAGCTCCGCCGGATCAATCTCCAGCTCCTCCGCGTAGTC
>Ga0114980_10003974_pt1 | contig 10019 bp, 9 predicted proteins | sample S_140806_EF_Meta_FD_87018 | JGI IMG/M metagenome (GOLD analysis project Ga0114980, IMG submission 87018) | Freshwater microbial communities from Lake Simoncouche, Canada to study carbon cycling - S_140806_EF_MetaG | ecosystem: Environmental > Aquatic > Freshwater > Lake | place: Lake... | reverse complement strand
TTTTTTCTGCTGCAATTGGAAAGCTCCGATTGGCTTTCCAAACTGAATGCGCTCTTTTGAATAACGCAAGGCAACGTCATAGCAGTCTAGTGCAACACCAATGGCTCCCCAAGCAATACCATAACGAGCTGAATCGAGGCAGCCCAGCGGAGCTCCCAAACCGCTCTTATTCGGAAGAAGATTCTCTTTTGGAACCTTCACGTTATCGAAAATCAATTCGCCTGTATCGCTGGCGCGCAAGCTCCATTTGCCGTGCATAGTAGGCGTGGTAAATCCTTCCATACCGCGTTCCACAATGAGTCCGTGAATACGACCGGCTTCGTTTTTAGCCCAAACAATAGCAATCTGAGCGAATGGCGCATTGCTGATCCACATCTTGGCACCGTTGAGCAAATAGTGATCGCCCATGTCCTTGAAGTTGGTAGTCATGCCACCCGGGTTGCTACCATAGTCAGGCTCTGTCAACCCAAAACATCCCATCCATTCGCCTGTTGCCAACTTGGGCAAATACTTCGCACGCTGTTCTTCGTTTCCGTATTTGTAAATCGGATACATCACCAACGAGCTCTGCACGGAAGCCGTAGAACGCAAGCCGCTGTCGCAACGCTCAAGCTCCTGCATAATCAATCCGTATGAAATATGATCGAGACCTGCACCCCCGTATTCGGTTGGGATATAAGGACCAAAAGCACCAATTTCACCAAGACCAGCGAGCAAATGCTGAGGGAACTTACAGTTTTCTGCTGCTTCTTCAATAATTGGAGAAACTTCCTTCTTCACCCATGCCCGGGCCGCATCACGAACCAGCTTTTGCTCTTCCGTGAGCAATTCATCCATCAAATAATAATCGTGACCTTGGTATAAATCTGTACGCATTGTGTATTGAATGTTTAATCAGATAAACGTCGGTTTTTCCGACGATGGCGCGAATGTACAACCGCGTTTGCTGAACAGAAAAGAAAAAAGAAAGGGGTAATCGGATAAGGGGTAATCGGAAAAGGGATAAGGGATAAGGGGTAAGGGGTAAGGTACGTGAAGGTTTTCCTTATCGCATTTCCGATTACCCCTTACCCCTTTTCGGATTACCCCTTATCCCTTTTCCGATTACCCCTTACCCCTTTTGATTGGCTTCATACCAAGTGTCTACCAGCAGATTGCGGCCGTTGCTAGCCTCCACCGCCAGAAAATCGCAGCGCTCGTTCATCTGATGACCATTGTGCCCCTTTATCCACTTGAAGCGCACATTATGACGCTGTGCGACCTCCAAATAACGCTTCCACAAGTCGGGATTCTTTACGTTTTTCCAGCCTCGCTTGACCCAACCACCGATCCAATTCTTTTCCACAGCATCTACAACATACTTCGAATCGGAATAAACCATCACTTCACAGCCATCCTGCTTGAGCATTTCGAGGCACACAATTACGCTCAACAACTCCATTCGATTGTTCGTTGTGAGCCGAAAACCTTGGCTTATCTCCTTGTAATGAGGACCACTTTGAAGTATGGCTCCATAACCTCCCGGCCCCGGGTTTCCTTTGGCAGCGCCGTCAGTATAAATGGTAATGCTCGTCATGCCCAATTCTATCCGACCAAATGTTGGATATTATTGCTAAATAGCTTCACTGCAATAGCAAGCAGAATGATTCCGAAAATTTTCTCAATAACGTTGATGCCTGCGACGCCCAACGCGCGTTCTATTCGGTTGGTCAACTTTAATACAATGAAAATTGGCAGCATGTTCAAGACGATGGCTGCCAATATATTGATCTGTTTATACTCAGCGCCCAATGAAATAAGAGTGGAAAATGTTCCTGCGCCGGCAATAATGGGAAATGCAAGGGGAACAATTGACGCTGCTCCCTCAGCTCCCTCTTTTTGCTTAAAAATCTTGATACCCAGCACCATTTCCATGGCTATGAAGAACAATATGAATGAACCGGCTACGGCAAACGAATTCACATCTACTCCAAACAGGTATAAAAACCGTTCACCGAGAAATAGAAAAACAACCATCAATAGAAACGAAACCAACGTGGTAGTTAGAGGCTGTATGTTTCCGGATGTGTTTTTAATTTTGACCACTATGGGTATGCTGCCGATGATATCGATCACCGCAAACAACACCATAAAGCAAGAACCAATTTCTTTCCAATCGAACATAGCGCGAATGTAAGATGGGCCTACTCTTCAGTAATCATCAATTTATAAATCGTCGTACTCATAGAGCGGATCAATGCGCGAACCAGCGGGCAACTCAAAAATCGGCTTTATCAATCCGTTGTCCAAACCGTACACCCATCCGTGCAAATGAGGCCCCTGACGTTCTTTCCATGCCTTCTGAATAACGGATGTCTTCGCCAGATTGGTTACCTGCTCTATCACATTCAACTCAACCAGACGATTAGTTCGCGCGTCTTCATCGCCAATGGCCTGAAGCTCGTCCGCATGTATGCGCTGAACATCCTTGATATGCATGACCCATTTGTTGATAATACCCAAGTTATGCTGTGACATGGAGGCCTTCACACCCCCGCATCCATAGTGTCCACAAACAATCACGTGCTTTACCTCTAGAAATTTCACGGCATACTCCAGTACACTCAACAAATTCACATCGGTATGCACCACCATGTTGGCGATGTTGCGGTGAACAAATATTTCTCCGGGGGAAGTGCCGGTAATTTCATTGGCTGGCACGCGACTGTCGCTGCAACCAATCCATAGAAATTCTGGCGTCTGAATGCCGGATAGCTTTTTGAAATAATTTGGGTCATTCTGGACCTTTTCAGCAGCCCATGCCTTGTTTTCAAGTAGTAGTTTATCGTATGATTTCATGCTGTTGTAATTCTAATTCATTTCTAATTGAAAAGGATCGTTGAAAATTTCATCGTGCCGGTTATCACGCATTACATATACACGAATACCTCTTGCCTGCGACGAAGCAATAAAGTCATTCACCGTTTCAACAATGTCTTGATCCATAAATTCGTTGCGAAGCGGGTCGATCAGCACCGCGCTGTGGTCCGGAATTTTTTGCAGATAATCGACCAACTTGGATTTATTCAAAAACGAAACTTCACGGGCGAATCGAATGAGGAACTTGCCTTCATCCTCTACCATAACCATGGCCGATCGAAAGTTGCTGCGCATCACGAAATACAACCCGACCAAAATCCCCACAACAATTCCAATGAGCAAATCGGTAAAAATGATGGCGACGATTGTAACAATGAATGGAATGAACTGCTGCTTCCCTTTCTTATAATACTCTTTGAAAAGAGAAACATTCGCCAACTTATATCCCGTTAGTATGAGAATGCTAGCCAATGCAGCCTTTGGTATCATGTTGAGAATACCCGGTATGGTGAACACACAAACCATCAGCAACATGCCATGCAACACTGCCGATGCCTTCGATCTTGCACCCGCATTGATGTTAGCTGAAGAACGTACAACTACAGAAGTAACAGGCAATCCGCCAACAAGTGCCGACAGCATATTGCCCGTTCCCTGTGCATACAACTCACGATTGGCCGGACTAATACGCTTCTCCGGATCGAGCTTATCTGCGGCCTCCAGACTTAAGAGTGTTTCCAGCGACGCTACAACGGCCAGCGTAAACGCAGTAATCCATACTTTGTAGTTAACGATGGCAGTCCAATCGGGCATGGTTATAAAACCGAACAGCTCTCCGGCCGATTGAAACACCGGAATCTGAACTACGTGCTCATCACTTAGTGCAAGCGCGTGGCCATCGGGCACCAAAAACACATTGAGCAGAACACCGCTCACCACTGCCAGCAGGGGCCCCGGTAAATATTTCACCCACGCTTGCTTCCGCATGAAAGGGGTTTGATAAAAAAGCAAAATGCCAGCGGCTACCGTTGCTATAAGTGTTGCCAATGGAGAAATGCGACTGAACGCCATCCACAATTCACTGAACGTGTTTTGACCATCGGGCTGAATAAAAGACTCCTCCCCTTCAGGGTCGGCATCATATCCCACAAAGTGTGGAATTTGCTTCAGGATAATCAGTATGCCGATAGCGGCCAGCATGCCCTTGATTACAGCATTGGGCACATAGCGACCAATGACACCTCCTTTGAAAAAACCAAACAACAATTGAAGCGCCCCTGCGAGAAAAGAAGCCATCAGAAAAACCTGAAAACCGCCCAGTTCATGTATAGCAGATGCAACAATAGCTGCCAAACCTGCTGCGGGGCCTGATACACTGAGGGATGACCCACTAAGCATGCCCACAACTACACCACCAATTACACCGGCAATCAACCCACTGAACGGTGAGGCATCGGAAGCGATGGCAATACCGATGCATAGTGGCAATGCAACAAGAAACACGACGATAGACGCGGGTATGTCCGCGCCGGGTTGTATTCGGTTCACAGGATTACGTTTGAGTCGGTGCGAAGATAGGTGACTATGAAGCTCGCTTAACAACTCATTAACACTTCCTCCAACACTTTTGGAAACCATTCTATCTCGAGTGCTCGCACCTTACGTTCAATATCGGCAACCGTATCGGTTTCGAAAATTGATACTGTACGTTGAGCAATGATGGCACCTTCATCATAGTGCTCATTCACCCAATGCACCGTAATGCCCGACTCCTTCTCACGCGCGGCATGCACTGCCTCATGCACAAAATGTCCGTACATACCCTTGCCTCCATACTTGGGCAATAGCGACGGATGAATATTGATAATGTGTTGCGGGAAGAACTCAACCATCGCTGAAGGAACTTTCCAAAGAAATCCGGCCAACACAATGAAATCGACGTGTAGTGCTTTTAACACGCCAATAAATTCGGTACCCAGCCTAAAGTTTTCCTTTGTGAGTATGTAAGTTGGAACGCCATGCCTTGCAGCAATCTGTAAAACACCTGCATCACTTTTATTGCTGGCGACGAGCACCACTTCTGCAACCGACTTTGATTCGAAGTAGTCAATGATGTTAGCCGCATTACTGCCGGCACCCGATGCTAAGATGGCTATGCGTTTCAAAATTGGAGTTTCGGCAATATTACATCACGTGCGGAATATCAAGCCGTGAATCTTCTCGTACAACAACTCCGGCTTGAAAGGCTTTGAAACGTATTCGTCCATGCCCTTCTCCAGACTGCGCTCTCGCTCACCGTTTAAGGCATTGGCAGAAAGGCCAATGATCGGCACCTTCGACTTGAGGACTTCTCTTATGTGCTCTGTTGCCTCAAAACCGTCCATAATGGGCATTTGCAAATCCATCAGCACCAAGTCATAGGACTCGATGCGCATTCGATCAACTGCATCTTGGCCATCTTCACTGATATCCACGCGGGCATTCCATGACTTTAGCAACGCATTGGCGAGAAATTGATTCACCTGATTGTCCTCCACCAATAAAATTCGTGAGCCGCTGAGATCCGGCTTGAATGACTTTTGCTCCGGAGCCTCCAAGTTGCCCTTTTTCAAGCGCAACGTGAACGTAAATGCAGTACCTACATTTTTCTCGCTCCTAAGTTCTAATTCACCGCCCATAAGCTCCACTATTCGCTTCGAAATAGACAGTCCCAACCCTGTACCACCATACTTGCGGGTAGTGCTGTTGTCTTCCTGAGCAAATGCCAGAAACACGACCGATTGGCGCTCTTCGGCTATTCCAATACCGGTATCGGTCACACTAAACGCTATATCCTGCGCGTCATCCGTATCAGCTAAATACGCTATCTCCAAATGCACACTGCCCTGCGGTGTAAACTTAATCGCGTTGCCTATGAGATTGGTTACAACCTGATTCAGGCGGTGCACGTCGCCTATCAAACAGGTAGGTATGCGATCATCCATTTTCCACGTAAATGACAACCCCTTCTCGTGCGCGCGCAAATGCAATGATTTTGTAAGCTCAGAAAAATTATCACGCATCGAAAATTCAATCGCTTCCAACTCAACCTTGCCTGCTTCAATTCGAGAAACATCGAGTAAATCGTCGATGAGCACCAACAAGCCATCCGATGAAAAGCGCATCGTTTTCAAGTATTCGCGCTGCTGGTCGTTGAGACTAGTTGAGGAGAGCAATGCTGACATACCTACTATGGCGTTCACAGGCGTGCGCAACTCATGACTCACATTGGCTAAAATAGTTTTTCGCAATTCAAGTCCGGCCTCAGCCTCTTTTTTGGCCTCGCGCATTTCCTGTTCGAGTTTTTTACGGGCCGTTATATCAAAAACAACAATAACGCCACCCTCAACCTTGCCCGAATCGTCGTATAGCGGCGCAGTAGTGCACAGCAACCACGAAAACTCATTCATCGCATTCGTGTATGGAGATTCGAATACGCTGTTATCGAGATAGAATTCAATAGGACGCGCATGGGCTGATTCTTCAGTGATCACATCAACAGAGGCAAAATCGGTCGCATGCATGCCAATCATTTCTTCGGGCTTCCTTCCAAAAATTTCAGCAAATCTTTGCTCTGCTCGGGTAATGCTACCCGTCAGGTCGTATCGGGCCATACCCAAATTCAAGCTTTCAATGATGTCTATTAATCGCTGGTCGGATTGAGCCTTGCGAGTCTCAGCAATGTGTCGTTTTTGAATTTCCTCCTGAACTACATCGGCGAGCTGCAGCAAATCCTCATTCTCAAGTGAAGGACGGCCCGGAAACAAGGCTGATGCGGCTTCCTTCAATGACTCCAGTACGTGCGATTGGCGGGTGAGCAATGCATTGAGGGTCTCCTTTCTAGCCATCAATTCATCGCTACTTTCACGCATGGCGGTTTCCATCAAAACCCGGTCATTATCCGCGTGCTCATAGCTATTGCTCACCGCGCTCAGCACATCCTTAAACTGCTCAGGAATTTCCGGATACCCTGGAAGAAACTTCTTCAACTGCCGCTCCAGTAAGCGATGATACTTTTTATCGATCATTCCACTTCGTGATAGGTAGTGATGGTCATCGTTTGGTTATGCAAAGAACATTGCGTGCTGCCTAGTTGGGGTGATATCTCACCGTTGGAATAAAAACCGGTGTAAGCCGCTCGGTTGCCGAAATACTGACAAACAGATTCCACCTCCTCTTCAATGCGCTGATCAAGTACAAGTTTTCTGCCCACACAACTCACCATAAGCACCAAGTCCGGTGACTTGTCAGTTGATTGTTCGGCAGCCTTCGCAGCCCCATCAACCAACCGATCGAAATTGGCCATCATGAATTGAACTTGCGCTCCCATCGGAATGTTGCCCGCAAAACGGAGCGTTCCCGATGCCTCATCGACACTTAAGATGGTTCGCACCAACTGACTTTGTCTATCACTGCTTAAGATACAAAGCGGAAACAAGAGCGCCGACCCGGGAAGCTCGCTGGCCCGAGGGCCTAGATATCGCTTATACAAATCGAGAGCATTCTCTCCATCCAACTCATACAATACGTTTTCAATTGCCTTGGTAACAACTCGCACAGGACCGAACAAATCCCATCCGCCGTGCGAACCATGCGTTATTTTCAATTGATTTCCATAAAAACCAATGGCCACAATTCGATTGGATTCCGGTTCGTGGTTGGCGCCTACAAGCGTTTTGGTGAAACGTCCGGCATCGGCCGCCAAGCCGCCGGTTACAATCACACAGGCCGACAAATCTTCGTTTATACCTCGAACCAAATCATCGCCATTGACTGAAATGCCATCCGAAAAAACAAGAATGTGACACAAGCCCTCCCCCTTCAACTTCTGTGTAATTGAACGCCCGCATTCAAAACTATTTGCAGAGTCTTCAACATTGCTCACAACCACCTTCAGCGCAGTCTTCTCAAACTTACAAGCCGTAACACTCACTGTGTTGTCGTTTACTTCATCACCATGAATTTCGCCGGCAGTGCTCGCCAGCACAATATCTGCTTCCGGATAAATTTTACGAATCTCACCATAAACGGAGTCGTTCGCTAAGGCGTCGATACCGCCAAAGGCATAAACCAAATTTGGTTGAAATGATACAGACGGGGTTACCGCCCATCCCTTACCTTCTCGCCAGAGGTGCTGTTGAACTTTCATGTGGTTTCGGATTAGTGATTAGGGGTTAAGGCCTATACCTTATCGAGGCTCAATTTAAGGATTTCCGTCCATTCAACCCAAAGCATTCGTCAAGCGGAAGCATCCATATCAATATTGATTAGGTTTGCAACTAGAATTTCAGCACATGTCCATAGTAGTAGAAAAAGTCACCAAAACCTACGGAAGTCAACGCGCACTGAATGATGTTTCATTCGAAATAGGACGTGGACAAATCGTCGGCTTTCTAGGGCCCAATGGCGCCGGTAAAAGCACCATGATGAAGATTATTACGTGCTATATTCCTCCATCATCGGGCAAGGTTGCGGTGTGCGGCTTCGACGTAATGAGCCAAAGCACAGAGGCAAAGCGCTGCATTGGTTACCTCCCCGAACACAATCCGCTTTACACGGATATGTATGTGCGCGAATACCTTTCATTCGTGGGAGGCATGTACAACATATCGAACGTAAAATCGCGCGTGGAGGAAATGATTGAAACTGTAGGCCTTCAGCAGGAAGCACACAAAAAAATTGAAACTCTCTCCAAAGGTTATCGCCAACGAATCGGGCTTGCTCAAGCATTAATTCACGACCCACAAGTACTCATTCTCGATGAGCCCACCAGTGGATTAGACCCCAATCAGCTCGTCGAAATTCGCAACTTGATTGTTGCTGTCGGCAAAACAAAAACCGTTATGCTGTCTACTCACATCATGCAAGAAGTAGAAGCTATGTGCGACAAAGCATTCATCATTGACCGAGGCAATATCGTTGCCGACAATCTCAACATTAAAGAGTTGGCAAAGGGGAATGAGAGACTGGAGGATATTTTCAAGAAAGTGACGAATGACTAGTGGCGAATGGCGAATGTTTTGGACTCACTCGCCATTAATTCAACTCACGTGGTATCTCACACACCGGTATAGGTCGCATCTTATGTTGATTCGCCGCATTCATTCTCCGGTAAATTGACAACACCTCTTGTTGACGTTCGCTCAGAACAACAGCTGATTCATTTGAGGACTCTACAAACCGCATCGCCCATTCCAGCTCCGGGTAACTCGCGCCAATTTGATCTTCATCCGAGCGATCATCGCCCCACAATCCATCGGTAGGCGCTGCCAACAGAATGGATTGCGCCACGCCTAAAAAGGCAGCCAACTCATATACCTCTGTTTTCATCAAGTCGGCAATGGGCGACACATCCACTCCACCATCACCATACTTCGTGTAGAAACCAACACCGAAATCTTCCACCTTGTTGCCCGTGCCGGCAACCAACAGCCCGTGTATGCCTGCATGGTAATACAACGCGGTCATGCGCAAGCGGGAACGTGTATTCGCCATTGCCAAGTGCTGCGTATGTTGATTGCTTGACTCACCCGCCATCGATTGCATAAACAAGTCATAGGCAGGCGTAAGGTCAACTCTTGCATCGACCACATTGGAATATCTTTCCTTCAACCATGCGATATGCTCTTGCGCGCGTGTCACCTGGCTCGCAGCCTGATGAATGGGCATTTCAATCAACAACGTTTTCTTACCAGTAAGAGCGCACAGCGTCGAAGTAAGCGCCGAATCAATGCCTCCGCTAACGCCAACAACAAAACCCTGTGTGCGGCTGGTCGCTGAATAGCTCGCAAGCCATTGCACGATATAATCAATTACTGCCTGATGCTTCATAAGGATAAAATAAAAAGTCCCGCCAAAGATGGCAGGACTTTCCATTGAATGCGATACGTTTCTTTAAAACAATATTCCGATCTGGAGGGAAACACAGTTACTTATTCCCTTCATGTCAAATAACTTCGGCGTATTATCTTGAACATTAAAATCAGGCTCATTGTTGCTTGCTGAAACTCCCTTTCCCTTCAGTACGTTGCTGAACGCGTTGTTCAGACATACACCCGCCACGATGCTTGCATCGCCGCTAAGGTTATACTCAATACCACCTGCAATGATTAGACTCGAAC
>Ga0114980_10003972_pt1 | contig 10020 bp, 10 predicted proteins | sample S_140806_EF_Meta_FD_87018 | JGI IMG/M metagenome (GOLD analysis project Ga0114980, IMG submission 87018) | Freshwater microbial communities from Lake Simoncouche, Canada to study carbon cycling - S_140806_EF_MetaG | ecosystem: Environmental > Aquatic > Freshwater > Lake | place: Lake... | reverse complement strand
GTGTGGCAATGGAAAAGACAGATGGAGCATCAGGAGCACGAACCGGTCTACGTAATCAGCGTGGCCGCTCGGCTGGCCGGTCTACCCTGTTGGATACTGCGCGTCCTGGATCAAGAGGGTGTTGTGGTGCCACAGCGGACTGGATCCAACCGGCGTTTGTATTCGGATGTCGACATCAAGACACTGGCGCGAGTGCGTCACCTCACGGAGGTTCGCGGCGTGAACGTCGCAGGTGTTAAGGTCATTTTGGAAATGGAACGCGTTGCTTCTGGAGACTCCGCCGAAGAGGTGGATGAGCCAGAAGTGCAGGAGATGTCATGATTTATCCGTCCGCAGACAAAATTGAAGCGAATATTGAATCGAAGTATGAGCTCGTTATACTTGCAGCAAAACGTTGCCGCCAGATTCGTGAGGGCAGCCACCCCCGTGTCGAAACGGACTCTGAAAATCCATTGACTATTGCGCTGGAAGAAATTGCTGCTGGTGTAATTAAAGGTCGTGAAGATAAGTCATCCCTTGCTGGACAAGAAGCGGAAGCCGACCGCCAAGCAGTTGTTGGCGCACGTGAGCTCGATGTCGAAGTCGATGAGTTCCTACCGGATGCTGAACTTGCGCGTGCAGCTGCCGCGCTTGGTGCCGATATGGAAGCGATGCTAGTCGAGTCTGAAGAAGAGCTCGATGATGCCGATAACGAAGAAGAAGAAGAAGAGCCCGTCGCAACCGACGAAGACGAAGAATAAATTCGCTCTCTTCGCTCATGATACATACGTCTCCGATGGCCCCGCGGCTTCGGGGGCGTTTGACTGTTCAAATATCCGCGGACCTTTAAACCACGACTATGGCAGATAAACGCGACTACTACGATGTGTTGGGTGTCGGCAGAAGCGCCGGCCAGGATGAAATTAAGTCGGCTTACCGCAAGCTAGCGCGTACGCTGCACCCCGATGTCAACCCTGGGGATGCATCCGCGGAAGACAAATTCAAGGAAGTCGCCGAGGCCTATGAAGTGCTCTCGGATCAGCAAAAGCGTGGTCAATATGACCGCTTTGGACATTCGATGCCCGGGATGGGCGGCGGTGGTGCTGGTCAGCAGGGCTTTGGTGGCTTTGAAGACCTCTTCTCGACATTCTTTGGCGACCAGTTTGCCGGCGGTGGTGGACGCAGAGCAGGCGGCCCACAACGTGGTCAAGATATCGAAGTTGCCATCGATGTCACCCTCGAAGAAGCCTTCAATGGCGGCTCGAAGGACATTAACATTCCGCGCGTCGAAGCCTGTTCAACCTGTAGTGGCTCTGGAGCCAAGGCTGGCTCGAAACCGGAAACGTGTACCGCCTGCGGCGGTGCAGGACAGGTTCGTCAGCAACAATCCCTCGGGTTTATGACGGTCCAAAATGTCGTTCCATGCGTCCGCTGCGGTGGTCGTGGACAGACAATCAAGGACCCCTGTACCGGCTGCGGCGGCAAGGGCCGCGTACAAAAGCAGACCAAGCTCACCGTTCCCATCATGCCAGGAATCGATGAAGGAATGACTGTTCCTCTCCGCGGCGAAGGCCACTCGGGAGCAATGGGTGGTCCGAGTGGAGATCTCTACGCCGTCTTCCGGGTCAAGGAACACGACCGCTTCGTTCGCGATGGCCATGAGCTGTATACCAGCCTCAGCATCTCGTTTGTTCAGGCGGCGCTCGGTGCGCAGCTGGCCGTAACTGGCATCGATGGTCGTGAAATCCCGGTCACAATACCCGAAGGCACACAGCCAGAGGCGCGCTTTACGTTGCGTGGTCACGGGATGCCCGATGTTCGTAGGCCCCAACAAAAGGGCAACCTCATTGTCGTAGCACATGTGGTGACACCTACCCGCCTCTCGGATGTTGAACGTCAGAAGTTGGAAGAGTTTGCAGAGCTGCGCGGTGACCAGTCACACCACCACGCAACCGAGCAACGCAATATGTGGGATCGCTTCAAGCGCGTCCTTCGCGGAGAGGACTAACACCATGGCAGGACCTGCTTACTGGGCGGAAGTTGTTATAACGGCATCTGGGGATGACCAAGAACTCGCCGGAGCAGCCCTCCTAGAGCAGGCCGGCTGCCATGGCTACGATGCCCGTGATGGAGAAGTGGTGGGGTACCTTCCCATAGATGATCGCCTCGAAGGAGCTCTTGCGCGCCTCAAGGAAGCAATTCCTTTTCCAATCACGCTGCGCCGTAAGCTGGCCGAAGAAGACTGGGCCCACGCTTGGAAGCAATACTTCAAGCCGCAGCTGATCGGTGAGAACTTCGTCATTAAGCCCAGCTGGGAAGACTTCGCACCAACCCCGCAGCAACGGGTAATTGAGCTGGATCCCGGGATGGCATTTGGGACTGGACTCCACGCTACGACACGCTTGTGCTTACGGGCACTTGAAGAGTTGCCGGTTGCCGGTGCACGCGTCGCTGATGTCGGTACCGGGTCAGGGATTCTGGCGCTTGGTGCATATCTCCTCGGGGCTGTACGTGTAACAGCAACCGATAACGATCCTGTTGCAGTAAAGGTCTCCCTCGACAACCTCGAGCGGAACCACGTTACAAGTGGAATCGATGTCTATGTTTCCGAAGATCCACCCGCTGGACCATTTGATATCGTCGTCGCGAACATTCTGCCGGATGTCATCATAGGGATGGCCGATGCCCTTACCGCATCACTAGTGCCGGGTGGAACGCTCGTGACAAGCGGAATCATCCATGAGCGGCGCCAGGATGTCATCGATGCGCTTGAGCAGCGCGGACACACTCTGCTGTCAAGCCCGGATGAAGGCGAGTGGTGCGCCGTTATTGTACGAAAGCATTTGTAGTTCAAATGCTGTCTCATTCAAAGATGAGTTATCCTACGACCCCATCGGGATTGTTGAAACCCGCACGCAACGCCGGTTGCAAAATACAACCGTATGACCACCCAGCGAACTTTGCTTAATCAACTTATGTGCGATTGTTACACATAGCATGCGATGTCGGTGGTAGATTGTTGTTGCCTTCGTAGGTAGTAGATAATCAATGAGTTCAAAGCGCCGTACACGACGATCTAAATCAATTGTCAGCAAAGTGAACATTTGGTGGTTCCTGCTGATAATGGCTGTGATTCTCGTCATTTGGGCTGGGTTGGATGATTTTTTGAAACTCATACCCGATCAACGTCCAGCACCCCCTGCGCCACCCAGCGAATAACACATCTAGTTGTGTACCCGGTAACAATACCTGCTGCCGGATGCTAAACTGCTGCCATGCAGACTGTCCTCCAGACACGTGCCGAAGCAACCAGCTACGCGGAAACATCTACGTTCGCTGATGTCACCGCCTTTTGCGATGCGCTTGCCCGGCAATATCCCTTTGTAAAACGTGCATCCCTTTGTCGCAGCAGCGAAGGCCGGGATGTTCCTCTCCTTGTTGTTTCTAAGTCTGGATTTACGTCCGGGAGCCAAGCCCATGCAAGTGGCGACAACCTTGTGGTGTATGTTCAGGCAAATATCCACGCTGGTGAAGTCGAGGGCAAAGAAGCCATCTTGATGTTAGTTCGGGATTTGTTGACGTCGGACCCGACACGTATTCTCGAAGCTACGACACTGGTCATTGCCCCTATTTACAACGCGGATGGAAACGAAAAATTTGGAGATGGTCTCGTAAACCGTCCGCATCAGGATGGTCCAGCACGCGTTGGCGAGCGTCACAATGGATTGAATCTCGACCTGAACCGGGACTGTATCAAAGCCGAATCCCCGGAGATGCGCGGGGTGCTCCGAGAAGTCTACGGATCCTGGAATCCGGATATTGTTTTTGACCTGCACACTACCAATGGCACCCGGCACAGATTCGATTTGACATATGGACCAGCCACGCATCCAGATACCGATCCGGCCGTGCTGCGCTATCAACGCGATGTCTTGCTTCCTACAGTGCGAAAGCAGCTGCGCAAAACCCACAAATGGGAGCTTTTTGACTATGGAAATGCCGAGCGCCGCGGTGGAGAAACCATATGGGCCACATTTGGCTATGAAGGCCGCTACGTTACCAACTACGCTGGATTGCGTAACCGTATTGGCATTCTGTCCGAAGCCGTCAGTTTTCTCCCGTTCCGCTTCCGTGTAGAGACGACATATCAATTTGTCCTCGCGACGCTTAACAAACTTGTCGATGACCGCAAGGACATTCGAAAGCGTATCGTTGCGGCCGATCTGTACCGTGCAACAGAAGCTGGCATCGCTTTTGAAATGGCTGCCCGCGGCAAAGAGAAAGTCGATCTGGAAGATGTTGCTCCTGGGACACGAATCGACCATACAAAAGCCCCGACAAAATGGAAGTCTCTTGTTTTGCCTACTTATGACCGCTGGGCGATGACCGCGGCGGCGAAGGTCCCGGCTTTCTATGCCGTTCCAAAATCATCTACGGATGCAATCCGACTTCTCCGTTTCCATGGAATTGAGCTCGCAGAGCTGCGCAAAACACCAGCTGGGTTTGAACAATTCGTCATCAAAAACACCAAAATCAGCCAGCCGTTTCAAGGTCATCCCCTGCGAACCGTTGAGGGTAACTGGGAGTCAGTGGCCACCACTTCGGATGACTATTGGATAATCTCAATGAATCAGCCACTTAGAATGCTCATCTTTCATTTGCTCGATCCGCTCACCACGGATGGCTTTGTGACATGGAATGTTTTTGATCGGGAAATCAACAGTAGCAAGACCTACCCGGTACTGCGAAAGCTCTGATATCTTCCCGGTGCAGCTGAAACCTTTGAATGAATCCGCCCTCTTGTGGATGTTCTGCAAATAATCCACGCTAAAACGTTCACTTTCATCTAAATAATCCCGATGGAACGCCTATACTTTATGTCAGCATTCCCGGTAGTACGTATGGGTACAAGAGGTACAAAATGGCAGAGCCGATTCGACTAGAGATGGTTGGTGACCAGGAAACCAAGGCAGGAAACTACTTTGTCTCCAACTACCCTCCATATTCGTTCTGGAAGCAAGAAGCCGTCCCGGAAGTCCTAGATGTCATTTCGCGTAAGCCTGCACCCGGCACGCCACTTGGTATCTACACCCATATCCCGTTCTGCCGAAAGCGCTGTCACTTCTGCTACTTCCGCGTCTATACCGACAAAAATGCTGAAGAAATTCAACGGTATGTCGATGCTGTTATCGCCGAAAGCCGGATGTATGCTGACAAGCCATTCATTGATGGTCGTAAACCTAAATTCGTCTACTTTGGCGGCGGAACGCCTTCGTACCTCAGCACCTCGGCGCTAAGGCACCTTGCATCCTCTATGCAGGAAATGCTTCCTTGGGATGAAGCAGAGGAAGTCACCTTTGAATGCGAACCTGGAACGCTCACAGAACATAAACTAAATGTCATTCGTGAGATCGGCGTGACACGCCTCTCGCTGGGTGTTGAGCATTTTCAAGAACACATCCTTAAGCTCAACGGACGGGCACACGGCTCCAAAGAAATCGACCGTGCCTATGGCTTTGCACGCGCTGCTGGTTTCCCACAAATTAACATTGACCTTATTTCTGGGATGATGGGCGATACGGATGCGGATTGGGACTTTGCGATCGAGCGGACAATCGAGCTGGATCCCGATAGTGTCACCATTTATCAAATGGAAATTCCGTACAACACGACAATTTTTGCGGAGATGCAAGCCTCTGGAAACGATGTGGCTCCTGTTGCGACATGGGTTAAGAAACGTGAGTGGGTTGAGCGTGCATTCGCCCGACTGTCTGAAAGTGGTTACACCGTCACAAGTGCCTATACTGCTGTGAAAGATCCTTCTACGAAGTTCCTTTATAGAGATCATTTGTGGCAGGGAGCAGACCTTCTTGGATTGGGCGTCTCATCCTTCTCGCACGTCGGTGGGACTCATTTCCAAAATCAACACAACATCGATCCCTACATCGAGCGCGTCCAATCCGGAAATCTCCCAGTCTTCCGGGCTCTTACGCCATCCGGTGAAGAAAAGCTTATCCGCGAAGCCGTACTCCAATTCAAGCTGGGATCACTCGATCTTCAGTATTTCCGTGACAAATTCGGTGTCGATCTGCGGGAGCAGTTCCCTGCAGCATTGGATTACATCCGAAGCACAGGAAACCTAACGGAGGATGACAACTTCCTTCGTCTGAATATAGAGGGTTTGCTGCAGGTAGACCGCTACGTTCACGAGTTTTTCTTGCCGCAACACCGTGACAGCCGCTATGCCTAACGCGAAACCGCTGGACCTTGCTGGACCCCTGGCTGACTTACATTCGGATGCATTGTTGCTGATGCCGAATGCGATATCAGTTCCGGGGGATGCTGTCCCGATGCCTTTTCATGAGCTGCTGGTTCATCGATCAGATATGACCAGCACGCTCAGCAGGTTCCACGGGAGTGCGATTCAGCTACAGGTACTCCAGCAAACCATCGAACCATCCAACATCTTACGGGCGGTGATCCTGCGCCGATGCCGCGATAATCAGCCTGTCGAATATGGGGCTATCCGGATTTTTTTGAAACATTTTCCGGATGATGCTGCAGCGATACTGCGAGCGGGCACAACCCCATTAGGAACGGTTTTGACGGACTTCGACATCCCTTATATTTCGAATCCGCTTGGATTCTTTCGGATGCATACGAGCATCGAAATTGCCAATTCGATGGAACTGGATTCGGCTGGTGACGTTGTATATGGTCGTAGGAATAAGCATTTGACCCCAACTGGGGATGTACTTGCAGACATACTTGAAATTCTCCCGCCGGTCATTCTGGCTAGAAATGTTGACTAAGTGATGGAAAACACACAGGCATTCGATGTAATCGTAATCGGTGGTGGTCCCGCCGGCGCAACGACGGCTGCCATTCTTGCGCAGCACGGACGCAGTGTTTTGGTGTTGGAGAAAGATTACTTCCCGCGATACCACGTTGGCGAGTCCCTCATGCCGTACTGCTGGTTTGTGCTTGATCGCTTGGGTGTGATTGACCAGCTCAACGAATCGGCGTTTCCAAAGAAATACAGCGTTCAGTTTGTCTCGATGCAAGGTCGTGTCTCTCAGCCGTTCTACTTCTTCGAACATTGGGATCACCCGGCAGCAGTTACCTGGCAGGTTGTACGAAGCGATTTCGACAAAATGCTCCTTGACCGTGCTGCTGAACTCGGAGCAGAGGTGCGCTATGGCGCCCGTGCGAAAGAGTTCTGTCGCGATGATAATGGAAAAGTCATTGGCGTCCGTGTCGAAAACGACCTGGGCGAATCCTACTTTGTCTCAGCCAGTGTCACTGTGGATGCCACGGGCCGTGATGCACTAGCTGCAAGCCGTAATCAATGGCGTATTAAGGACCCTGAGCTCGGTAAGATTGCCATCTGGACGTATTACAAGGGTGCTGAGCGCGATCCGGGCCTCGATGAAGCAGCAACCACGATTGCATATCTTCCCGACAAGGGATGGTTTTGGTACATTCCACTCCCGGATGATGTCGTTGGGGTTGGTATTGTTGCCGAGAAGGACTATCTCTTCTCTGGGACACGCGATAAGGCGGAAATCCTTGCCCGGGAAGCAGCGAACAATCCGTGGATTCAGCAACGTATAAGTAAGGGTACACAGTTCGGACCTATCTGGGCGACGGGCGACTTTTCTTACCGATCAAAGTACTGCGCGGATGATGGTCTTGTCCTTGTGGGAGATGCCTTCGCATTCCTTGATCCGGTGTTTTCGTCCGGTGTCTACCTTGCGTTGAAGAGCGGTGAACTTGCTGCGGACACGATTCATGCAGCGCTAACAGCCGGAGACACATCTGCAGGTCAGTTCACGCATTATGGTGAGCAGCTGTGTGCATCCATCGAAACGATGCGTGCGCTGGTATACGCTTTCTATCAGAAAGACTTCTCCATGAAGGATGTCGTCACGAAGTTCCCTGAAGTCAAGGGCGACCTTGTCGATTGTCTGATTGGTGACTTAGTCCGCGACTTCTCTAACCTCTGTAATGCGGTTGGCCACTTTGCAGAGCTCCCGGAACACCTTACGCATGGGCTACCGCGGGAACCGGTTGGAGCCGAAGTCGCAGCTGTATGACGGCACAACTCCCTGGCTTGTTTGTAATGCGCCATCAGGTTGCATTTTCAGAGACCGATATGGCTGGAATCATTCACTATTCCAGCTACTTCCGGTATATGGAAGTTACTGAGCATGCATTTCTGCGCAGTCGGGGACTGACTGTTGCGGGTAAAAATGGCATAGGTTGGCCGCGTGTTGATGTCGGCTGTCAGTTCAAAGCACCACTCCGCTTCGAAGATGAAGTCGATGTTCACCTCTCTATCGAAGAGCTAAAAGATAAGTCCATCCGGTACGCGTTTGTGTGCCGCAAAGTCGGCAAGGATCCCGCAGTAATTGTTGCGACGGGATATACCGTGACAGTTTGCGTTGCAATGGACCCTGCGACGGGCCAGATGAAGGGTACAACCATCCCTCGCGACTTCTTGGAGCAGCTGCTCGGTCCTGACTACGACAAGGAATGATAAACCCGGATGCTTCATGACAGGGCGTCAATTAGTCGCCGTCAAGGCGACTCGCTAAGGCACTTACTTTCCACCTTGGCCGAGAGCAACGTGTTCTATGCTCCGCGTATCGCAAATTCTATTTCCAGCATTGAAACCGTCACCCCGGAGGAGTTCTCCGTACACTTTCCGATGACCACCAAACAGCAGATTGTTGATGATCAGGCTGCGCATCCGCCATTCGGGACAAACCTTACGCATCACATGTCGGCCTACACACGTGTCTCGCAGACAAGCGGTACTAGTGGGCAAGCAATAAGATGGTTGGACACGCCGGCATCCTGGAACTGGATGGTTGAGTGCTGGGCAACCGTGTTCGAGCGAAGCGGTGTGACCGCCGAAGATCGGATTTTCTTTGCATTTTCATTTGGCCCCTTCCTCGGATTTTGGACGGGTTTCAATGCAGGTGAGCGCGTCGGAGCGCTCTGTATGCCAGGTGGTGGGATGAGCACGCTCGCCCGGATTGAAGCGATTATAGGCAATGCCGTAACGGTGGTCTGCTGTACGCCAACCTATGCCATCCACATGGGACAGGTTGCCGCAGACAATAAAATCGACCTGGGAAAGTCCAGTGTCAGGGCAATCATTGTTGCTGGTGAGCCTGGAGCTGCCGTTCCCGCAACGCGCGCTGCCATCGAAGGCTACTGGGCAGGTGCAAAGGTTTGGGATCACCACGGGATGACTGAAATCGGTCCCGTTACATATCAGTGCCCCGAAAACGATGCAACTCTCCACGTCATCGAAGAACACTACATCGCTGAAATCATCGATCCTGACACGCTCCAGCATGTACCGTCGGGTGTACAGGGAGAACTGGTCCTGACGAATCTTGGCCGACATGGGTCACCGCTTCTAAGGTATCGAACAGGCGACCTCGTATGTGCCGGTCCTCAGACCACATGCACCTGCGGCACAGATGAACTGGCCCTCGTTGGCGGCATCATCGGCCGTACCGATGACATGGTAGTAATCCGGGGAATCAATATCTGGCCATCGAGCATTGAAGCCGTTCTCCGGCGATTTCCAAATGTTGTTGAGTTCCGAACCACTGTGGATGCGACAAAAGCCATGGCGGACATCTTCATCGATGTAGAGTTCGACACAGCCGTTACCGACACTGAATCCGAGCGTCGGATTATCGAAGATGCACTGCGTGCGACGCTTGCGCTGCGGGTTCCTGTGCAAGTGGTGGATGCCGGCAGCCTCCCTCGCTTTGAGATGAAAGCCCGCCGCTGGATTCGTTTACGCTAACTCCCCGCCAGTTTTAGGAGCTAAGCGAGAACCCCGCGCACAACCCGAGCCGGCTCAACACCCGTCAATCGTGCATCCAAGCCTTGGAACTTTACGCTGAAGCGCTCGTGGTCAATACCAAACAAGTGCAACACTGTGGCGTGTAAATCGTGGACCGTAACGACATCCTGGACCGAGCGGTAACCAAGCTCATCCGTGGCACCGTAGACGGT
>Ga0114980_10003971_pt1 | contig 10021 bp, 8 predicted proteins | sample S_140806_EF_Meta_FD_87018 | JGI IMG/M metagenome (GOLD analysis project Ga0114980, IMG submission 87018) | Freshwater microbial communities from Lake Simoncouche, Canada to study carbon cycling - S_140806_EF_MetaG | ecosystem: Environmental > Aquatic > Freshwater > Lake | place: Lake... | reverse complement strand
CTCTTCGAGGGCGGTGGCGCGCAGCCGCACCGGACCGATTTGTTGCAGCAGCACCGCCTTGGGCACCTTGCCCTGGCGAAAGCCCGGCAATTTGACGCTACGGCTGAGTTTGTTGACGGCATCCTCGTAGCTGGCCTGGCTACGGCCCGCCGGCACCGCCACCTGTACCGCCAGTCGACTGCCGGGGCGGGGCGAGGTGGAGACTTTCAGCTCGGCCCCTGGGGTGGCGGAAGCGGTGCTGGCGGCAGGACTCATGAAACGGGCCGATCATCGGGGCGACTTCCAATCCTAGAAAGTGGCGTAGGGGGGGGCTGGCGCCCTAGTGTTGGAACGACGCACCGGCGTGTCGATATCCCAACCCGTCCACGGGGGCCCGCACGGGTTCCCTCGGTTCAGATCCAGCGATCCCCTGGATCTTGATCGCCGCTCTCCAGCCCATCCCAGAAACCGCCTATTCGTCCAGAGGACGTCGTTTCCAGGGTTGGCAAGAGCCTCTAAATCTTTCCCTACCTCTTTTCTCTCCCAACGCCCTTCTCCAGTCCATGTCCACCGCCGGTTTCGGCGCTTTAGAGCCTCCTTTTGGTTGGTTCTTGCTTTTTTCACTTTTTTAGTGCTGTTTCCGGTTCACGCCATCGCTGTGCCGTCCTACCCCTCCCCCGCCCTGAACGCCTCCCTCGCTGCAGAACGTGCTTTGCCTGACCGTCCCTTGAGGGTCGGGATCCTGGGTGCGACCGGGGCCGTGGGCGTGGAATTGCTGGCCCTGCTGGCCGAACGTCGTTTTCCCGTCAGCGAACTGCGTCCCCTGGCCTCCCCCCGTTCCGCTGGCCAGACCCTCACCTGGCAGGGGGAATCCCTGCAGGTGCGGGCGGTGGATACCGACGCCTTTGACGGTCTTGATCTCTTGCTGGCCTCCGCCGGCGGATCCGTGTCCCGCCAATGGGCCCCCCAGGCGGCAGCGGCGGGCACGGTGGTCATCGACAACTCCAGTGCCTTTCGCCTCGACCCCGATGTGCCCTTGGTGGTGCCTGAGGTGAACGGCGATGCAGCTTTCCAACATCAGGGCATCATCGCCAACCCCAACTGCACCACCATCCTGCTCACCCTGGCCCTGGCGCCCCTGGCGGCCCGGCGCCCCTTGCGTCGGGTCGTGGTCAGTACTTATCAGTCCGCCAGTGGCGCCGGGGCCCGGGCCATGGAAGAACTCCAAAATCTCAGCCGCACCGTGCTGGAAGGCGGCATCCCCGTCAGTGAGGTGCTGCCCCATTCCCTGGCCTTCAATTTGTTTCTGCATAACTCGCCCTTGCAGGCCAACGGTTATTGCGAAGAAGAATTGAAAATGGTGCATGAGACCCGCAAGATCCTTGGCCTGCCACACCTGCGTCTCACGGCGACCTGTGTGCGGGTGCCGGTGCTGCGGGCCCATTCCGAGGCCGTCAATATCGAGTTTGAGGAGCCGTTTCCCGTGCAGGAGGCCCGGGAGCTGCTGGCGGTGGCCCCGGGAGTGGAGCTGATCGAGGATTTTGCCGCCAACCGCTTTCCGATGCCCACGGATGTGACGGGACGCGATCCTGTCGCCATCGGCCGGATTCGCCAGGACCTCAGCGATTCCCATGCCCTCGAGCTTTGGCTTTGCGGCGACCAGATCCGCAAGGGAGCCGCCCTCAATGCCATTCAGATCGCCGAGCGGCTGATGGCTCCTCCCCCAGGAGACACCCCATGAACGACTCCGTTCCCCTGGCATCCGCGGCGGCATCTCCCCCCTTCGGCAGGGTGATCACGGCCATGGTCACCCCTTTTGATGCCGAAGGGGCCCTTGATCTGGCCACCGCTGAGCGACTGGCCGACCACCTGGTTCGCCATGGCTCCGATGGCTTGGTGGTCTGTGGCACCACCGGTGAATCCCCAACCCTCAGTTGGGAAGAACAGCTGGCCATGCTCCAGGCCGTGCGCTCGGCCGTGGCTGGACGGGCTGCGGTTCTGGCGGGCACCGGCAGTAACTGCACGCTGGAGGCGGTGACCGCCACCTGTGCTGCTGCAGCCCATGGGGCCGATGGGGCCTTGGTGGTCGTGCCCTATTACAACAAGCCCCCCCAGGAGGGACTGGAAGCCCATTTCCGGGCGGTGGCAGCGGCGGCCCCCGAATTGCCACTGATGCTTTACAACATTCCCGGCCGTACGGGCTGCAACCTGGCGCCGGAAACCACGGCCCGGCTCTTGGATCGGCCCAACGTTCTTAGCTACAAGGCCTCCAGCGGCACCACGGAAGAAGTCAGTCAGCTGCGGGCCCTCTGCGGCGATCGGCTGGCGATCTACAGCGGCGACGATGCCCTGACCCTGCCCATGCTGGCCGTGGGTGCCGTTGGGGTGGTCAGCGTCGCCAGTCACCTCGTGGGTGACTCGATTCAGGCCCTGATCCGGGCCTATCTGGCGGGGGATGGAAGCGAAGCCCTCCGTCGCCATGAGCAGCTGCTGCCCCTGATCCGGGCCCTTTTTTGCACAACTAATCCCATCCCCCTCAAGGCAGCGTTGGAGATGGCTGGCTGGCCCGTAGGCGCCCCCCGTTTACCCCTCCTACCCGCAGATACCACCGTGCGTGAACGCCTCAGCTCCATCTTGGCCGCCCTGCGTCCCACTTGACGCCAAGGCCTGCTCCACGTTCAAGTAAACATTTTGCAAAGAGATCATTCATGACCAATTCCAACGGAAATAGCCATCCGGCCGCCGCCAAATCCCCTGCCCTACGGGTCATTCCCCTAGGAGGTTTGCATGAAATTGGCAAAAACACCTGTGTTTTTGAATACGGCGACGACCTGATGCTTGTTGATGCGGGCCTTGCTTTCCCAAGCGATGGCATGCATGGGGTAAATGTGGTGTTGCCAGATACCAGTTATCTGCGGGAAAATCAGAAGCGCATCCGCGGCATGATCGTTACCCACGGCCATGAAGACCATATCGGTGGCATTCCCCATCATCTCAAAAACTTCAATATCCCGATCATCTATGGCCCTCGCTTGGCCCTGTCAATGCTGACGGGAAAGATGGAGGAAGCCGGAGTTATGGATCGTACCAAGCTTCAGACCGTCAGTCCCCGCGATGTGGTTTCGGTTGGTCAACATTTCAAGGTTGAATTCATCCGCAATACCCATTCGATCGCCGATAGTTTTTCCCTAGCAATTACCACCCCTGTTGGTGTCGTTGTTTTCACGGGTGATTTTAAATTTGACCACACCCCCGTAGATGGCGAATATTTCGACATCCAACGTATGGCCCAATACGGAGAGCAGGGTGTTCTTTGCTTGTTCAGTGATTCCACCAACGCGGAGCTGCCTGGTTTTACGCCGCCTGAGCGGGCCGTTTTCCCAAATCTGGATCGGCACATTGGCAACGCAGATGGGCGAGTGATCATCACCACCTTTGCCAGTTCCGTGCATCGGGTTTCGATGATTCTTGAGTTGGCGCTCAAGCACGGCCGCAAAGTGGGTCTGCTGGGTCGCTCGATGCTCAATGTGATTGCCAAGGCCCGTGAATTGGGCTACATCCGCTGTCCCGATGATCTGTTCGTGCCGATCAAGCAGATCCGTGATCTACCAGACCGGGAAACCCTGCTGCTGATGACCGGTAGCCAGGGCGAGCCTTTGGCGGCCCTGAGTCGCATTTCCCGCGGGGACCATCCCCAGGTTCAGGTCAAAAGCAGCGACACCATCATTTTTTCAGCCAGCCCGATTCCCGGGAACACCATTTCGGTGGTCAATACCATCGACAGCCTGATGATGCTTGGCGCCAAGGTGGTCTATGGCAAAGGCGAAGGCATCCATGTCTCCGGCCACGGATCCCAGGAAGATGAAAAGCTGATGCTGGCCTTGACCCGGCCCCGCTTCTTCGTGCCGGTGCATGGCGAACATCGCATGTTGGTCGCCCATACCCGCACGGCCCAGTCGATGGGTGTCCCGGCCGACCATTGTCTGATCATCGACAACGGTGACGTGGTCGAACTCACCCCTGACGGCATCCGCAAGGGGGATCCGGTCAAGGCTGGTATCGAATTGCTTGATGCATCCCGCAATGGCATCGTCGATGCCCGGGTTCTCAAGGAACGCCAGCAGCTCGCCGAAGATGGCGTTATCACCCTGCTGGCCGCCATCAGTACCGACGGTCTGATGGTGGCTCCGCCGCGGGTGAACCTGCGCGGTGTCGTCACCACTGCCGATCCCCGCAAGCTCTCGGTCTGGGCCGAAAGGGAGATCGGTTGGGTTCTGGAGAATCGCTGGAACCAGCTAGCCCGCCATACCGGTGGTACGGCACCCGATGTCGATTGGGTTGGGGTGCAACGGGAGGTCGAACTGGGCTTGCAGCGGCGCTTGCGCCGCGAACTCCAGGTGGATCCCCTGATCCTCTGCCTGGTGCAGCCGGCTCCCGCCGGCACCCCTGCCTATAAGGGTCAGGCAGACCAGGAGGCCGACACCAGGCCGGCTCCCCGGGGGGGGCGACGGGAGGTGGGCCGGGAGGCCCCATCTGGGGTGCAGCGCCTTACCCCAGCGGCCAGCAGTACGCCTCGGCCAGTGGCAACCCCTGCTGCCGCTGCCGTCGTCGAGGCCAAGGCGGCTGTGGCCACCCAGGCAGCGCCGGTGGACTCCGAACCCGAAGGCCGTGCCCGCCGCCGCCGCTCCGCCGCCGTTGCGGGCTGAGTCCGCTTCAGGAAAGCACCACCCTCAGCAGTCCTGCCATCAGGTCTTCGTCCTCGTCTTCGGCTTGGGCGGGGACCCTGGTTGATTCTTCGGCCTGTTCGGCCAGGGCCACCGACTCGATCGAATGGCGGTTCGGATCTCCAAGTTCCGCCAATCCCACGCCGAGGCGTTCCCTCACCATCAGGTCCACCTCCTCTGCTAGGGAACTCTCGCTTTGGTGGAGTTCCAGCAGCTCTGGTTCATCAACGATCTCCGGAATCAAGGTTTCGCCCAGGGGCGCCCAGTCCTGGCTCACCAAAGCGGATTTTGCGGCGGTCTGGGTTAGCCAGGGCATGACAGGGCCTGGGCGCCCAGCCCCCGGCCCTGGGCTGGCTGGCTGGCTTTGATTTTGATTTGCTGTAGCGCTGAGCAGCGCTTCCTGTTCGGCTTTGCGGCGTTGGGCTGCCTCGGCCTGGGTACGGGCTTCGCTTTCGCGACGCTGGGCGCGGTTGGCACGGCAGTTGAGGATTCCTGCCTCGGCCACGGGCTGCAGGTCGCTCTCGCTGCTTTCGCCTGCGACCCTGGTGTAGAGGTCCTCGGCCATCAAAGTGTCGTTGAACCCATAGAGGAGCGCATGGGCCATCAGCAGCTGGAGCCGGGGCTTCAAACCCGCTCCACCCTCGGGTTGCTTCTCAAGGTCGGCAAGCAAGCTCTGTCCTTGATCCATGACGATGGACCATTCCTGCTGGCGGTAGGCCTCCTCAATCTGCCCGTAGCGCTGAGGAAAGTTGGGGGATTCCATAAGCGATTAAGGAGAGGCACTTGCTGGGGGGATGAGGTGCAGTTTGCAGCGATCCCAGCCCAAACGCCATCCTGCTGCCAGAGTCATTTGGCCTGAACCCTTTTCGGGGGGGAGCGCAGCCAGCAGCGTCTCGAGCGCTGTTGCGGCCAACTCTCCAGGCCCTTGTTGCCTTAGCCAATGCTGGATCAGGGCCCGTTGGTTGGCTTCAGCGAGCTGACCCAGGCGGCGGCGATCGAGGGCTGTTGGTACGGGGCCCCGTTGTTCCTTGGCTCCGAAAGTTAAGGCCCCGAGAGCCAAAGCCACCAGTTGCTGGTGCTGCTCGTCTTCCTGGGCCAGCCGTTCGGCCTGGAGGCTCATGCGCCGCTGGGCACCGGGGTAGAGAGCTTCGAGCACGGGCAACACTTCGGCTCGGATGCGGTTGCGCCCGTAGCGGCGATCGTCGTTGCTGGAGTCCAGCCAGATCGGCAGGCCCCGGCTATGGCAGATGCGGGCCGTGTCGTCGCGGCAGAAGTGCAGCAGGGGTCGTACCAGTTGGGGGCTTCCGCCTGGGTCGTTATGCAGGGGGCGGCTGGGTCGCAGGCTGGCCAGGCCGCGGCGATGACTGCCGCGGGCCAGGTTGAGCAGCACCGTTTCGGCCCGGTCCGTGGCGGTGTGACCGGTGACGACATGGCTTATGCCCCGCAGCGCAGCCAGTTCGGCCAGGCGCCGGTAGCGCCATTGGCGTGCCTGGTTTTCGCAGGGGGGCGCCGGCTGGGCCCGTTCGAGCACCAGGGGCAGCCCCTCGCTGGCGGCCCAGGCGGCCAGCTCCTTGGCCTGGCGGCCCGATTCGGGGCGCCAGCCGTGGTCCCCATGCCAAAGGGTCAGGGACCAGCCATGCAGGCGGCGCAGGTCCGCCAGCAACCCCGTCATCGCCATCGAATCCTGCCCGCCGGAAACACTCAGCAGCAGGGGGACCCCGGTGGGCAGCAGGCTGGGCTGGCGACGCAGGTGACGATGCAGCCGCAGGTGATCGGCGCTCCAAGCAGGCGCCTGATCGGGGGGGCCGGCGGCGGTCATGGCCTTGGATGGGAGAATCAAACTTGAATAGTCATGGATTCGAGCATGTCGCGTCTTTCCAGCCTGCCGATCACCCTGCAGGAGGCGCTCCGCCAGCAACGCCTGCTCAAGGTGATCGCTGGATTGGCCAACTTTGACGCGGTCTCCGTGGGCCGCATCGCCGCCGCCGCCGCCGCCGGGGGCGCTGACCTGCTTGACCTGGCCTGCGATGCCGACCTGGTGCGCCAGGTAGCCCAGCAAACCCCTGGTCTGCCCCTGTGTGTGTCGGCTGTCGATCCCGCCCTCTTCCCGGCGGCGGTGGCTGCCGGGGCGGCCATGGTTGAAATCGGCAATTTCGATAGCTTCTATGCCGCAGGCCGGGTGTTTGGCGCCGAGGAGGTGCTGGAGATCACCCGGGCTACTCGCGCTCTGCTGCCGGAGGTCGTGTTGTCGGTGACGGTGCCCCATCGGCTGCCCCTCGATCAGCAGGCCCAGCTGGCGGTGGACTTGGCCGCCGCTGGCGCCGACCTGATCCAGACCGAAGGCGGAACCAGTGCCCACCCCGTGGCTCCCGGGGTGTTGGGGCTGATTGAAAAGGCGGCCCCCACCCTGGCCGCCGCCCATGCCATCAGCCGGGCCGTCGATCTGCCGGTGCTCTGTGCCTCAGGCCTCTCGGATGTGACCGTTCCGATGGCCTTGGCGGCCGGTGCCAGTGGCGTTGGAGTGGGGTCCGCCGTAAATCGTCTCCAGGACGACCTGGCCATGGTCGCGGCCGTGCGGGGCCTGCGGCAGGCCATGCCCTTGGTTAGCGGCCTGGCAAAGTCAGCCCTGCACTGATCCCTACCGGAGGTAACGGGGGACGTTGTCGTCCCCCTTGGCTTTGTCTAGGTTGACAACAGCTTGAGCCTTCGCCATGTCCCAATCCTTGGTCTGGATGCTGCAGTGGCCCGTCAGGGCCCTGATCCTGATCCTGGTGAGCCGGATGCCGCTCGGGGTGGACATGGTCAGTTTCCCGATCGCCCTTGTCTGCTCCCTGGTCATCGCCTTGTTGGGCACCCTTTTGGTCTGGCCGCTGCGGTTGCTACTGGCCCCCCTGAAGATGATGACCACCCTGGGTGGGTTGCTGCCGGTGGGCTTTCTGTTCGAGTGGCTGATTTCAGCGATCCTGTTTGCGGCCACCGCCTGGCTGATCCAGGGATTCAAGTTGCGCTACGGCCTGGGCAGTGCCTTCCTGGGAGCCCTGGTGTACAGCATCATCAGTTTTATCGCCCTGAAGCTGCTCGTGCTGGAGGTTCCCCTGCTGCGCGCCATGCCCTGAGTACGGGCGCCGCCGCCTTGGACCAGTCACCATGGGGCTTCCAGCTTCGTTTTGGTGGGTAGTGGACTGATTGGTGGGTAGTGGACTGAAGACCGCCCTCGCCGTTGGCGGCTTCTGGTGGCGAGAATGGATCCATGAATCCCTTCCACCTCCATGCCCCGTATGAGCCCAAGGGGGACCAGCCCACCGCCATCGAGGCCATGGTCCACGGCCTTGATGCGGGAGAGCGTTACCAAACTCTGCTTGGTGCCACGGGCACGGGCAAGACTTTTTCGATCGCCAATGTGATTGCTCGCACGGGACGGCCCACCCTGGTGCTGGCCCACAACAAGACCCTGGCGGCGCAGTTGTGCAATGAATTGAGGGAGTTTTTCCCAAATAATGCGGTTGAATATTTTATCTCCTACTACGATTACTACCAACCCGAGGCCTATGTGCCGGTCTCGGATACTTACATAGCTAAAACCGCGTCGATCAACGAGGAGATCGACATGTTGCGCCACTCCGCCACCCGCTCCCTGTTTGAGCGCCGTGATGTCATCGTTGTGGCTTCGATTAGTTGCATTTATGGCCTCGGCATTCCCTCGGAATATCTTAAGGCGGCCGTGCGTTTCCAGGTGGGAGATCGGTTGGATCTACGCTCGTCTTTGCGGGAATTAGTCAACAACCAATATAGCCGTAATGATGTTGAGATCAGCCGTGGTCGTTTTCGGGTTCGTGGTGATGTGCTGGAGATTGGTCCGGCCTATGAGGATCGTTTGGTTCGTATCGAACTGTTTGGCGAAGACGTCGAGGCGATTCGTTATGTCGATCCCACCAGCGGTGAAATCCTGCAGAGTTTGGAAAGCATTAACATTTATCCTGCCAAGCACTTCGTTACCCCTAAAGATCGGCTGGAGGAGGCCATCAAGGCCATTCGCACCGAATTGCGTCAGCGCCTTGATCTGCTCAACGAACAGGGCCGTTTGCTGGAGGCCCAACGCCTCGAACAGCGCACCACCTATGACCTGGAGATGCTGGAACAGGTGGGCTATTGCAACGGGGTCGAAAATTATGCCCGCCATCTGGCCGGCCGCCCGGCGGGAACGCCGCCTGAATGTCTGATTGATTACTTCCCCAAGGACTGGCTGCTGGTGGTGGATGAAAGCCATGTCACCTGCTCCCAGCTGCAAGCCATGTACAACGGCGATCAAAGCCGCAAGCAGGTGTTGATTGAGCATGGTTTTCGTCTTCCCAGTGCCGCCGACAACCGGCCCCTCAAGGCTGAGGAGTTCTGGGAGAAGGCCACCCAGACCATCTTCGTCAGCGCCACCCCTGGCGCCTGGGAGTTGGCCCAGAGCAAGGACCAGGTGGTCGAACAGGTGATCCGCCCCACCGGTGTGCTGGATCCCATCGTTGAGGTGCGACCCACAGATGGCCAGGTGGATGACCTGCTGGGCGAAATTCGCCTGCGGGCCGGCAAGGACCAGCGGGTGCTGGTGACCACCCTCACCAAGCGCATGGCGGAGGATCTCAGCGACTATCTGGCCGAGCATGGGGTGCGGGTGCGCTACCTGCACTCCGAGATCCATTCAATCGAGCGGATCGAGATTCTCCAGGATCTGCGCAATGGCGAATACGACGTGCTGGTGGGGGTAAACCTGCTGCGGGAGGGCCTGGACCTGCCGGAGGTTTCGCTGGTGGCCATTCTTGATGCGGACAAGGAGGGCTTTCTGCGGGCCGAGCGTTCTTTGATTCAGACCATTGGTCGGGCCGCCCGCCATATCGAAGGCGTGGCGCTGCTGTATGCCGACAACCTCACCGATTCGATGGCCAAGGCGATCTCTGAAACCGAGCGGCGCCGGGCCATTCAGCACACCTACAACGAGAATCACGGCATTACGCCAACCCCCGCCGGTAAGCGAGCCGGCAATGCGATTCTGTCCTTTTTGGCGGTATCGCGGCGGCTCAATGATGAGCAGCTTGATGAGGCAGTCGAGCAGGCTGCCCATAATGAAGTGCCACTTGATTCCCTGCCCGAACTAATCACCCAACTTGAGGACCGCATGAAGGCAGCGGCCAAGAATCTGGAGTACGAGGAGGCCGCCAATCTGCGGGATCGCATCAAGAATCTGCGCCAGAAGCTCGTGGGCCGTTGATGCCGCCCCTGGCTGCCTGGGCCGTTGGGGTTGATTTGCCACCTGACTTGAACAAGGCGTCGAG
>Ga0114980_10003968_pt1 | contig 10026 bp, 9 predicted proteins | sample S_140806_EF_Meta_FD_87018 | JGI IMG/M metagenome (GOLD analysis project Ga0114980, IMG submission 87018) | Freshwater microbial communities from Lake Simoncouche, Canada to study carbon cycling - S_140806_EF_MetaG | ecosystem: Environmental > Aquatic > Freshwater > Lake | place: Lake... | reverse complement strand
TGTTGTCGATGGATTTGGACCGGATTGTTCTGCGGTGCCTCGAGAAGAATCGGAATCGAAGGTTCTCAACGGTCTCGGAATTGAAGGCAGACATTCAGGCTTATTTGTCGAATGAGCCCTCTTCCATTGCCCCGGTGAAGCCAGCGCGAAGGACTGATGGGAGAAGTGGGGATCGTTTGAAGAATACCGCGCTGGCGGCGTTGGCCCTCTCGTTGGTCGGAATGTTGGCCTACCAGTGGCTCCCAATCACGGACGAGCAGAGGTTTGTCAGGCATTTCAAAGTGCTTTATCCGCCGCCCGCGGGGCAGGCGGTCAAAATCGGCCAGGATTTCAATGTCCGATGGGTTCCAGTTGGTCGTTTCACCATGGGCAACTTAACGAATCTGTCCTCGAATGAGCTCCCCCACGAGGTGGTGTTCCACCGGGGATTCTTCATCTGTGAGACCGAGTGCACGCAATTCCAGTGGGAATTGGTCATGGGAACACGCCCGTCGTATTTCAAGGGAGCAGACCTTCCTGTGGAGCAGGTGAACTGGGAACAGGCCGTCGAGTTTTGTCGGAAGTTGACGGAAAAACATCGAGAGCAAGGCAAAGTGCCCCAAGGTTGGGAATGGCGTTTGCCAACGGAATCGGAGTGGGAATATGCCGCGCGGGCTGGCACGACTGGCGCTCGCCACGGGGAACTGGACCTGATCGCTTGGTATCCGAAGAATTCAGGCTTTACCACTCATCCGGTCGGTAAAAAGCAGGCCAACGCGTGGGGACTTCATGACATGATTGGGAATGTTTGGGAGTGGTGCTCAGATTGGTACGTGCCGTCCTATCCAACTGGGGTTGTTACCCACCCAAAAGGTCCAAGTAACGGAACAGCCCGAGTGTTTCGAGGAGGCACATATCAGTCGGATAGGGACTATAAATTGGGGTCGGCTCACCGGAGTGGAATTGCTCCGAAAATTGGAGCTAAGGACATCGGCCTTCGTCTTGTACTCGACCAGGTTTATCCTCCTCGATGAGAGAGTTTCATGAGGGGTCCGACTACTTCATTTTGCTTGAGCGATGATGATGACATTCCGTCCATCGGAGACACCTCAAGGGTGGGTGGCTCAGTGGTCCGGTTTATTTTCAAGTTTCAGAGGTTCTGTCGGGTTGGGATGATGCTTGGGAGGACCGTCGGCATTTGAAGTGAAAGTTCGAAGTGTTTGACCATCGCAGGCGGCAGAGCGTGTTCGCATAGGTCGTTTACGCATCAGCATGAGGCAGGGGAGGGATGTAAGCCGGGAGTTCCACTTCTTTTTGATTAGGAGATTGGAAGGTTCTCAACCTGTGGCGTGCTCCCCATAAACTGATCCAAGTGCTATGAGAGTCCGCGGGCGGCAGAGTCGTCCGCCAGAGACTCATGAAACGAACGCGACACAGTGCAGAACAGATCGTGAAGAAGCTCCACGAGGCGGCGACGGCCCTGGCCGGCGGCAAGAGCGTGGAGGAGGTGTGCAACGGCCTCGGCGTCAGCCCGGCCACGTACCACCGGTGGCAGAAGGAATACGGCGGAGCCGATGTGAAGACGGTGCGGGAGTACAAGGCCCTGAAGGAGGAGAACGCCCGACTGAAGCGGCTGGTGGCCGACCTGTCGCTGGACAACCAGGCACTGAAGGAGCTGGCGGAGGGAAAATGGTAGGCCCGGCCCGCAAACGGGAGGCGGTGGGTCATCTCCAGCGTGAGCTGGAGATGAGCGAGCGCCGGGCCTGCAAGGTGGTGGGACAGCCGCGGAGCACGCAGCGCTACTTGGTGGCGCCAGACACCGAAGAACTGCAGCTGCGCCAGGAACTGCGGCAGATCAGCCGGCAGCGACCGCGGGCGGGGTACCGGATGGCAGCCCGGTGCTTGCGCCGGAGCGGTCGGCGGATCAATGACAAGCGGGTTCAGCGGTTGTGGCGTGAAGAAGGCCTGAAAGTGGGCCAGAAGCCGCGCAAGCGCACCCGTTTGGGGAGCCGTGAATAAGGCAGCTAGCGGTTGCGGGCCGAGCGTCCGGATCAGGTGTGGAGCTACGACTTCGTCCAGGAACGGAACCGGGGATGGCCGACGATTGAAGCTGCTGTGCGTGGTGGACGAATACACCCGGGAGTGTCTGACGATCCACGTGGCCCGACAGATCAGGTCCAAGGAGGTCATCGAGGTGGTGGACCGACTGATCTGGAAGCGAGGTGCGCCGGAGCACCTGCGGAGCGACAATGGCCCGGTGTTCGTCGCCCGGGCGCTGCAGGGATGGCTCGTGGCGAAGGGTGTGAAGACGCTCTACATCACCCCGGGGAGCCCGTGGGAGAACGCCTACTGCGAGTCCTTTCACAGCCGGTTGCGGGACGAGTTCCGGAACCGGGAGGAATTTGCCACCGAACTGGAGGCAAGGGTCCTGAGCGCCGAGTGGCGGCGGGACTATAACGAGGCGAGGCCTCATTCGGCACTGGGCGGCCAGACGCCGGCGGAGTTCGCCGCACGCTGTCATGTTCCGGTCGGGGCTGCGCCCCTCCCTCCACATGACAGCATGATCACATCCAAACCCCAACCAAATCTCTCATAGCCGGCGGTACAAACTTTGGGGGCTTGCCAGCAGCGATCACCGCGATGGACACGTGAAGTTGCACCGCACCTATTACTCTGTGCGCATGGAGTTCATCGGTTGACAGGCCAAGGAGCGACATGAGCGACGCATGGTGTTACGCGCATTCAGAGAAGGTAACTGAAACGGCGGGCTTAATTTCTTTTTGCTACCGATTAAGCAATGAGGAGGTCAAAATTCTTTTCAATATTTTTTGAAAGATTGCCCCCACTTTATACGTATTACAATTGATGCGTTGCAGTTTCATTTGCTAAGCAACATTTCGGCAAGAATTTCTCGTATTCATGGGATAGTTAGTTTGCCACAAGATTTTTGGCGCAAATTGCAACCGCATTCCGAATCCCAGCACTTGAGTACATCCTTGACTGGATTCAAGAATTGCAGGTCCTCAGAAAATTCCAATTATGTTATTACAATTTACTACACGATCTAGGATCTATTTAATTTTGCGATACTCCATAAGCTTGGCAACATTTTTATTTTGCCTATCATATCGCCTTGTAGGAATGTCATTAAATGAGCTCTGTTTGCTAATTCTAACCAATGAAATTCCTATAATCCGCGTGGAGGTTGTGTACAAAAATAGCGGTGAAAAAGATTTATCTGCAATTATATGTGGTGTTCAGGAAAATACTTTTTTCATCCAAGATGCCGAGTTTTATAACGATATGTTTGTGCCAACAGACCAAATCTTCGGAAAATCCTATGAACACTACTGGATGGTGGGGAAAAATATTGTAAAGATCGCAAAAATCGGCGACGAAACTGGTGAAGCTAAAGAAATCAAGAATGCAGTTGAGGCAAAAGTTTCAAGAGCTAAATCTCTATTGCGAATAGGTGTTTCTCATTTAGATGAAGTTGGAACAATGATTTCAACCAACCGGTTTATCGGTAGCAGTCATAAATTCGGTGCGATTCTGGGGCAAATCATTAATGATAACGGTGGTGTTCTCTTAAGTTATAAAGTCTCATCTCAAGCAAATCGAGAGTATAAGTCCAAAATAGACTCATTTGTTTGCAATAGTGATAAAACGGTCTCCCTTCAATTTGATCGTTCAAGTGTGCAAGATGGAAAAGTTTTTAATTTGGGAAATGGTAAATTAATAAACCTCAATCTTGGCACAACAAATCTCTCATTAAATGGTGGATATGTTCCGTCAATGTTTGTTGTATCTCAGTCACCAAAAGCCCTCTTCCTGATGGCTAGTAATAAATCTTTCGCAATATCTGCGAATGGAGAAGCAATTGAACTTCCAAAGCCTGGTGTAGCACCAGATGGTAAACTATTAAGTTCACCAATTGTAATAGCTTGCGTAGCATCAATAATTTTAGGCCTGAATGGGGCATTAATACTCTGGCTCAAGAACAGAGCTGGTAAAAAAACACAAAATGCAAAATAAAAAACTAGGTATATTGCCATATATAGCGGTTGCCACTACAAGCCTGGCGGCAACATGTTATCGCAATATAATACAACCTTGTCCTACTAATGGTGGGAAGATCGAAATGCAGGTAAGCGTGAACGGAGTTCAGGAGACTATAGACTGCACAGGCACTACGACTGATAGTCGTCTTCAGGCCGTAGGAGAAACAACATATAACTCCACCTGGTATGCAACCTATGAACTGGTTTCACAACCTTGCAATTACTCGTGTCAGTCCCAAAGCTCGGACGGAAACTGGCATACCTTAATGAGAACCGGAAGTCAGACTATGCCTCTCGCCCGTGGCCTTAGCTGCCCTAATCCGAGCGGTGGAACCTAACTAAACTAATGGGTGGGTCACAAAGTTGTGACCCGCCCTTTTTTATAAAAATGAATGAGATTGGCCAGTATCTCGCACTAGTCCTGTTTGGATCATCAGCCTTTCTAAAAGGTTTGGCTTTGCTAGGTCCATCAAAGCTATTTAACCAATCACATCCCATGCTGCATATAAAATACAGGGACCTTTTGATTGCTGCAGTTATTGCTGAAATATTGGTTATCCTCTCACGCCCAATTCTTGGAAAGAAGGTCTTTTCGGTGTTAACAACATTGTTATCAGGAAATTTTTTGTTATACCATGGACTAGCAAAAATCCTTGGATTTCGGGAATCTTGTTTATGTTTAGGAAATTTATTTGATTATTTTCCTTACCTTGCGAATCACGAAGCGCGTATAATACAGGCGCTCGCTTTCATTCTTTTTATATCTGGTGTGCAAATGATGCATGCTTGCTGGAGTGAATCTGATTCATTTGTAAAAACACAAAACTGAACGACTGCTATTGGAATGTATTCAACATCTTCACGGTTCAATTGTATGATTAATGGTGTTCGAAAAACCTTGACTGCCAATTGGGATTTAATATTTGTTTTTTGTTCGGCGATTTTTGTTTTAACCTCTTGGGTTGGTTGGGGTAAATGGTTAGCGCTTGGAGGGGACGAAGGTTTCGAGATGGTAAAAGCAATAGTCTACTCAAAGCAGCCTAGTCAATTTCATCAGTTATGGAACGACCAACCAAATCTCTCTACGATAGTATTTGCATTCATTCTCAAACACGTTTCTTTTTCAATTGATATTATCCGATATTTTAATATATTAATGGTCGCATCATCGTTGGTAGGCGCGATCGCAGTTATCCCAAAAAGATCAAGGTTAGTGGGTTGGATAATATCAATTCCATTATTTATGGGATACCCAGGTCTTCCGTTGCTATTGTGTTCAGCCATGTTAGAGCCATTGGCTATGTCATTTGGAGTTGTATCAAGCGTATTTTACCTAGTCGCAATTAAAAAAAATTTGATTTCTATGTTAATTGTTTCAGCGGTTTTGCTGGCAATAGGGATCAACTTTAAATTTACATCGGTATTGTATTTCTCGCTTATATTGTGCTTTCAGTGTGCTCATCTAGCTCAAAACGGTTTGCGAGAATTGAAGCGCGCAACAATTCGAATAGGCCTATTTGCTATCACAACCATTCTTCTCGCCTCTGCTGTATATTATATCACGGACAGTAGTTTTGATGTAAACCTAGCTACACATTTTCCCCAGAACCTCATTGAAGGAAACCGCGGTAAATTTGATCCAATAAATGTCTTGTTTGAATCGCCGGTTTTGATTGTTGGTATTATTTTGGCGGCACTTAGAATATCAGAATCAGGCGATGTGTCACAAGTTGTTAACGCGTGGTTGTTTCACCTAGCGATTTTGATTCTGGTGTTTTCTATACATGCTGTGTGGTGGAATTACTATAGAATACACTTTGTGATTGCAATGTTACCAATTGCAATTATTGGTTACAGTGAACTATTTGAGAAGATCAAATTTTTTTTCAATAAATCCGACCGTTTACTTCGGGTGCTGATTGTATCTGTTGCGTCAATGATAACATTTGGGGTTTCTGTGATATTGAATGGCTCAATCGCAGAACATCTCAAATCATTTAGGATAGCGAGTGAAGCTGTTCCAGTTGAATTAATTAATAGGATTCGTGAAGTTCGAGGGAACGTTAAATATATGTACTCCGATCGGCCTTTATTAAACTTTTATACCGAGTGTCTCCCTCCGCCAGAACTTGCCGTTGTGCCTGCGAAACGGTTTTGGTCCGGCCAAATAGATCAAGAGAGGATTATTACTACTCTCAACGCCTACCAACCAGAGATACTATATTTTGCGGATCCGACTGTATCTGAGGATATTAAATGGCAAGATTTCTTTAAAGATAAGTATAGAAAAATCTGGGATGGATCACAGGGGCAAGCGTGGGCAAAATATGAGTTTAACATACGGTCAGACACAAACCGGTCGGATATAAATCTACTGAAGAGTATGAAATTGTAGAGCCTAATAAAAACAGCAGATCCGGGTATTATTTTGAAGTTGCATTTATGAACTCAAAACAAATATGTTAATATCTGTGCCGTTTTGCATTGCGACATTTGCAAACTAGGTCGGAGGTTTTATTCTAGGTTAACTCCATTCGGTATACTCTCTAACGGGTTGAAGTCCCCGGTTGGCCTAATAAGGGGAGCTGCATATCTTTGCGACAAGGTTGCCGCCGTGAGGCGGAATTTCATGTAAGTGGTAGGCAAGGCTCTCGGTCGACGACCAAGAGATTGATGCGATTCAGACGTTAGGGACGAGGAGTCAAAGATCTTCAAACATCATAACGTATACGGAACCTCATTTGTATATCCGATGGTCATAAGCGTGGATGACGGCGCACATTACTTAGGGATCTCTCTGTTGTTGCGATAACGCGAGCGCGGCCGGAAGGCTGCGACGATCACGACACCTTTTGGGTAACCGCTGACAGGGTCGCGGGCCTCGGTAGGTCCACCGCTTGAGCATGGAGGGCTTCGTCTGTCCGGAGGTGGTTTGGATGAATCGAATAGGACTTGGGCGTTTTATGCACCGCCCAGCAATATCCCTGGCCCGCTCAGTCAGGCGTTCTCAACTCGCGGGAGAGAAACAAGCCAACTGCTTCATCGCCGCGCAGCGGCTAAGTTCAACTAATCGGTGGTCCCCGCCTATCCCGATAGATTGCTTCTGGTCCGTCTCGGGTAGTCGTCTGGACGAATCCGGACCCTTTCTTTCAAAATGATAAACCGTCCAAAATAAAATCTGCCTGCTATCTGGTTGGTGTTGGAATACGCAGCCATTTGCCCAAGGCGGATGCAAATGCCTCTCCCGAAAGGTTCTTTCGGCATGCGTTCTTTCCTGTGCACGGCGTGTCATGTTAACGATTATACCGATCTTGGGTTGGAACTGCCTCTCGCAGCCGTGCCCCTGCCGGTTTCATCCGCTATGCGGCCCCCAACACTCACGGTTGAGGCCGAGCTCACGGGCGACCTTGCGTTCGGACCAGCCCTGGGCCGACAGCGTGACGATGGAATGTTGCAGGCTCACGTTGAGTTGGTTCATCGCGCTGGTCTGCGGCTCCCGCCGCACCCAACGCAACACCGACCTCAAAGTGGCTGGCTTTGACCGCCCGCTGACACCATTTCCAGGATCGCCCCAAGGCGGTGGGGTTCCCCCGCTCGCGTCCGTACAAGAAGGACGACATTGGGCATGTTGAGCAGAAGAACTGGACCCATGTCCGACGGTTGCTCGGCTACGACCGCCTGGAGGACCCCAGATTGGTCGATCTGATCAACGCACTCTACCGGGAGTGTTGGGAGCCGCTGCACAACTACTTCCTGCAATCGGCGAACGGCGAAGCTGGAGAAGAAGTGCCGGGTGGGAGCCAAGGTCAAACGTCGTCACGACGCGCCACGAACGCCTTGTGAGCGATTGCTGGCGAGTCCGGATGTGAGCGTGGAGTCCAAAAGCCGGTTGAAGAGCGAATTGGCCCGGCTCAACCCCTTCGAGCTGCATCGCCCGCTCCATTCCAGGCGTCCTTCGGACTCCTTGCATTGCGCGGCCGATGCAGGCACATCCATTGTACTGAAGGTGTCATGACTTATGGGTCAACGACCCCTCCATTCCGGGTCCTCTCCGGTGTCATTTACTTTTGATGCAACGGGTGGGGTCGCGCGATTTGGAAGACGCCAGCAGAAGAGTCGTCGAGGTAGCCCAGCCCCAGCGGCGGCTCCAGAGGAAGTTCCAACCGCTGACTGCCACGATGGCGGTCACATTGGCCAAGTTGGCGGGAACTTCGGCGCCCCGGTGTAATAGTCCGAGCAGGACCATAGTGAGGACGATGCCCGAGAGGCAGATCAGGTGGAATCGGAGGAGTCGGTGGGGCCAGGGAGCGGCCGAGTCTTTGGGCCAGTTTCCAAAGGTCCAGCGATCATTCCAAAGGAAGTTGTTGAGCAAAGCGGTCTCTGCAGCCACGACCTTCGCGGCCACAAGCGGCCATCCGGTCTGGGCGTACAACAGGTGGAATATTCCTAGGTCCACCAGCATGCCGGTGAACCCGACCCCGCAGAAGATTAGGTAGCGCTTACAAGTGGTAAGGGAGCTGGGGTTCATAGGGGTATGAGACGGACCGGATTCGGAGGGAGCCTCTGTTGCCCTCAGACCGGTCTTCAGGAGGGGGACGGAGTCGTTTCATGCCAAGTGGCGGGGCGTTGCAGCCAGAGCACATCGGGGTCGTTCGGTGCGTCGAAATCGTCGCGGGGTAACGATGGCGATCCCAACGCGCCCCAGCGGTGGATTTCGACGTGGCCATCCCGGAAGGCGAGATTGCCGGAGTGGTTGTGCAGTTGACCGGGTTTGTCGCGGACCTTCCATCGGGAGGGGTGGGATTCCTTGAAATCCCACTGCAGTGAAAAGGCCCCATCGTTGATGGTCTCGGGCCGTTCTTCGAGGAAGGTCAGGGCCTCGGTCGGTGAGAGTTGGACGAGGTCGGAGAACCGGCGGTGGGTCTGCGCGGCCGGAGTCTGGATGCTCGAGCCCATGAAGGCGTTGAGCGAAACGGTGCGCACTCGGGGCATGCGAAACTCACCCAGGGTGACCTCGGGGGCCGAGGGGCATTTCCACAAGGCGGTGTTCTGGACATAGGGGCCCAAAAGGCTCTGCCTGAGAAAGAGAGTGTTGGTGCAATCGGGCCCGGGCATCCTGAGCCATCCCTGGACCCAGGTTTCGCCGAGCGGGACGTTCTCGCCGTCGAGATTGGGTGGCATAAAATCGGCGTGATCTTGGGCGTACAGGGTGCCGGCCAATGCGAACTGCCGGAGCTGGGACACGCACTGGGTGGTGGCGGCTCGTCGCTTGGCTCCAGCCAGAGCCGGCAGGAGCATTCCCGCGAGAACGGCGATGATGGCGATCACCACCAGCAGCTCGATCAATGTGAAACCGAGCATCTGACCAACATGTCTCTGAGGTTCGGAACGATCGTACCGAGAGCTGCGCGATTTACAGGAGTCGCTTGAAAACGTGAGATTCATAGCGTCGCGGTGCTCTACTGCGAGTAATGCCGCTGCGGTATTCCCGATTTGGCCTTGCGGTCGGGTTGAAGGTCCCATCGCCACTGGTTGCCCATTTCATCAGTGGTGATGATGGCGGAGTCACGGTCTGCAAATACGACGGAGATGATCCGCCTAGCATGCATTAGGGGCATGGTCAGGGGCTCTCCGTTCGAGACATCCCAGACCACAGCTGACCCATCGTCGCTTGCTGTGACGACCCAGTTGTGGGTCTTGGCGAACTGTCCCGATCGCACTTTGTCTCGGTGCCTGAGCCTTGGTCCTACTGGTGCGCCTGTTTGTGCATTCCAAATCGCGGCTGAAAAGTCTTCGCTAGACGTGACCACGCGGGTTCCATCCGGGCTGAATGCGGCATGGAGGACTCCATCGTCATGAACCAAGGGTGGTCCAGCTGGCTTGCCCGTCTGGACATCCCAGAGGCGTGCACTTCGCTTCTCCAGCGTCTTGTCCGCCACCGCGGCTACGAGTTTCGTGCCGTCCGCGCTGAATTCCACATGGACCA
>Ga0114980_10003966_pt1 | contig 10028 bp, 6 predicted proteins | sample S_140806_EF_Meta_FD_87018 | JGI IMG/M metagenome (GOLD analysis project Ga0114980, IMG submission 87018) | Freshwater microbial communities from Lake Simoncouche, Canada to study carbon cycling - S_140806_EF_MetaG | ecosystem: Environmental > Aquatic > Freshwater > Lake | place: Lake... | reverse complement strand
GCTGCGGTTGACGGCAACACGATTCACATGGTTGCCCTGAGCGCCCCATCAGGCCTTAACGGAACACCTCTGTTCGGCATCGACGGTAACTTGCTCTACTGGCGCTCCACCGACAATGGTGCTACTTGGGACATACAAAACCAAGGATTTGCCGGCATCGACTCATTGAACTTCAAGAACATCGAAGCCGATTCATACGCAATTGATGCACGCGATGGTAAAGTAGCTGTTGCACTTTTCAGTGAAGATTGCGACACTCAACTTATGATGAGCAGCGATGGCGGAACAACTTGGGAAACACAACTCATTTGGGACTTCCCTATTTTCGGTTACGTGGGTGACTCACTTAGCGACATCGACCTCGATGGCATTGCCGACACCATTGTAACTACCGATGGCGTGGGAGCATTGCTCCTTGATGCCAATGGTGTTGCGCACGTTACTTTCGGTCTGTTCCAATTCCTAGACGATGTTTCGGGCGATGAGCAATACACCATTTTCCAGCGTGAAGAACTCATGTACTGGAACAGTAACTGGCCTGTTGACTCTCTTTATGTAATAGGCATTCCAGAAGAAAGCATCAACGATGCTGATGATCTTTTCGACTACACCATCGACAACGTTCCCGATTATCGCACAAGTCTCTCTTCTATGTCAACCATGGCCGAAGGCGACGACGGAAAAATCTACGTAGTGTTCCGCACAGCCGACGAAGAATACCTCGGCGACCAGTTGTTTAGCCACTTGTATGCGGTAGTGAGCACTGACGGCGGTGACACATGGAGCTCACAAAACGAACTCACCCCCGACCTTGAATTCAACGAATACGAGTATGCATTCCCATCGATGCACAACCGCGTAAGCGACAAATTGCACATCGTTGTGCAACGCGACACTGAGCCAGGATTGAACGTGCGTGGTGACCTCGATGCTTGGGACAACAACGACATCGTTTACCTGGCCATCAGCAACGACTTCGACATCACTGAAAATGTGAATGAAGCCGCTATCTCTGCTACACAAATCAACCTGTTCCCAAACCCAACAACCGGTGTTCTTCAAATTACCGGTAACGATTTGGCAGGCGCTCCTGTTCGCGTTTACAACGCAATGGGACAAGAGATTGTTTACACGCGCATCAGCAAGAACTTCAATGCAACCGACCGCGAGTCGTTTGACTTTACCTACTTGCCTGCAGGCAACTACACACTGAGCATTGGCGCAGGTGCAACCCGCGTAAGCAAAGAGTTTGTTGTGCAGCACTAAGACTACACAAGTAACTTACTTGAGAAAAAAGACCGCTTCGGCGGTCTTTTTTTTTGGACGCGCTGCTGCGCGTGCTTACCTCTCTGCGTGCTCGCGAGACTTGTGGAGGAAGGCGCAGTGCTTTTTCTTACTTTCGCGCTATGCGCAGCCAAGACCAACTCAAAACCACCCTGCTGCAACTGATCAGTACCTCTGTAACACTGCTCGTTGCCGATTACCTCATGGATAGCATCCGGTTTGAACAACCTTGGGTCGCCATCGTTACTGCTATTGTACTAGCCCTGCTCAACGCATTCCTCAAGCCGCTGCTCGTGCTGCTTACCATACCGGCAACCATTTTCACATTGGGACTTTTCCTTCTGGTCATCAATGCTGCAATTCTCATGATTGCCGATCAGCTGGTGGATGGTTTCGTGATCGAAAGCTTTTGGTCGGCCGTGCTGCTTACCATCTTCATTTCGATGGTAAATGGACTGCTTGGCGGAAACGTTAAAGTGGTGAAGCACTCGAGCCATGATGAGCTTGATAAATAACACGGGAGAATAGAGAATGGTGAATGGTGAATGGTGAACCATTGCGCAACGGTTCTCCATTCTTCTTTCTCCATTCTTCAATGCCAACGCTTAACCGCCCTGCCATCACATCGTCATACGCCTTCCTGATTTTTATCGACATCCCATGAACATCCGTTTATTCATGGGGTGGTGAAGTTTACCTTCGCGGCATAAATCGAACCCCATGAAATTCTTTATCGACACTGCCAATCTCGCTCAAATACAGGAAGCCCATGATTTGGGAATTCTTGACGGAGTAACCACGAACCCTTCACTGATGGCCAAAGAGGGCATCTCAGGCAAGGACAATGTGATGAAACACTACAAAACCATTTGCGAAATTGTTGGCGATGGAGATGTAAGCGCGGAAGTAATTGCAACCGACTTCGCTGGCATGGTTGCAGAAGGCGAGGAATTGGCCGAGCTTCACCCGAACATTGTGGTGAAGGTGCCAATGATCAAAGAAGGCGTGAAGGCGCTAAAGTATTTCAGCGACAAAGGCATCCGCACCAACTGCACACTCGTGTTTTCGGCCGGACAAGCGCTTATCGCCGCCAAGGCAGGCGCATCATATGTATCGCCTTTCATAGGTCGCCTCGATGATATTTCAACCGACGGCACCGAACTCATAGAACAAATTCGAATCATCTACGACAACTACGGTTACGAAACGGAGATCCTCGCAGCGAGCGTGCGCCACCCAATGCACATCATCAAGTGCGCAGAAATTGGCGCCGACGTGATGACAGGACCACTCAGCGCAATTATTGCCCTCATGAAACACCCGCTCACCGACAATGGATTGGCTCAGTTTCTGGCCGACCACGCGAAAGCAGCTAAATAAGTGCTAGGTGCGATGTGCGAAGTGCGAAGGAAGTCACACATCGCACATCGCACTTCACACATCGCACCTCTTATGCTTCTCCCCATCCACCCCGCCAATCCCGACCCGCGCAAAATTGCGCAGGTAGTGGAGTGTTTGCGGAAGGGAGGAATAGTGGTTTACCCTACCGACACGGTATATAGCATGGGCTGTGACATGCTCAATTCAAAGGCGCTCGAAAAGCTGGCACTCATCAAACAAGTGAAACTGGAAAAGGCCAACTTCTCGCTTATTTGCCACGACTTAAGCCACCTCACCGAATACAGCAAGCAGCTGAGCAACCCCATCTATAAACTCATGCGCAGCACGCTTCCGGGGCCATACACCTTCATTTTGGAAGCAAGCAAAGCAATTCCGAAAATCTTTTCCGATCGCAAGAAAACGGTAGGTATACGTGTGCCCGACAACGCCATCGCACGTGCCATTGTGGAGGCATTGGGAAATCCGATAGTTGCAACTTCCGTTCACGACGATGATGCGATATTGGACTACACCACCGATGCAGAACTCATTCACGAAAAGTGGAGTAATCGAGTAGACATCGTTATTGACGGCGGACCGGGTGGCCTCCTTCCTTCTACTGTTATTAGCTGTGTGAACGATGAAATAGAAGTGGTACGCCTGGGCAAGGGCAGCGTTGAAATGCTTTAGTCACCCGTTTGATTCATACCCCGCAAGTGTGTAAACGCATCGCCGATAAATTCGATAATATCGCGTGCAATCATAGCATCCATGCTACGTGCCTCTGCTGCTACATCGCCGGCCAACCCGTGCATATATACACCCAATAAGGCGGCTTCTTTTGCACTGTAACCTTGCGCCAACAGGGCGCCAATCATTCCACTCAACACATCGCCGCTGCCTGCTGTTGCCATGCCCGGATTACCGGTTGAGTTTATGAAGACCTGCCCATACGGTGTCGTTATGCGCGTGTGAGCACCTTTTAAGACAATGAAAATTCCCAGCTCTTTTGACTTCTGCATTTGGGTTTCGAGGCGATCAAAATGATTTTCATGTTTACCAAATAATCGATCGAACTCGCCGACATGCGGTGTGAGGATGGTGTCGGCCTTCAGCTGTGATTGCCATCCTTCGCGGGCCACAACCGTCAGCGCATCTGCATCGATAACTGCCGGAGTACTCGATGCATTGAGCCATTCATGGATCATCGACGTAGCTCCTTTTCCGGTGCCAATGCCCGGCCCCATCACCAAGGCCGTTGAACCCTGAATCTGTTCATAACGCTCGAGCTCAACGCTGCCAAAGCCTGTCTTGCATACTACCTCAGGCACGGCCGTTTGCATCACCTGCAAGCCACTATCTGAAACACAGGCAGTGACCTTCCCTGTGCCGGTTCGCATAGCAGCATACGACACCAACATGCAAGCTCCCATCATACCTGTGCTACCCGCCACAACCTGCAAATGCCCGTGTGTGCCTTTGTGACTGTATTTCGCTCGTGTGCGCAGCAGCGGTGCCACCTCCATATCATCAACAAAGTACCAATCGCATGGTTGTTCTTGCTCAAATTCAGCATCAAGCCCTAGTGGCACAATGACCATGCGCCCCACAAAACAGTCATTATCAGGGAAGAGCATGGAACGCTTCGGTATCTCGATGGTGAGTGTAATATCCGCTTGTACGATTGCTCCGATTTGAGGAGCAAGCAAGTCGGCCTGCAAACCGGAGGGAATGTCAATTGACACAACTGTATTCGGCAGCGTGTTTATCCATGCAATCAAAGCCGACATCCAACCTTCAATGGGACGATTCAGACCTGAGCCAAAGAGCGCATCGACAACCACTGCATCGGGTTCCAACTCCATATCATCGGGCATTGCGCTGATAAAATGCAAGGGCAGATCACCGTCAATTGAAACCTGCAGGTTTTCCCGAAAGTCAGCACTTCCACTCGCAGCATCGCCCACCACAATTACCAACACATCCAGATGCTGCTCGTGCATGAGCCTGGCCATAACCAAACCATCGCCTCCATTGTTGCCTGTGCCACAGAAAAAAACATATCGATTGCCAACCGCCTTATCGACCAGCACCTCTGCGCACGAACGCGCAGCAACCTCCATTAGTTCGGCAGAAGAAGTATACTGACGTTCGACGGTAATACTATCCCAGCTGCGCAATTGCGCTCTGCTAAAAAGTTTCATGCTTTCGATTTATGTTTCCAATATCGGATGTCTTAACACATTTAACGAATGCAGTTCAAAATACATTTCACATCGCCTCGTTCGCAAGTTTGGTAAGTGGCGAAATCTCAGGCGATTGAGCCCGTTAATTTCACAAGTTGGTATAATCCGCTGTAGACCCCATGAGAACGTATCTCTTCCTATCCATCCTATTCGCTTGCTCGCTGAGTTTGCAGGCGCAGCCGCCCATTGCACTCTACGACAACACTCGTCTGTATCGTGAAGCTCTGGAGCTATTCGATCACGAAAAATACGTGGCTGCCAAAGAAAAATTCCAAGAGTATATCAGTTTGGAAAAAGATCCACAACACGCACTGCGGATCAACTCGGAGTATTACAGCGGCATTTGCGCGTTGTATCTGTTTCACAAAGACGCAGAATATCAGCTTGAGCAATTCGTGCTTGAACATCCCGATTCTCCCTGGAAGCGACGTGCGTTTTTTGAATTGGCAACTTTCAACTATCAGAAGAAACAATACAAAAAAACGCTGGAGTGGTTCAAGCAAGTCGACGAGCGCGACCTCAATGCAAAAGATAAAAACGAAATGCGCTACAAGCGCGGACACAGCTTGTTTGAGACCGGCGACGTGGCCGGCGCACGACAAGATTTTTTCGAAGTAAAACAAGAAGAGAGCGAGTATCAGAAAGCGGCGATTTATTACTACAGCCATATTGCCTATGAGCAAAACGACTTGCAAGTTGCACTCGATGGTTTCAAGCAGCTCGAAAACGACGCATCATTTAAAAGCTTGGTTCCCTATTACATCACTTACATCTACTACAAACAGAAGAATTACGACGAAGTATTGAAATACGGCCCGGGTGTGCTGCAACAAGCCGAAGCAAACAACACCAAAAGAGCGCCCGAAATTTCGCGCATCATTGGCGACAGTCATTGCATGAAAAAACAATATGCGGAGGCCATTCCCTTTCTGGAAACCTATCACAAAGCCGCAACAGACAATGACATTACACGAGAAGACCACTATCAACTCGCCTATGCATATCACCGAAGTTCACAATGGGAAAAAGCTGTCAACGAATACAAGCATTGCACAGAAGGAAAAGATGAATTGCACCAAAAAGCATCCTACAACTTGGGAGAGTGTTATTTGAAACTGGACCAAAAAGAATATGCCCGCAATGCATTCTCGGAAGCAGCCGATATGACGGTCAATGCAGAAATTCAGGAAGACGCGTTGTTCAACTATTCAAAACTGGCTTTCGAACTCTCCTACAACCCTTTCCACGAAGCCATTTCTGCCTTCGAAGACTATCTCAACAAATACCCCAACAGCAAGCGCAGAGATGAAGCCTACGAATTCCTCCTCAACGTGTACATGCGCACACGTAACTACGAAAAGGCGTTGGCTTCACTCGACAAAATTCAGAACAAAGACAATCGCGTAAAAGAAGCCTATCAGGTTGTGGCATACAACCGTGGTGTTGAACTTTTCCAAGCAGAAAAATTTGCCGATGCAGAGAAGTTTTTTGACCGCGTAGCCACCTATCCTGTCAATCCAACCGTCAACGCTGACGCGAAATTTTGGAAATCAGAAATCAGTTACCGGCAAAACGACTTCACAAAGGCCGTTCAGCGCTACAATGCATTCATCAATGAGCCCGGAGCCTACAACTCTGAGTTCTACGGCATGGCTCATTACAGCCAGGGCTATGCTTACTTCAAGCTAGCCAATGCAGAGGAGAATGACGAAACTGCTACGGCGTGGTACAACAATGCCAACACCTCCTTCCGCAAATACATCGATGGCAGCCACACCAAGGATGTGAAGAAAGAAAGCGACGCATGCGCCCGAGCCGGCGATTGTTTTTACGTCGCCAAAAACTACTCGCAGGCAATTCTTTACTACGACAAATCGATTGCCTTGAACAAAGCAGGATCCGAATACGCACTCTATCAAAAGGCGATGTGTTATGGCTACGACGGGCAGCCGGAAAAGAAGTCGTGGGTATTGAAAAACCTCATCACCGAAAGCCCCGACTCAAAATTCGAGATCGATGCCAAATATGAAATCGCTAAAACGTATTTGCAGCAAGACCGCCTGAACGAAGCCAAGACCTACTTCAACGACATCTTAAAGAACCACGCCACCTCTGTGTATGCCAAGATGAGCATGCGCGACATGTGCCTCATATACGTGAAGGAAGGCAACGAGGCGCAAGTGAAAGAATCGTGGACGGCCATCAAGAACAAATACCAAAAGGACCCTGTGGTGTGCGACGCCTATCAGATTTGCAAATCAATCCTCATTGAGGATTCGGAGTTTCAAAACGACGCCGTGACCATTTGCGGTGCAACGAAAAACGAACTCGAAGAAGACGTGTATCGCAAGGCCGTGAGCTATGTGCAGGAAGGAAACTGCGAAACCGGTATAACGAAACTCACCGACTACCTCACCAAATTTCAACCTGCCTACCACGCCATTGATGCCAGCTACTTTTTGGCCAACTGCCACTACGACAAAAACGACTTCAACAAGGCGCTTGAGTACTGCAACTACATCATTGGTTCCGGCAGCACAAACTACCGCGAAGAGTGCCTTGTAATGGCCGCTACCATTTCATACAACAACAAAGACTACTCGCAGGCACTTACGCATTACCGCGATTTGGAGCAAGTGGCTATCTCCAAAAACAATGCACTCGAAGCCCAGATAGGGTTGATGCGATGCAACTACTACCTCAATGAATACAGCGATGCAAAAATGTATGCCGACAAGGTGCTGGCCAATGATGGCACACCGGAAGACATTCGTTACACGGCCTTGCTTTGGCGCGGCCGTATTCTGCACGTGAACGGCAGCTATAACGAAGCCATAACAGACTTGAAAGAAGTGGTAAAACGCGGGGGAAATGCGGGGGCAGAGAGCAAATACCTCATTGCGAGTTCTTATTACTCCAAAGAAGAATTCAAAGCAGCAGAGACAGAAATATTCCAGCTCATCGAGAAGTTTTCAGCCTTCGATGAATGGAAATACAAAGGCTTCCTGCTCCTGATTGATGTATACATCTCGTTGAAAGATTATTTCCAGGCAAACGCTACTATCAACGCCATCATGGAAAACGTGACCGAGTCGTGGGTAATCGATGCCGCTAACGCCAAGAAAGCCACCCTCGATCAATTGGAAAATCCAACCCCGGCAGAACCCTCTGTAAACGACGTAGAAATTGACTTGCAATCAACACCGGAAAACCAGTAAGCGAACCCATGAAAAACCTCCTATCCATTATACTCCTTGGCCTTTGCGCAACTTGCCAAACGCTTGCATGGGGACAAACAGACACCACGAAAACACTGGAATATGAATTTCAGATTGAAGGCAATCGACGCTTGTTTCTGCGCGATGCGAATAAGGTAACCGTTTGGCCGCAAACAAAAGACAGTGTGGTACAGATGACGCGCATCCAATACACCACCTTACCCACACCAACAGCCATTACCATTGAGCCGCGTCTCATTCCGGCTGCGAAAATCAATGTGGAGGAAAAACTCGGATACCTCTATCGAGGTTACATCAAAGGTGGTTGGGGCAGTTACAACACCACTCCGGTCGACTTTTACTACACCGATGGCCGATCTAAAAAAGGCACCTACGGCGTGCACTACCAGTTATTGCGCGGCGATGGCGTGGTACTCAACGACGACGACATAATTCCGGACCGTTACAGCAACAACCGAGCGGAGGCATGGGGCAAGTGGTTTTTCAAGAAAACGCAATTGGTCGGTAAATTCAATTGGGAACGAAACGTTAATCACTGGTACGGACTAAATCTGGACAGCGCCTACTACAGCAGGCCCGACGACACGCTCCTACTCCAAAACATCCAACAGCGATTGAACACTTTTGGCGGGGGCCTCTCCTACCTCAGCTACCAGCGCGACACGGGCGATTTCAACTTCAATGCAGACCTTGGATTTCGCAATACAAGAGACATCAGAAACAATTCAGAATCGCACTTCAACGCACAGGCGCACGGCCGCATGCTGAAAGACAGCACGCTCTACATGGCCGATGTGGGCGTTAACTACAACACCTTCGACTTTACCGGTCCACTCCTCAATGGCAATGCTTCAGCATACTACGAGAATGCAGCAACCGATTCACTGTTCGAGAATCGCAATTCCGAGAATGCCATTATCAAAATTGTTCCTTCCGCGAGCACTACCTGGAAAGGGCTGCGCGCGAAAGTCGGAGCAGGTATTTACTTCGATGTCCGCGGCGAACAAAAAGGCCATTTCTATCCGCTGGCCGAGGTGAGCTATAGCATTCTCAACGGAACCATCGTACCATTCGCCGGAATCAAAGGCAACATGGAGCCTACAACCTATTTGTCGCTCTATCAGCAAAACCCCTTCATACAAAACTTCCCCAAGCTTCGCAACCTCAACAACAAGCTTGATGCTTACGTAGGTATCGGCGGCGCCATTTCACAGACGCTGAGCTACAAAGCAGGGTTCAACTACCGCCGATACGGCGATTTCACGTTCTTCATGAACGACAGCATCACCTCAACCGCTAATAGCTACTATAGCTGGGGCAACGTATTCACCGTTATATACAACGATATGACGAGCTACAACGTGTATGGTGAACTTGCGCTCTACGCCGGAGAAAAGTGGAAAGCAAATGCACGTGCCGACTATTTTCACTACACAACAGCTGACGATTCCAAGGCATGGCACCAACCCGGGCTGCGTGTTTTGGCGAACGGACAATACAATCTGAAAAACAAGTTCATCATCAGCACCGACATCTTCTACATTGGCTCGCGATGGGCTAAATCGACAGTACCCGTGTATGGCTATGAAGATATAACCGAGATTAAAACGGGAACCCAAACCAGCTACGAATACAAGCTCAAGGGCTTCCTCGATGCCAACTTCAAAGTAGAATACCGCTACAACAAGCGCCTGTCGGCCTGGGTGCAGCTCAACAACGCATTCGGACTGAAATACCAGCGTTGGGGCGGCTATCCCGTTCAGCAGGTAATGGCAACGCTTGGGGCGACATACGCTTTCTAAGGGCGAGGGGCGACAGGGATAAGGGGTAAGGGGTAAAGGATAAGGGGTAAGGGACTAGGGACTAGGGACGAAAGCTT
>Ga0114980_10003964_pt1 | contig 10030 bp, 5 predicted proteins | sample S_140806_EF_Meta_FD_87018 | JGI IMG/M metagenome (GOLD analysis project Ga0114980, IMG submission 87018) | Freshwater microbial communities from Lake Simoncouche, Canada to study carbon cycling - S_140806_EF_MetaG | ecosystem: Environmental > Aquatic > Freshwater > Lake | place: Lake... | reverse complement strand
CCTTAAGTTTATTAAAATCTTTGATTAATGTTTCTTTATTGATAAAAACATTACAATCTGGGTGAGTAAGATTGATAACATAGGTAGTTTTGGATTTGAGTATATGAATCAAAACCATACACAATTCATCTATACAAGGATGCACCTTTTCATCTGATTGTATACATTCAAGAATAAAATCAGATGAAATATGCAATTCTAAGAATTTAGAATACGATTGTTTGTCCAGACACACCATTGACACAATGTAACATTATAACAAATCAAAGTCAATTATTTACCACCCCAAAATTCAAGGGGGTTATTTAAATAATTTTTTATACCTTTCATTTTCTTTTCATTATTATTTAAAGTTTTAATATTTTGTTCTTTAACACCAATTCTTTGCAATATTTTATTTTCATAAATATTGTCATTTGTTCCTGATATTATCCATTGAATGGAAAGTTTGTTATATAATGCAGATGAAATTTCGTTATATTTATTTTTATTTACTTCAGTTATTGTTAAATCATTTATTTTTTGAACAAAATAACGATTAATATATCCTTTTAAATAATCTTTTGATGTAGGTAATGGTTTAAAATAAACAGGATATACTTGGTTATCTAAATTAACCCCACCAATATTTTGATATGTATCTATATTTATCATATTAATTTACAACGTTAATTGTATATTCATTTACACCATCAGTTGTAAATTTAATTGATTGTCCTCTAATAGAACGAATACCTGCTTTTATAGTTGTTGTCCAATTAGCAGAATCAACTTTATGTGATATATCTACAATTTGACATATAATTTCTCTGTCTGAATATGGACTAGGTAGATTTTTTAAACTAAATAATTGAAAAGTTCTTAATCCAGAAATTCCTTGCAATGTCATTTCTACAGTGAATCCTGGTTGTTGTCCGCCATAAATATTAGTATTATTTTTAAAATCCATATCATTCATTAACGCAATCAATAGTGAATCATTTGGTAATACAAGATTAACTATGTTCCATTCTGTAACTTCATTAGTACCAGTATTAAATGCTCCGGATGCACCAGCGCCACCTCCACCAGCTCTAGCAGCAGCAGCTGCATCATCTATTTGTTTCTGTGTTTGAGGTTTAAAATTACCATTCTTATATGATTTAAATGACATTATATAAGAACCTTTTGTTGCAGTCGATGCTTGTGGATTACCTTGCAACTGTTTAATGATTTCTAAATTGTTATCAATTTTTCTAGGTTTACTCATCATACCACCATCTTCATAAAATCTATCGCCATATGGAAATTGAAGTGTTTGATTTGAATTTACATCTCCGTTTACAGAATTATCATTGGTTTTTTTATTCGATGTCGCTGACGAAATTACTTGATTTGCCGCTACATTTGAAAGTTGTGCAGTAAAACTTAATGTTTTTATAAAATTATTTGATGAACCCACATCAAATTGATATATTTTCATTTTATTGTATTGTACATATTTTTTATCTACAATTCTCAATTTAGAAGAATCTTCTGGATCATCTACAATAGCAAGTTCCCAAATTTTAGCTGCAGCAGAATTAATTTTTTCTAATAATGAACTATAAAATATTTCCACTGTTTCTGCTGATTTTGCACATTCAATTAAAACCTTTGTATTTACATACAAATCTTTTAAATATCCCCAATAACCTGCGGCTTTACCATTTTCATCATCGGTTTCCCATTGAGGAAATGATCTCGTTCCAGGCACATCATAATTATTATATCTAAACCTATTTATTATACCATCCAAATTATCCCGAAATACAGCCAAATCAATTGATTTTTTTGCTCTTTTTTCGTCACTAGTTACGTTTTCTCTTTTCAGTAAATTATATCCTATTTTTAAAGCAGTTAAAAGAGGATTATACATCTTAAAATTATCAGAATATATAGTAGGAGCTAAATCAGACCCAAAAACGATATCTTTCGCCGCTTGTATAGTATTATTAGGATTATATGCTTCGTTAAATGGTTTATAACCAGTTCTAAATATTTTAAATAACGTAACATCAAACGGTGACACCAGTCCTTTTGCTGGTTTTTTATATGTAAAAAATAAATTGGAACCTGTACTGAAATTTTGTTTTTGATAATCATTATCTTCTGGATCACCAATAGGAAATTTAGCACCTAAATTATATTTGGGTGCTTGTTTATTTGGAATCAATAAAATGTCGCCATCACACGAAATTAAATTTGGATGCGCCCCTATTTTAACATCGTCTATATCAATTTCGTATAAACTATACTTATCCGTGTCTTTTAATTTTATATTTAAATCTTTATTAAAAAATATATTTGTGAGTTCTACAATAAATCCCATAGTCACCCATACGTCGTTTTGATCTTTGTAATCCCAATCATATGATGACTTTCCTAATAACAACAATGAATCTTTGTCTGAATCTACAGCATCTCGTCTACCAAAAAATAATCTGTCTTCAGGTCTTATAATATTATCCTCTAAACCTGTATATTCACCTCCAGCACCAGTGCTATATTTATAAAAAGGAAAATTTAAAAATTCTCCTTTTGCTTCGGAATTTTCTTCTTCTTCATCTAATGGTGCTGCAAAATTTCTTTTTTTAATAATACAATTTGGTATTTTACGTAATCTCTTTTCAAGATATTCAGAAAATTTAGATTGAACTGTTACAGTATCTGATGAACCTGCTATTTTGTTAGTTGAAACTGTTGCGGTGCTATTCATCTGAACACCTGAGAAATTTGCGTGTTTAGATAATATTTCCGTTTTACAATCATATATAATACCATCTTGAGTTGAAAAATCAAATCCACTTACAATACCCATTGTAACATCATATAAACCAAAAGAATTTCTAATATTTTGATTGTATAATAAAGATCCGCTATTGGTAAACAGTTCTTTTAGGTTATTTAAATTAGTACTTCTTAAATCAAGTAAAGATGCCGGGTTAAAATGATTCCATCCAAATTCAACAAATGCACTAATTTTCGGAGATAAAAAATACGGTGTCATATACTCTAATTGAGCATACCCATAACATTTCCAATTAACAGTAACTTTTCTTATTCTTTCTTTTTGTATTACCGCATCAATTGATACGACACCAGGAACAGGTAAAAATTTTTGTACTGTTCGTGTATCATTTGATATAGAATTTGGAAATGATACAAAATTACCATCGGGTGATAAATCTAATGTATGTTCTACACCTTCCGAATCATACCCTAATACATTTTTATTTGAAAGATTCGAATCTACTCCAAATGTAGTTCCATATGACTTATCAAATCCATAACCGCCTTGTAAAACAAAACCATTTCTAATAGGATAATCGCCTTTTTCATTAACTCTACCAGTACCGTTTGAAAATACTCTTACCCAAGGAATCAATGGACCTTTGTAATTTTGCCAAGTACCATTATCATCCCAATTAATACTTACTGGTACAGGATATTCAAAACCAATATCATTCTGTCTTCGTGTAAATTCTTTAATTATCCAAGGTGGTATTGGATGTGGTGCCCACGGTCTATTATCTGGTGTTGTTGCCATAACTTATGAATTTAATAACTTAAAATCTGCTATAATATTAGAAACATTTTGTGGTATTCTTAATTGAATGCCTGCTAATACACTCAATCTTCCGTTTCCTAATTTGTTTGCTTGTGCCAATATCCACCAAAGTGTTGGATCTTTGTAATATGTATTGGCAAGAACATCAAACGTAGTTGTTTCATTTGTTATAATATACAAATCATTTGCTGCATATGGAATTTTAGGATACAATAAAGATTTGTATACTCTTTTTCCATCCCATCTTTTATTTTGATTTGCAAATGAATATCTATTCATAAATTATAATCCTGTTCTATCCATTTCATATTCTTCGTTTAGTCGATCTTGTGTTGGTTGGTTATTTACATTCATATAACTACTTTCAAATTGATCTCGTCGATTTGCTGCTTGTTCTTCTTGTTCCATTTTTAATTGATAATTATACTGTTCCGCTGCAGATCTAATTTCATCTGCAGTTTTATTTAAAGCAATTTCTTCTTCCAATCTTGCAATTTGTTCCGTATTTGCTTCTTGCAGTCTTAATTGATCTTTTCTAGCTTTATCTATATCCCTTTGAGTAGACAATGTTATTCCACCTGGGAAATTCATATATAAGTTTTTTGAAAATGAATCTACCGTACCTTTTTCATCCAATATTTCATTTTGATTTGTCATTCCAGACATTTGAACCGATGATCCCATGCGAGTTTCAACATAATAATCACCGAAATTAGTTCCTCCAACAACAGGTCGTTCTTTTTCTAGTAAATCCATATTTATGTTCAATTCACATTCTCTTGGAAATTGTGCAACTTTTCCAATGCTGTCTTGCCATTGAATACGACCATTTAAATAACTCCAGTCAAATTTAGCAGATGTTTCTTCACTAACAGTTTCCCAGACACAATTTTCAGGTATATTTAAGCCGATGCTTTTAATTACACCTGGTTGATTTTTATATATATCACCTATTGTAAATTTAACCAATGGTGGTATAATAAATCTAGAATATACATTAGAGTTACTTTGTCCTCCTTGCGTATAATTAGCGGGTTTAGTTAAACCAACCAAATAATTAATTCTTTGCCACATTGGAAGCAATTCTTTAATTGTATTAGCCACAACATTAAACTTAAAACCAATTGTTCTAGAAAATCCTTTATAAGATTGTAATTTATCTGCTCTGCCAATATATTCTATAGCAGTCCAATCACCATTATAATTTTCATTCAATCCAGTAATTGTAGCTCTGAATGGAATGTATTTATTATTTACAAGATCATGGAAATAAAATTTGATTATATCATCGTTATCACCGTTATATTTTTTATCCAATCCAACATCTTCTTCATTCAGAACGGTTAGTAAATTTATCTTATCGGATGCCATTGATCCGGCTAATCCTTTTCCTTTTGGATCATCCAATAATTGTTTTCTTTTATTCAAACCAAATTGAGCAAGATATCCTCCACGGTAATTAAATGGACTTTCTTCTCTTTGTTGAGAATATGGATCTTTTGTTAATTGTTTTATAAAATCATAACCTTTATATGATTCATTTGAAAATTGTTGATTTATAATATCAGTGCTTGTTAATCCATTGTATGTATATCCAGCACTAATAATTGTATCTAACACTTTCTTCAAATTATCTTCAACATCTTTTACGGACTGTGATTCTTTATCCGTAAATTTAGTTGAATAAGGTTGTTTTGCATCGGCATAATATGCCATGTTAATCAACATTTCAGAATTCTTAAATTCTTGATCAGGAGTAATATTATTACCTACAGATTTACTATATCTTAGATCTTGATTTATATCACCCACTTGTGATAATCCAACTTCTTTACCGAATATTGTAGGAAAATTTCCTGGTCTATTACCATTCCACGGTCCAATTTTTCCTATTATCAAATAAGTTCCGTCTGCTTGTCTTAAATATCTACCTCTAACACCAGTAGTTTGTTCGGTGTCACCTTTTCTTACTGTATTATCACTTGTACCGGCATACCATTTTTGTATAACTGTTTTATCAAATGTATATTTTAAATTTCCTGGTGCTTGATCAAATACAGTAGTAGATGATGCCATCACGCCGTATGTTGATTCATCTGCTCTATATTGTGGATCATTTGGTTGAGTTTGATTTGTAAACGCACCAAATAATGTACTTGATTTAAAGAAACCTGCAATTCCAGAAGAATCTTGTTTTCCTACCCATTTTGTTTTTAATGATTTATCTCCCGCAATTGCAGTTGGTGCTCTTAAAAATCCTTTACCACCATCCAAACTTAATTTTGATAATGCAGCTTGATTACTATTACCAACAGTTCCTTTTGGAGGAATGGTATTAGTTTTTGATCCTTTTACACCAAGAGCAGCTAATGTACCAATACCATTTGGTTCAATAAATCTAGTAGGTCTTTCAATTAATCCCAATGAAGCAATACTAGTAGCAGCCAATATCGGCATTGCAGGATTATAAATCTTAGTTTCAGGAAATGGATTAAATCCCTGCAATAACGTTTGTGCAGTAGCAAAAATTACACCATTGGCACTAATTGTAAACTTTGTTATTCTTAATATGTCTTGCGGTCCAGAACCAACTGGTGCAGCTCTATTTTCATATTTTTTTAATGAATTTAATCCTTTTGTTCCTGTGTTTGGAGTAAAACTAAAAAATGGTTGTTTTGGTCCAAATTTTAACAAACCACTATTATTTGTTTCTAATTTATACTTGTTATAAATTACATCACTGTTTTGAGCATATAATACACTTAATTCCCCTGGTTGTCTTAAATCATTAAATCCAGATGGCAATGTATATCCAGCACCAATAATTTGTGTATTGGTAGTGGATAACGGAGCAGGTGATTCTAAATTATTAAGGTTTGCCATATATTATAAATATTAAGATATACCACTTGTTCCTCTAAATTTCACATTAGTTGCAATTAGATTACCTACTCTACTACCATCCATATTAACAGATAGTCCACCACTTTTCATTAATCCGATCAATTCATCCAATTTGTTAACAACTTCATCGTTCCCACCACCACCTGCAGCACCTGCAGCACCTTTAGCAGTATTGCCCAATAAAGCCAATCCCGTAACATTTAATAGATTTATATTATTAATTTCTTTATTTAATCCTTTAATTGCTTCTGTAATGTTTTCTATTCCTTTTACTATTGTTTCATCTTTGAACATTTTTAATGTACTACCAATTGAAGATAATGCCATTGAAGCGTTATTTAATGCGGGACTAATTGACGCTAATTCCATCAATGTTGATGCAATTCCACCACCAAAAAACGATCCAATTCCACCAACTGCCATACTCGCACCAAATGCAGTAATTGCACCGGAAAGTTTATAAAATCCAGCGGCAAGAGAAAATAAATTTATCTTTATTGCTCTTTCAAACCCATCAATAAACATTTGGAATGATTGACCAAATCCCATAGCAGCCAGTGATAATATACCAACTGCTGCAGCAAATGCTAACATAATTCCAATCGCAGGTAATATTATAGGAGAAGCAGTTGTTATTCCACCACTAAGACCAATAAGTGTCGCAGTAATTACTGCCAATCCAATAGCGGCTATTGCCATAGAAGAAAAACCAGCCTGTGCTTCTGGACTACCAAATACTTTTGCAGCATATGCCAATATTAATACCGCACCCGCAAATGCAACCATAGCTACACCCAAAGATAATAACATCTTAGGATCAATGCCTTTTATTCCTTCCATAAATTTACTAGTACCACCAGATGTACCACCTGCAGCAGGTGGACCACCTGCACCAACAGCCGATGATGCCATGTTACTTGCAATTTTTTTACCAGAAGCCGCAACTGTTTCTCCAGCAACATCCATAGCACCTTTAAATGCACTTCCAATCGTTTTTTGTAATATAAATTTCAATGGCATAAGAGGATAAAGTATAGCTCTCATTAAAATATTTCCAAAACCAAGATTTTTAACAAGACCCATTAAAGCCAATGTTATAACACCAGAAGCCAAAGCAACTTGCCAATTAAATTCCTCCATTTTGTCTATTACGAATTGAAGTCCATATCCAATACGTTGAAGAATATCAACCCCCGGTAAAAATTTTTTGAAAAGTCCGTCAACTAAATCATAAAGATATCTAAATGGCATTAGAACAAACTTTGTTGTAATAACGCTGATTTTTAATAAAACAGACGCAATTGAAATAAATGCAGTTAATAGTGGAAGAACTACTTCACCCAATTCAACCATAATACTATTGATACTAGCAAGTAACTTTTGTTGTTGATTTGCTAGTTGTTGTGACTTCATTTCTTTTTGATATTTTTCTGACAAACTTTCATTTGTTTTATCCATTGTATCCAAATTAGCGGTATATCTTGCATACGTTTCAGGATCGTCTATTCTTAATTTGTTTAACTCTTGTTGCTTAGCATTCATTTTATCCATTTCTTCAACAGTCATTCCCAATGCTTTTGCAATACCCATTCTTTGAAAATAATCCATTTTGGATACATCACCAGCTTCTTTCAATAATCTGGATTGTTCTTTTGCGAATCCTTTTAAATCACCCGCATATGATAATTCTCTTGCACGTTGAAGATTGATATCTTTACCAAATAACACACTAGCTTCCATTTCATCACTAATAGATGTTTGGAAATCTAACATTCCTGCAGCAGCTTTACCAACCAATTCCAATGACGTACCCAATCTTTTTGCTTCAATTGCACCTTTTATCAACGCATCTACACTACCTCTAAGTAATGCTCTAACTTCAGATGAAGGTTTTGAGACATCTTTCATTATCATACCAAATGGTACACCTGCAGCTTTTGCCAAACTTGCCGCTGCACCTGCAGTTTCTCTAGCAATTTGAGGCGACATTGCACCAATTCCCATAAAACTTTGTAACACATTGACAGAATCTTCAGCGGCTATACCCAAATTCTGTTTCATTAAAGCAACATATTCTATGTTATCTTTATTTGCAATAGAAACATCACCAAATGCATTTGCTAATTTTTCGGCAGATTCCCCAGCAACTTCAGCGGTAACACCAAATTGTGATAAATCTCTACTAGCAACTCTAATATTATTTTCTACCTCTTTAGTTTGACTAGATAAAAATCCAGTTGATTCTCTGAATTTTAAAGCAGCGTTATCCAATTCAATAAATCTATCTACTGATCTGCTTAATAATTCAAAATAAAATGTAGCAGGATCTATTAAATTTCGAGTTGTTGTATATAAATTACCAGCTTTTGTTGAAAGTTCCCCAAATTTATTTGCCGATTCACCAAATATTCTACTTTGAAGATCCGTGAGTTTTAACATTTTTTGCAAAGCGTCTGTCATGTCGTGTACAGAGTCTTTCATTCTTTCCGCAGCATTTGCACTTTCTCTATAAGTTTCCAACATGTCTTTTGTAATGTTAGACGCTTTTGCAAGATTTTCTACCTCTGAACCTGTATATTGTGGTTTATCAGCCATAATTTATATGAATATAAATATATAATAAACAATACTTTTAATCATTTTCCTCTAGTATTCTTTGGACTAGATCCAGATCTATCAGAAGACTTTGATCCCTTTTCCATAGCTTCTTTTTCTTTTTCTTTGGTGTCTATCAATTTCTTCAAATAAAAAATGCGTAAATACACAGGTAATTTATATACAATATCCTGTGTAAACGCACCTTGTGAATGATATGATAGACTAAATATCTGTTCGTGAATCAACAACTTATCTGCCGGAGTCAGGCCAAAAAAACTGTACCGTCAACGGTACACCTATCCTTTCGTCGTGATTACATTGTTCACATTTGAAATCAAAATTTAAATCAATATCAGGAGTTCTTTCTTTAATCAACTTTCTTAATTCAAAACTGTCTCTGGATGTCAATTCATTTTCAACAAATTTCTTTACTTCTGCCTTATCTGAATTTCCATTTACTGATACAATTGTATATCTTAATCTGGTAGTTACATCTGATGTATTACCCGTTTTAATCTTTTGCAACATCTTTAACTCGTTTTCAATTTGTTTTTCATCTCCTGAAGTTAGTAATTTACAAGTTACAGTCTTTTTACAATATGGTAGTTCCACATCAAATTGATTTGATCCTTGTGGATACTTTGTAACATCAACATCTTTATATTTCAAATCACTTAAATTGAATGTACATTCATTATTTTCTCTACATGACGGACATTTAATTTGAAGCGGACCATAACTATCACCATAAGCAAATCTTCGGATTGCAACAAATACTGCATTTTTATCACCCAACAACAAATCGTCTAGTTTTACATCTTTATCCACTATAAGTGATTCAATCAACTTATCCAACACAATACCTTTTTTGATATAATTTTGATTGGTAAGAATATCTTCTTCTTTTGCAGTCATTATCTTTAAGTTAATAGTACCATT
>Ga0114980_10003963_pt1 | contig 10033 bp, 11 predicted proteins | sample S_140806_EF_Meta_FD_87018 | JGI IMG/M metagenome (GOLD analysis project Ga0114980, IMG submission 87018) | Freshwater microbial communities from Lake Simoncouche, Canada to study carbon cycling - S_140806_EF_MetaG | ecosystem: Environmental > Aquatic > Freshwater > Lake | place: Lake... | reverse complement strand
GATGTACCGCACCTATGTTCAGGTGGTTCTCCCAGCAGTCGACTTTACAAGCGGTGCTACTACAGTCAACCGATTCCGATGGCTCAACTACATCGGTCACCGTCTCATCAAGACGGTTGAGCTTGAGATTGGTGGTCAGCGAATTGACAGACAGTATGGCGACTGGATGCAAATCTGGACTCAGCTCTCTCAGGACCAGGGTACCATTTCAGCTCTCGATGATATGCTCGGTAACACCCACGATCTCGTCTTGATGAAGGACAAGAGAGGTTTTGCCTTGGATGCTTCCTGCGCTGGCTCTGAGCTCACAAACTCATGCGCTCCTCGTGCCGGTACCCCAGCCCGAACTCTTTACATTCCTCTCCAGTTCTGGTTCTGCCGCAACCCTGGTCTTGCAATCCCTCTCATTGCACTCCAGTACCACGAGGTCCGTATCAACATTGAGTTCGAGCAATGGATCAACTGCTGCTACTACGAGATGGTTTCTGGAAGTGCACCCACATCTATCCAGTCCTTAACCGCTGCATCTTTGTACATCGACTACATCTACCTCGACACTGAGGAGAGACGCCGATTTGCTCAACAGACCCACGAGTACTTGATTGAGCAGCTCCAGTTCACTGGTGCTGAGTCCATCACCTCCTCCTCCAACAAGATCCAGCTCAACTTTAACCACCCAGTTAAGGAGCTCGTCTGGGTTGTTCAACGAGACTCCTTCGTTGACTGCACCCCTAACGCAGAGTTCATTGTTGAGGTTAACGGATGCCAGCCATTCAACTACACTGATGACTTCAGCACTGAGGGTATCGTGATGGATGTGCTTGCACGCGGTGCTTTGGCAACTGCACAAAGTGGTGCTGCAGCTGGAGTTGTACCTACCTTCCTCGGTGATGGTCCTTCAGGTCCCTATTTCACTCAGGGTCTTGGTGTTCCAGGCCCAGGCCCCTCGCTCAACGGTGCATCTTGGTTGGACACATACAACACCAACGGAAGCCCTCTACAAGCAGTTGTCTTTGAGGACACGACCAACTACCTCCTCGCCAAGGTTATCCTCCAATCCGGAGTCAAGTGCGAGGGTAAGAACCCAGTTGAAGTTGCCAAGCTCCAGCTCAACGGCCAAGACCGATTCACTGAGCGTGAGGGACGATACTTCTCCCGTGTGCAACCATTCCAGCACCACACCCGAACACCTGCTCAGGGTATCAACGTGTATTCCTTCGCGCTCAAGCCCGAGGAGCACCAGCCATCAGGTACATGCAACTTCTCCCGTATCGACAAGGCGACCCTCCAACTCACGGTCTCAGTCAACACGGTCCGAGGTGGCCGCACTGCTCAGGTGCGAGTCTATGCAGTCAACTACAACGTGTTGCGAGTCATGTCAGGCATGGGCGGCTTAGCATACAGCAACTAAACAACATAACAAGAAAACCAAAAACAAAATCAGTCTGGAGTTCCAGTTTGATTTTGTATTAAACTTAAACTGAATACAGACTACATATACAATGCCTATTCTTTGCTTAAGTCAAGCAGGTCAAGATGTATTTGCTCGTCATGTTTTAGGACGTAAAGGAACATTTTTAGATTTGGGTTCATTTCGTCCAACCTTTCATAATAACACACGTATTCTTGAACTTGAAGGATGGACAGGTCTTTCAATTGATTACCAAAACTTTGAAGAAGAGTTCAAGCAAAAAAGAAATACACCCTTTCTACACGCAGATGTTACAACGGTAGACTGGACTAAAACATTTGAAGACTATCCTTTTTTGAAAGGAACCATTGACTATATCTCTTTTGATGTAGATGGAGCTACACGTGCTGCATTTGATCGATTTCCATTTGATAAAGTTAAGTTTGCATGTATGACGATTGAACATGATCAGTATAGAGTTGGAACTGAACTTAGAGATCATCTTCGCAAACGCCTTACTGAATTAGGCTATGTTTTGATATGTGCAGATGTTGTGATGCCAGATTCGCCTTATGAAAAGTTTGGCCCATTCGAGGATTGGTGGGTCAATCCAGAGTTAGTTGATATGGATAGACTAGAAAACATACGATCTAATACCATCTCTTATCTCGAAATCTTCAAGAAGATAGACTCTCAAAAGTATGCCTTTTACTGCCCACCTCCTTCATACGATTAATCACGTTAGACTTTTAATAAATTTAGAGTATCCAAGAATAATGCACATTGAAGTTTCATTAGCGGATGGATTGGATCGTCTTACGATTCTTGAAATTAAAAAATCCAAGATCGTATGTCCTATCAAATTGAAAGAAATTGAAAAAGAGATAGATGCATTACATGAATTTATTCCATTCAAAAAGACTACTGAATTTCAGTATAAACTTTTACTGTACACAAATCTTCAAGTATGGGAATCTATGGATAAAGTGAACTCAATTGAAATGGAACATCGTAATACGATTGAGTTTGCAAAACTAGCAGCAAAAGTCTATGATTACAATGATCAACGATTTCGTATTAAACGTCTAATCAATACGATCTCTAATTCAGTTCTCAAAGAACAAAAAAGCTATGGGACTAAACATGCAATTGTCACTGTTGATAACGTAGATCTTTGTATTCCTGTCATTAACTATTTGAGTGTACAGTATGACTCTATTTCATTTAAGTCAGAACATATGGAACAATTAAAAAACATTTTTACAACGCCCAATTTTGTGTATGAACCTGTTGAGTCAACTCTTATCATTTCTGCAGATACGTTTGAATTATCCGACCGATCGGCTTATGAATTTACTCCAATTACCTATATTGCATGTGGTCTATTAGGTGATTTTATTCATCAACTTTCAGTGATCAACGAAAAGTATCAACTAACAGGTCGTAAGGGTATTTTATATATGTCAAACAGTTTGGAGACATTTCGGTGGGGAATTGAAAGAACTTTTGAAGATATACGACCCTTTTTATTAACTCAATCGTATATACATGATCTGAGAATCCATGATGGAACTGAATGTGAAATTCACTTATCTAAATGGAGATATGATGTAAATCATCCAATTGACTCATGGCATAGTGTTTTTAAACGCCATTATGACATTGAATGGTCAAAAACACCTTGGTTCAAAATTCAAGGAAATCCAGAGTATACAAATACAGTCTTCATTTCAACATCACCTAATCGTTGGTGGGAGGAACCCTTTGATTGCTCTTTGTTAGTAAGTTCTCTGGGATCTGATGTTCGCTTTTTAGCATGTGAACAATCAAACTATGATCACTTTGTTTCAAAAACAGGTATTACTCTTCCACTTGTAATTGCATCTAACTTTACAGAATTAGTTTCTGCAATTCAAGGATGTAAGTTATTTGTAGGTACGTTATCTACACCACTTGCTATTGCAGATGCTCTCCATAAAAAACGCATTGCTCTTCAACAACATGATTATGATAGTTATCTAGCTGCTAATACAAATCCTTCGTTTGTGACTTACAAAAATAGTCTATCTAATCTAATATAATGTATATCCCATTAATGAAGTCTACCTTTTTAGGTGAGAAAGAAACGAAAGATGCACTTTGTTCATTCATTCAAACATCTAATAAACTAAGTATGGGTGATGAAGTTTTAAAGTTTGAAACATCCTTTGCTAATTGGCAAGGTCGTTCACACTCAGTAATGGTAAACAGTGGAAGTTCTGCTAATCTTGTAATTCTACAAGCTCTCTTAAATTTAGGACGATTGTCAAAAGGAGATCGTGTTGGTGTTTCAGCTGTAACGTGGGCAACTAACGTTATGCCTGTTATTCAACTTGGTCTTGTTCCTGTATTGATTGATGTAAACTTAGCGTCATTGAATGTTTCAAGTGAAGAAGTTAGAAAGCATGATATTCGTTGTTTATTTATCACACATCTACTAGGATTTCATGGTGATATTGATGTAATTTCTGAATACTGCAAGTCAAAGGACATCCTTCTACTTGAAGATACATGTGAATCGCTTGGAACTATTTGTAACGGTAAAAAGTTAGGTAATTTTGGTCTTGCTTCTAGCTTTTCTACATTTGTAGGTCATCATATGTCTACAATCGAAGGTGGCCTTATCGCTACGGATGATGAAGAATTGAATCAGATGATTCGTATGGTAAGAGCTCATGGATGGGATAGAAATGTGACTCAAGAACAACGAACAGAACTTAGAACAAAGTGGGATATTAATGATTTTTATGGACCTTATACGTTCTATACACTTGGATACAACGTTCGTCCAATGGAACTACAGGGTCTGATCGGTTCAATTCAATTGAAATATGTAGATGAAGCAAATGAGAATCGCAAACGATCCTATGCTAGAGTTTTTGATTCAATAGACTCTAAAGACTTGATGCTTCCTAATCAACATGTTTCTGCATTTGCAATTCCAGTCATATGTTCAAGTCCAGAAATTCGCGATGAATATGTTAAGAAATGTAAAACACTTGGTATTGAAACACGACCGATTGTTGCTGGAAATATGAATCGTCAACCATTTTTTAAAGAATATGTTAGTGAAAAACTCTTACCTGTAGCAGATAAGATTCATACATGTGGATTTTATATGCCTAATCATCCAGATCTTACAGATTCTGAGATTGATTATTTATCCGGTGTTTTTATAAATGAACATATTGTCAAAGATTAAAGTTGCTATTTCTAATTCAAATAAAAACGGAAAAGCACTCTTTCTATGTAATTTTGGATTAGGTGATCATATTGATATGATTGGTGCAGTTCGTTACCTTTCTGAATTACATAGAGAGATTCATCTAGTTTGTCTTAAACATACATATAACACTTTATCTGATTTTTATTCAGATAATAAAAGAGTTATATTAGTTGTGGTTGATCATAAGATGTATTGGGATCGTCATCGCTTTCTTGTTGAAAACAAAATTGAAGGACAATATGAAGCATTCGATTATAATCCAAATGATTATGAAGCAGTATATCGTTCAGGATGGTTTATATTCCCCCGTCATGATTTGAGTATTGATTATGAAATTCCAAAGTGTTTCTATAGAGATCTAAAACTTAATCTCACTGTTGAACACAATTACTTTCGTATTGCTGAAAATAAGAACTCTGATCTACTATATAGTATTGTCAAAGATATACGATACATCTTTGTTCAACAGAAGTCTTCTAACAATTTTACACCATTGATTAAATGGGATATTAATGAAACATTTACGATTGATCCAAATATGAATCTTTACCCAAAAGGTCATCAATGGCATGAACTTGCTAGTCATTTTGTTAATAAACCTTTTCCTCATTATCCAGCTACAATCATACATGCATCTGAACTTCATGTTGTAAACAGTTCATTCCGTTGTCTTGCAGCTCATCTTCCACTTGAAGCAACTGTTAAGAAGTGTTATGATCGCAATACAGGAAACCATATTCCAGAATGGACATTTAATCGCTACAATCCGACTTCACCATCAAGTTAATCATTTCTCGAAATGATGTATTTGGTTCCCAACCTAATATTCTTTTTGCTTTTGAATTATTTCCAATTAAAAGCTCAACTTCTGCAGGTCGATAAAACAATGGATCAATTCGGATAACTACACGTCCGTTTTGATCTGTTGCCGTCTCAGTTTCACCTGAACCATTCCAAGTGAGTGTAATTCCAGCAGCTTGAAATGCAAGCTCTATAAACTCACGAACTGTATGAGTCTCTCCTGTTGCTAAAACATAGTCATCTGGAACGTCTTGCTGAAGCATCAGCCACATTCCATATACAAAATCTCTAGCATGTCCCCAGTCACGTTTTGCATCCATGTTTCCAAGATGAAGGCAGAATGAAGGATCTTTTTTAATTCTTGCAATTCCCTTGGTAATCTTGCGAGTCACAAACTCTTCTCCTCTACGTTCAGATTCGTGATTAAAGAGAATTCCATTGCAAGCAAACATATTATAGCTTTCCCGATAGTTCTTTGTGATCCAAAATCCGTATAACTTTGCGACTCCATATGGACTGCGAGGATAAAAGGGTGTTGTCTCAGATTGAGGTGTTTCAACAACCTTTCCAAACATTTCAGAGGTAGACGCTTGGTAGAAACGAGTTTTGTCAATTATTCCTAATTGACGAATTGCTTCTAGAATTCGTAGAACACCTGTTCCATTTGTATCTGCAGTGTATTCGGGTTGAGAGAATGATGAATGAACATGTGATTGTGCTGCGAGATTGTATACTTCAATTCTTTCGGAATCTCGTAAGGGTAGTAATACGTTTATAATTGATGCTGAATCTCCCATATCTGCTTGAACAAGTGTTAAGTTTGGATGATGTAAAATGCTAGAGATACGTCCTGTATTTATATTAGAAGATCTGCGTATAATTCCTACCACATTATAGTTCTTTTCAAGCAGAAGTTCTGCAAGATACGATCCATCTTGACCCGTGATTCCAGTAACCACTGCTGTTTTTATCATTTTTTAGTTACTATGTTCCATCTATGTAATACATTATTTTGACTTTCTATATACAAATGCACCTTAAACAAATCGGATCTCGTGCTCAAGTGATGCATGGAACAGCTCACCACACTACAGGTGGATTAACCAAGGCAGATCTCAAGATGAATAAATGGGGTCGTATTGTGTCTCGTAAGAAGTCATCAAGAATGGCTCATGGAAAAACTCGCCGTAACAAGTAATGCGGTTGATCTCTATTTTAAGTGGAGCATTATGGGTAGATTTTGTGGTTATGATACTTACCAAAGTAGTCCCAGGACAACATTTATGGTTTCTTCCTCCAACAGGTGCACTCAAATTATGGTATGATAAATTTGGTGTTGCAGCTGTAGCTGCAGATGTTTTGAGTTTAATGTTAGGTGTCCTTTTGGCTACATTCTTGTTTCCAGGAGTGATTGGACTTCAATTTGTGATGGCTGCGATTTTTGTCCAGCTTTTACACGACATCTTCTTCTACTTTATAGTCATTCAAGGACTTCCTCAAGGTCAGAACTCCATGATTGATGTATTCAAGTCGTATGCAAGTGAAGGTGGATGGACTATTTTGCTAGCGGATGCGTTGATGATTACATCCGTAGTTATCGTTGCCCGTCTTTCAGATTTGTTATTCTCATATCGTGCTATTGCATTTCAAGCATTATTAGGCATGTATTCATTGATTTATATTACCTATACTAAGTAATGAGTGGCGGATTATTCGGAACACACCTTGCATTGAATCCAAAATGCCTTGTGTTTTCTGCATTTGTATTGATTGTGTATTGGATGCCTCATTTCAAGGCATGGCAACATCGTGCTGTTATGGCGTTTTTGCTAGCCTGTGTAGCCTATGTTCTACTTGCGTGGTATGATATGATTTATGATTGCAAAGATCGGTTGAAACCAACAGCTCTCGGATGGATGTGGGGCTGGGCAAAACCACCTGAATATATGAAAGAATTTGAAGCACTTCCTGAACGTGAGAAGAAACTAGTGCGAACCATTGATATTGTCATCTTGATTGGAGTTGTCGTCTTATTGGTAGTTCCGTTTCTTGTGAAGAAGTAATGAAGGACTTCGTAGATACATTCATACAATCAGTCAACTGGAAACTAGGAAGCTTTGATCTACTACCTATTTTCTTTGGACTTGTGATGGCCTTAATTGATATCAATATGATGGGAACTCTGAAGTTTGTAGATCAAGGAAAGTTAGCGTATGCGATAGGATTGCCAATTGCTATAGTGTTATATGCGTTTCAACCGTATGTCTTCTTGAAAGCGATGTCTCATTCCAATATGTTAACAACCAATCTAATCTGGAACTTAGCTTCTAACATTATGGTTACACTTCTAGGTGTCTTCTTCTTTAAGGAGAAAATCAAAGGTTTGAAATGGTTAGCTATTTGCCTAAGTCTCTTTTCATTAGGCATTTTTGCATATTCTGAGTAATGTATAATGGCTAAGACTCTGAAACAACGCCTTAGAGCTGCTAAGAAGAAGTGCTCTCCTGGATATGATGTATATAATTACCGAATGAACCAAAAAGGCGAGTTCTGGAGCTGCCTTCCTGCCGGATTGAAGAGAAGAAAGACACGTCGCAAGGCTCCTCAATAAATAAGGTGCGTAGAAGAACTTAGACGCCGAGCCTCATGGATACATAAATGAGTGACGACCTTGTAATTGCAAAGACAGTTCAGACGTCGCCCATACGCACTCTTGCTGAGGGTCTTAAATCAATGTTGGTGGAGATGAACCTTGTCTTTGATAAGGATGGTATTCGAATGATTGCGATGGATAATTCCAGAACAGTCTTAACACATATGCGATTACACGCTAACAAGTTTGAGCAATATGAGTACAACAACTCTGCGTCCAAATTGAGTGTTGGTTTGAATACCGATCACTTCTACCGTATTGTAAAAACTGTGACCAATGATGATACAATCACCTTTTCAGTCTCTCGCGCTGAATCTAACCATTTGACCATCACAATTGAGAATGGTGAAAAGGGACGTCGTATTAAGTATCGCTTGAACTTACTGGATTGCGATGAATCGGATATCACGATGCCCGAGACTGTGTTTTCAGCTCGCGTTACAATGCCATCCTTGGACTTTCAAAAGATTTGTCGTGATATGACGTTGTTGTCTGCAAAAACTGTAGATATCAAAAACGTCGGTAATACATTGACTTTCTCATGCAAAGGTCCTTTTGCATCTCAAACTGTTACGATGGGTGATGCTGCTTCTGAAATGTCTGTTAGCAAGAATGAATCTACTGAGATTGTGAGTGGTTCCTTTTCACTACCTCATTTAGTCCTCTTTACAAAATGCTCTAATTTGTCCAACAATCTTGAAGTCCATATGAAAAATGATTGGTTCATTATGATCCGATATGTGATTGCGAACTTGGGTGATATTAAGTTATGCTTGATGCCCTTGCCTGCTTCAACTGCCTAAAACTACTTCTTCTCAGAATATAATGCCAAAGACTCCTAGAAAAACATCATCTCGTCGCCGAAAAACATATCGGCAACAAGCTGTTGAAATGCAAGGCGGAGATATTGCATCCGTTGAGGCACTCATTAAGAGTACGCCCATTGGAAATGTTCATATTAACAATCCTGCAAGCAGTTATGTTGTTGTGACATATTGGTGGGGAAAAGAGAACATGAACCGAAACCTCCAGAACCCTTGTCCGGAGGATATTATGGATATTGCTAAAAATCGAATCATTGCCGAAATAGGACGTGAAACGGGGTTTCCAAAGCCTATTGTAGATGAACAAATTCGCATTGAGAAAATCACCGATCGTCCACTCACACGTGTAGAGAAGGAGTATTATCAAACATTAAAGAAGCAGTTCAAGGAATGGGCGATAAAGAAACTAGCAGCTATTCCAGATCTCAGAGATCGCATTAATGCAATTGTGAGAGAGATTGAGCCCGATATTCTTGCAAAGCCAGGCTCTGTGAAACCGCGTAAGTTTCCAGAGATGATTGCCGAATGGGAAGAACACTGCAGAAAGGCAGGGGTTAACTATGTTGCAGTTAATACAGAGTTTCCGCGAGCAGACTACCAAAATGCGATCAATGGAAAACCACTCTTTATCAAGCAAGCATTGGACGCAGTCAAGCCCCGAAATGTCCTGTACATTGATGGTGATATGTGGATGCTGAAGTATCCTCACCTTTTTGATCTTGAAAATGTAGACTTTATGGCTCGTGGTTGGAATGTAGATCCTCGTACGAAACAGCAGGCAATGCAAAGGCCATTTTTTGACCCATATACACTTGAAACATCTGGAGGTACCATGTTTTTTGGAAATACAGCTGCTGCGCGTGAACTTTTGGATGCCTGGGAGGAGGAATCAAATAAACAGATTGGAAAAGCTGATGACCGCATTCTTTCCCAGGTATTTACGAAGGATTCTATGATATTGAATACGAACACAATTCAGCTTCCTACTGAATACCTGTGGTTGACAGACAACTACAAGAGTTATCTAAAAGGTCCGGAAGATCCATCATCTCATGATGATGCATTTATTGAACACTTTT
>Ga0114980_10003961_pt1 | contig 10034 bp, 17 predicted proteins | sample S_140806_EF_Meta_FD_87018 | JGI IMG/M metagenome (GOLD analysis project Ga0114980, IMG submission 87018) | Freshwater microbial communities from Lake Simoncouche, Canada to study carbon cycling - S_140806_EF_MetaG | ecosystem: Environmental > Aquatic > Freshwater > Lake | place: Lake... | reverse complement strand
TTATGAGTCCGTTGGCTGGTTAGTTGGTGGTAAGACAAAAATTGCTGATTGGAAGGCTGTGGCGAGGAATTGTCAAAGAAGGAACATAGCCAAGGCAACAGAGGCAAAACCCAAAAAGAAGGAGCAAGTTTCTCCCAACTATTCCCCACCATTATACAAAATGATGGGCTTTAAGAGCTATGAAGCTTGGAAAGAGGCTGGTTTTCCAACTCCAGAAAGCGTAGCCAATGGAGTCTAAACAGGACACAATTAATAAATACTTTGGGGAAAGGCTTAATTCCATTGAGCTAGTCCTTAAAAGCCATCAAGAATTGCTTACAAAGGCATTTGTAGAGCTTAATGAAGCCAAGAAGGTAGCTAACGAGTCAAAGCTTACATTCTCGCTTAAAACGCATGAAATGCCCCTAATTAATGGGGATGTATCAAAGCTGTGGCTGAAGTCTAGGGAAGTTGAGGTAATAAAAGAACGCTGGGATGTGTTCAAAAAGCTCTATGAAGAGGGCTTAACCATTCGTCAAATAGCCAAGAAGTTTAACATATCATACGATTCTGTTAAATACGCCAGAAGGTGTGGTTGGGTTTCTAAATACAATAAGCCCAAGACACACAAAAGAGTGTCATTTGCCCTATGATTAATGTTCAGACAATGGCAGATGAGCTTTATGAGTGCGCTGGCATAAAGGACATTTCTAGGTATCTGCATGAAATTAGGCTTAAAAGCTGGGGTTGGCTTAAGGGCGCATTTGTTAGGGAAAGCATATTACCCACAGACATAGACGGATTGGTTGAGGTAAATGGCAAATTCCTCCTGTTTGAGAACAAATATGTTGGGGCAACGATGTCTAACGGACAAAGGCAAACACTAGAGAAGCTGGTTCTTAATGCTGACTTTGTAGTTGTTAGAATTGATTGGGATGGGGCTGGGAGGGTTGTTCGTTTTGAGCGATGGGTTAAAATAATGCCAGTTGGAACTATTGATATAAAAAACCATGAAAACGCAACAGAAAATGACATTAGAGAACTTTGCCTAGCTTGGTCTAAATGGGCGCAATCAAACCCTAGAAACTAACTATGAACATAGAGCCATCTTACCATCATCATCCCATGGAGGACATTGAGCCAATCGTTACGGACGAAAAGAACGCATCTGGAAATCTGGTTAATCTATTTTCATGGATAGCAAAAGGCGAGACAACGGACGGCATAGGCATGAGGTCTGAAGTAGTGCTTATGGTTTTATTTCAGAAGTTGGGAAAACGCACAAACGAGTCAATCGGTAGCAGATACGGAGTAACCAGACAAAATATAAACGCACTTGTAAGGGGGTTTGAGCGCACCTTCGGACATAGCGTACCAATCAGAAACAACACAATGCGCTCAAGAAAGACAAGGACACGATGCAAAGAAAGCCAAGAACTGCGGTACAGGCTATTAGCCAAGCAGAAATTAAAAATGCAATCAACCTACATAACGAGGCTCAAGAACTGGCGGGAAAGTCAACTTCAGTAACATTTGAAGCACTTCAGAAAGCCACATTATGCGGTAGTTTGCTAAAGGACTTCAGAAACAGGGTTGGAGCTTCCAACTGGAATATCTGGAAAGACCAGCATTTAGGCCATGAGTTGGCTGGGAAATGGTCTGACAAATATATTAAGTTAGAACAGCTAGAGCTTACCTATGACAGCAACCCCAGACACATTAGGACAGGGTTGTTACAGCTAGAGCTTATCCCTACGAGCAGAGCAACAGATAGCGAGGAGACAACACCCAAGGAAAAGCCAACACCAACTAAAAGAGTTAGCGATTGGGCATTAAGGTTTGGCGGGGTTATTGAGGGCTATGACAAGGCAGACAAAGAGCAGTATGCAAAGATATGTCTGGGCATCTTTAACTGGATGAAGCGGGAGTTGTATGTATGAGCCTTGCTCAAGAGAATCAAATATATAGGTACGCTGAAAGGGCAGAGAGAGAGAGAAGGAAGGCCATGCCCACCACCACCACACCACCCACCACCACCCAGCAGGGTACATGTGACCATGAGCATGATGTTAAGCATGATGTTTCATTTCTTTTATTTGCAGACAATGTGGAGCAAGAGAGGCGAGAGAATGGAATCTACTAGACCCTCCCTAGCTACCCCCAAAAATCCATACAGGGTGGCTTGGCTGGGCTGGCAAGGGCTATGGGCTGGAATTTGGCACTTTGGCTGGAAATTTAAGGAATCTTTTATTGGTGTCAAAAGGTGCGGTGGGAGCGTCCCCTGTCATTTTTGTGCATGTTTACCCAATAGCCCTAGTGTAAACCCCCTGTGACCACACAAGCAGAGCTAGTAACCAAGCTAAACCTCTCCAAAGGCAGGGTGTCCCAGCTATGCAAGCTTGGTATGCCGTTGGATTCTGTGGAGAGTGCGGTTAGTTGGTATCAGAAAAACATTAGTAGCAGTAGGGGCGGTGGGTCTTCGGGCAGTTTTCAGACAAGCAACGAAACACAAACCACACCCATCACGGATGAAGATGTACAAAAAGATACGCCATGGGGTGTCTTGGCGAGGGCAAAGAAAGCAGAACTGGTTGCATACTCCATAATTGTTAGGGCAGTTAGGGCGCAGAATGTTAGAGACGCTAAAGACGCTACCTCAAACTGGCGCAATCTCATGCAAGCAAGGATGGAGGCAGAGACAGCGGTTGCAAATTGGCAGTTACAAAACGGAACTCTTTGGAGAAGGGCAGAGTGCGTTGAGTACATAAACGAAAAGTTCACAACACTCAAAAGACTTTTGCAGGGATTACCTAGAGCAATGGCTTCCAGATGTAACCCAACTGACCCCGCCCTAGCGGAGTCTGCACTAGAAGACGGAGTTGAGCAGATAATTACCGCAATGAGAGGACAAGAAAATGAGCCAATACCCACAGCTACAAACTAAAAACATTAACGAACTGGTTGAGGCAGACTACAATCCCAGAGTTATCACAGGGGAAGCACTTGGAAGGCTGGCAAAAAGTATATCAGAGCTTGGCAACCTCTCGCCTATTACATGGAACGCAAGAACAGGAAGGGTAATTGGTGGGCATCAGCGGTTGAGGTGTTACAAGGCGATGGGCAAAAGCGAGGTAGAAGTTTGGGCAGTAGACTTACCAGAGGCAAAAGAGAAGGTGGCGAACATTGCCCTTAATAAATTAAGCGGTGAGTTTGATATGCCCAAGCTGAAGGACATAATTATTGAGCTAGATAGCGGTGAAATGGACATGGAAATTTCTGGTTTCTCCATGGAAGAGATACAAGCGATGATGGAAACTGCGCCCCCAGAAAATGCGGGAGAAAATCAAGAACCCCAAGTTGAGTTGCCCGAATGTAGCTACACAATCACCTTTGAAAATGAGGAGCAAAAAGCAATCTGGTTTAAGTTTCTTGTCATGCTGAAGGAGAAATACCCACAGGAAGAGGGTGTTTCAAAAAGGATTACTAACTACATTTCTGAAATTGTATGAGTGAAAGGGATGAGCTTGAGCTTATCTCTAAAGGGATATGGGCAAAAGAAGATAAGATGAGGGCTTGGGAATGGTGTGAAAAGAACCTAGAGCTTTCTGGTTCTACTCCACTTAAGGGAGCGTACAGAACAAATTATACTCCCTATGTTAAGGGGGTTCTGGATGCGCTTGAGGATTGGAAAACCCAGACAATAGTATTGGCTTGGGGTTCACAGACGGCAAAGACAACAACCCTAATGGCATGGCTGTGCTGGAGAATTACAAAGCATCCTTCCCCTACGCTTTGGGTTATGCCAACGGAAAGTCTGGCAAGAAGTTTTAGTGAAACCCGATTACAGCCAATGTTCCGCACTTGTAAGCCTATGGCTGTGGAAATGCCAGAGAACCCAGACAAGTTCAAACTGCTTGAGATGCATTTTAAGAACTGCGTCTTTAATCTCATAGGCAGTAACTCACCAGCGTCCGTTGCCTCTAGGCCAGTAGAGGTAGTTCTTTGTGATGAGCTAGACAAGTTTGCACCAGCCACAGCAAAGGAAGCTTCTGCATTTTCACTAGCCCTAGAAAGAACCAAGGCTTTCCCAAGAAGAAAGCATGTCCTTACCAGTACCCCAACACTTCTCAATGGAGATGTCTGGCAACAATACCTTGCTGGGACACAGGAAAAGTATTTTGTGCCTTGCCCCCATTGCAACCACAAGCAAGAGCTAGTTTTTACCCAAGTGAAATGGGACGAAAAGGCAAAGAAGGTAGACGGCAAATGGGACTACAAAGCCGTCAAAGCTTCAGCCCACTACCAATGTATTTCATGCAAGGGCATAATAAACGATGGACACAAGACAAAGATGTTGAGGGCTGGGGAATGGGTTGCCACCAATGCGGAAAACGCAGAACCCGCCAGAAGGTCTTTCCATCTCAATTCCATCTACTCCCCATCTATTACATTTTCAGATTGCGCCACAAAGTTTCTTACGGAGAAACACTTTTTACAGGGGTTGCAAAACTTTGTTAACGGATGGCTTGCGCTTCCATGGGAAGACCAATTTAGCGAGGAAGACTCAACCATAATAAATGAAGGAAACTTCTTAAAGAAACAGGCTTGGGACAAGGAGGCAATTAGGGTCTGTGCCATTGATAGGCAGATTGATGAACTCTGGTATGTGGTAAGGGCATATTCAGCGGAGGGAGCGAGCAGACTGATTGACGAAGGAAGGGTAAGGACAATTGAAGACATGGCAGAGAAGCTAAAAAGCCTCAATGTGGATTTTAGATTTGTTGCAATGGATTGCGGATACGAAACGCAAGACACCCAGAGAGTTTGCGCCAAGTACGGCTGGACTTCCATGAAGGGAGAGGGGCGGGAGTATTATCTGATTGAGGATGGTGGAAGGAGAATTAAAGCCGTTCACTCTTCTTTTCAGCTTACGGACGCTGGCGCAAAGATGATTCTATTTAGCTCACCTAGTTGCCAAGACCTACTGGCATGGTTTCGGAGGGGTTCTGGACAGGCTTGGGAAATACCTAGTGATACCAGCCATGACTACAAAGAGCATTTAATGTCCCACAAAAAAATGCACAGGATTAATAAGAGAACAGGGAAGGACTCTTATGAATGGATAAGAGTGGCGAGGAGGCCAGACCATTTGTTGGATTGTGAAACCATGCTTATTGCCTTTTCCGCATTTGGCAAACTCATCAAGGCAGAGGTTGTTGTTTCTGACACCAGCGACAATAAAAAAGAACCAGATGTTGAATACCAGATTAAGGAATACGAAACCAATTAGGAGGGTTAGCAAAAAAAGAGCAGGGCAATTAAGACAATACAAAAAGACAAGGGAAGAATTTCTAAAAGAAAATCCGTTGTGCGGAGTCTGCAAAATAAAACATGCAGACCAGATACACCATAAGCGGGGAAGATTTGGAGAGAGGCTTGTGGAAGCGGAATATTTCTTGGGAACATGCTGGGAATGCCATGCGAAAATTCATCAAAATCCAGCGTGGGCATACAAAAATAATTTCATGTTGAGCAGATAGAAGGGGCTATAAAGCCCCAAGCACACTAGGCAAATAGCCCAATATCAAGCACTTACAAAGGGTCAAAAAAAAGTTAAAAAAAGTGCATTTTGCCTATTGACATAACCCGATAGTTGGGTTACTTTACACCCATGACAACGAACCAAGCACAAACCAAAGCTGAAATTGGAACGGCTCAAGTTTCCAATGTTTCATTAACCGCTTTAGAGGCCGATGTGTTGAGCGCATGTTTGAACTACGACAACATTGCAAGCCAGTTGTCCGATAATCACAGCCAATGTGACTTGAGAGATGCCCACAAAATCTGTGGTGGGAAGCATCAAGCCTCTGGAGTAATTGGTAGCCTCTGCAAGAAGGGACTTATCTATGACCCATTGCAGGACGAAAGCAGATTGATTTTTATGACTGAAGACGGAGTAAGAGCAATATTTGCCCACATAGCCAACAACAGCTAACCCAACACCAACCAAAGAAAGAAAACAAAAAAAATGAAATTCACAAACCTAGAAAAAGCGGTACTTGCAGAATTGTACAAATCAGCAGACGGCAACGGACATGACTTTGGATTTATAGAAGACGCTCGCAAAGCCGTGAAGAATCCAAGGGAACTTGCAGGGGTTGTTTCATCGCTGGTTAAAAAAGACATCATTGTTGTCTGGGATGCAACCACAACTGACTCTGGAACATTCACCCAATTCACTTGGCAACAAACAGAGGCAGATGAGGAGCTTGCAAATTGGGAATACGCCAGCAAGAGGCTTGTTGAAAAGCTGGTGGGTGCGGTAGAACACAGAGACTAAACCAACCAAGAAAGAACCAAAGACAATGGAAAACCAAGAAACATTTGAAATTAGGGTAGAGGAAAGTGTGCATTATTGCTTGAGGGTAAAAGCCAAAAGCCTCAAGGAAGCCAAGACCATTGCCAAAGACATAAAGGAAGGCCATGCCTACATTACTGATTATGTTGGCGGGGATGCGCCAGTACACTTTGGCAAAATCAAGGCAAAGGTAGTTACAAGCTCCAAGACCGCATCAAGAGATTTAACGGAAGCGCAAAAGCTGGAACTTGCTGAAGAAGTTGAGCGCAATAGGCCAAGCAGAAAAGACGCAGACCAGAAATACCTAGACGATATTGCAAACGGAAAATAACCAACAACCAAGAAAGGAAACATAATATGGGATACGAACTAAAACTACGAGTGGGAAGAATTGGTAACGCCAGCACAATCAAACGCAAAACAAGCTTCTTTAATGACATCACTATTGACCTTTCCGATTGCGGAAAGTCCAATATTGCCAAGCTTGCTGAAGAGTCTTTCAAGAAAGATGCATGCCATAAGGTGTACTGGTATGATGGCAACGAGACAATTACTGAAGACATGTATGGGGCTGAACCATCCCTAGTACCGCTTGCGGAAATTATTAATGCACTAAAACAGGACATAAAGACAGACGATTACAGAAGGTATAGGTGGGCATTGGCTACGCTTGAGGCCGTGGAGAAGCATGACCATTGGCAAAACGAATTTACGGCCATCTTTGAGGGGCATTAAAAACCCCTCCCAAACCCCCTGTGAATAACCCTAAAAAAAAGTTACTTTGCCCTATTGACAAAACCCAGCAGTTGGGTTATCTTCTAAACATGACAACGAACCCAGCACAGACCAAGACCGAATTGAGTGCGGTTAAAGTCACTCGCAAACTGCAACGCTTGTCTGATTTGATTAGCAAGTACAAGCATCTTTGGACTGAAAGTAACCGCCTATACAGGTGGGTTGATGAATACAACCAACTTCGTAATCAGCATTATCAAATCTTTGTTAAGTTCTGCGAAAATACTGGCCGTTGCCCAACGCATACAGCCCACGATAAGCTTGCTTAACCCCCAACCAAGAAAGACAAACCAACATGACAAACACAGAAACCAAACGAGTAGTAACAATCCGCAATTCAGTACCCAGAGGGCTTGTGGAGAAAATCCCAGCAATGATTGAGGAGGCAATTAGCTGGATGCAAAAAAGGTATGCTTCGGTAGACTTCAGCACAACGGAGTTTATTTTCTCTGGCACTTACAAGCGGTCTAGGTACTTCAGAAATGAAGTGGAGTGCGGGAAATACCTAGCCCCCAACACATGCATTAGCACTAGGGCTAGGCTCTATCTGTACGACAAGAAAAGCCTCAACATTGCGCCAAAGGCAACAAGAGGCATGAAGGTAGGCAACGAAGTGCAGATGATGTGCGCCCTAGTCCATGAGCTAACCCACCATGCACAATACGAATTAAAGACCCCCAAGGGCGAACTAGAGACAACCAAAAACGAACTAGATTATCTGCAAGAGGCACACCCAGAGACATACAAGAGATGCATCAAGCAAAAGCGGAAAACCTATTTGGATAGGTTGCTGGAAAAACATCTGGGCAATTAACCAAGAAAGAAATAGCCAATGAAAGAAGAAGGCAGACCATTAGAAGCATTCTCAAAACAAGAAGACGATATGCGAAGGCAAGCGGTAATAGACTGGAAAGAAAAGTACATACGCTTCGGAATATGGAAAGAGCTAGATGATAGAAGGGACAGGGCAAAGGCAGAACAGGAATTAAGGGAGAAAGGACTATGACAAAAACACAAATAAAAAAGAAGATTGCTGAACGGAAGGCAACGATTGAAAGGCTTACGGAAAATGCAAACCAAATGGGGGCTTGCTGGGAAAGTGAAAAACTTGGTTTTACGCTTGGCTATATCTCTGCTTTAGAGGCAATGCTTGGCAATGCTGAACCAAATTGGGACTTCATGGGCAAATAGCCCAACCAAGCAGGGGTCTTTCCGATATTCTGACAACAGCTAAAGCAAACCAATGAACAGCAAAGAAGAATCAGCAGAGCTTGACCAGTACAAAAGCCTAGTAGGTGGAAGGATTGTGGGAGTTGTCTGGGACAATGTAGAGCTTGAAAATGAAAAGCTTTATGGTCTGAAAATAGAAATGCCAAATGGAGACACCAAACTTGCTTGGCCTATTGAGAGAGACAGGGGCGCAAAGCTAATTGTTGACCAAATAGAGAAAGAATAAAACGAACACAAAAATCAATTTGCCAAAAAATGCTTGGTCTGGTTTATATTTATCAGCCATGCAAAAGACAAAAATAGCAGTAAGCTCTATGAGGTACTGCCCAATATTAAACCCAAACAATTCTGAAAGGTTTGGCACAATAGCAAATGGTCTTTCAATTGGCTCAAGGGTTATAGCTGGCAAGCCTTATTGGTCTAAAATATGGCAATCCAATATTTGCAAAGTAAAACCAACCAGAGGAAGGAATCAGCATTTTGTGAAGTACCAGAACCTTCAGTTTGAAGAGGATTGCTTTAGAGGCTCAAGGAGGTCTTGCATTGATTGCAAGAAGTCATGCCCCAGCCGTTCAGAGATGTTAAAAAACAAGGAGACAATAAACTTATTTGACACAACCCAATAGTTGGGTACAACAATCTATGAAAAGAAAATGTCCTAAATGCGGTGAGGTTCTAAACATTGGCAAGCTATTACGGCAACGCAAGAGAACGCAGTTACAGGCAGAACAGGCAAGGCTAAACGGAAAGCTTGGCGGTAGACCAAGGCTTAAGAAAACCCCAGAGCAGGGGTTTTGACACCAACACAGGCTTGTGAACCAAGCTTTTGCCTATGCGTTTTGGGTGCAATCTGGAAGGCTTAAAACCAATTTCCTAAATGCCCTAGACGCAGTTGTATTAAAGCAGTTTCAGCTTGTCCAAAATAACGGAAAAACTCTTGTATCTAGTGCGGTCAACGGAGTTTCTTTTACATACTCAACCACCTCTGGTCTTGACCCTCTGGATATTGTGCAGATGGCGGTTAATGTAATTCGTGAAACAAAAGACTTGGAGCAAGAAGAAATTGAGGGCGCAATTCTTGGCAATAGTAGCCAACTAACCTATGGCCTTTTCTCTGGCGTTCTATGAACCTAATTGCGTCACTTAAAAACAAGTTTGGGTTTTCACAGATGACCCCATGGACGCAACATAACCCAAGACATAGAGCTTGGGTTTTCTCGCAAGTAGATGACCATAAAAACGACATCAACCCATACGATAGGACAAGAACTCTTGGCTTGGCTAGGAAGATGTACCTATCAAACCCGCTAGTCCGTGGCGCAGTTGACACAATGGTAAGAAACTCAATCGGGTCTGGAATTAAGGTACAGGCAAGGACAGCCGACAACTCATGGAACGAAAAAGCAGAAATGTTCTTTGATTCTTTTTCTGGAATCTGTGACATTGCGGGAGTACATGATTTCAATGAAATGCAGAGAATTGTTACAACAACAATGTTGAGAGATGGGGAGTGCTTTCTAGTCCTTAACTCAACAAAAAGCGGATATCCACAGCTTGAGCTTGTTGAGTCGCACAAATGCGAAACACCAAAAGAACTTTCAAAAGATAAAAGGATTACAGATGGAGTTAAGGTTAATGCTTCTGGAAAACCGCTTTCTTATTATTTCAAAAT
>Ga0114980_10003960_pt1 | contig 10035 bp, 10 predicted proteins | sample S_140806_EF_Meta_FD_87018 | JGI IMG/M metagenome (GOLD analysis project Ga0114980, IMG submission 87018) | Freshwater microbial communities from Lake Simoncouche, Canada to study carbon cycling - S_140806_EF_MetaG | ecosystem: Environmental > Aquatic > Freshwater > Lake | place: Lake... | reverse complement strand
GGTCGGAGGCGAAGCCGAAAGGGTCGTCGGCGAGGCTGAGCGTGCCCGTGGTGGAGAAGGTCCCATAACTCCGTTCGAAGAAACGTCGGGGGAGGTCGGTCGAAGCCTGCGTCGGCGCGAGCATCGGCGCCGCTTGGTGGAAGAAGGCCAGGACTGCCTTGCCTTGCGGGGGCGGCAGCTTGGCGACGACCTTGGCGAAGGCCCCGGAGTCGCGCAGCGAGGCGGCGACCTTGTCGGTGGCGACGATCGCGGCCGGTAGGTATGGCGACGAGACGAGGAGGAAGGCGCGGTTGGCGCCGGAGGAGGCCAGGTGTTCTAGAGCGGCCTGGACCGGCGCCTGTTCGGAAGCCCGGGGCAGTAGGGCGAGCAGGTCGGAGCGCACCGTTTGTCCCTGACTAAGGCGCAGGGCGGACCAAGCGGCGACGGCCCCGAGCAGGAGGAGCCAGAGGATGATCCAGCGGGGGCGGATCATCGCGCGGCGGCTTCCGCAAAGCTCCGTCGCTCGTCGACGGAGAGGTCGGGCGTCGGCCGGAAGCCGGAGAACATCAGGCGAACCTTGCTGCCAGCGGCTTCGTTGATGTCGACCTGTTCGAGGTAGGTGCCGAAGCGCAGTTCGATTGATTGGAGGGCCGAACGGACTTCGGCGGACTTCGGTGTGAGGGTGATATGGAGGCGATTACCGTCGCGGCGACCTTGGGCGGAGAAGAATTCGGCCAACGGACCGTATTCTCCGGCGAGCACGGCCCGGATCATCCGGCTGATCCGGGCTTCGATGCCTAGTCGGTCGGTGTTCGGTCGGGAAAGCGGCATGACTTTAGTCGAGCGGGCGAACTCCGGACTCAGGGTGCAAAGGATGACGCCCAGTTCGGCGGAGACCAGTAGCTCGCCTTTGGCGCGGAGGGGCCGCGCGACGTCCGGCAAGGTCTTTTCCTGGGTGAATTCGGCCCGAAGTAAGGGAGGCCGTCCGATTGCGGCGAACGCCTCGCGACAGGCCGTTTCATCGAGCACGAGGGGGGGGGCAGCCCGGGCGTGCGGGACGATGGAACAAAGCAATAAGAACCAACCGATGGCAAGCCTCGGACGCATGTCAGACCGTAGGTCGTAATATATTAAAAGTCAAATATGCTAAAAGTTTGCCAGGATTGACGAGGGGATTTTGATGGGCTCATGAGCTTACGCCCCTTCGCCCTCATTGTCTTGCTGTTCCTTGTCGTCGGCTGCCGCCACCTCGATAAACAGCACGCCCAGGTCATCAACGACCTCGTCGCCCGCAAGGCGACTAAGGTCGATGCCGTGCGCGAGTTTGGCACGCCCGTGAGCACCACGGTCGATGGCAATAAGGAGACCGTGGTCTACGTGCCGGTTGGTAAGAGTTCTCGCAAGTCCGTCACCAAGGTCATCAACGGCGTCGCACAAAAGGAAGAGACTATCGTCACAAGTGCCGGCAAACTTAAGGTCACGCTCGTCTTCGTCAGCGGCGTGGCCGTCGGCGGTAACGTCTCACCTAATCGCTAAACTCACTTTCATGCGTATCCTTTCCCTCATCGCGTTCTGCGCCGCCTTCGCTTCAGTCGGCTGCACTTCGGTCACCGTCCAGCCCCTGAAGCCCGGCGTGAAGGAAGTCCTCGTCCGCGAGAACCCGAAGGTCTCGATGGGCGGCTTCCTGCCTTATGTGCGGAAGAGTTTCGAGTCTCGTGGTATCGCCACGCGGGTGATCACAGAGGCCGATGCCGCCGGGGATGCTTACGTGGTCACCTATACGGCCCTGCGCTCGTGGGATCTCACCACGTATCTCTCGTCGGCTGAGTTTTGGGTGCATCACCGTAGTGACCTGGTCGGCCACGCGGAGTATCATCTGCGTGGTAAGGGTGGGTTTGCGTTGACCAAGTTCCAGCATGTCGAAACCAAGCTGGATCCGGTTTTCGATGAATTGCTCGCGAACTATCCCCTAAGCGCGCAGCCACCCGTCAATCCGTGAGCTCGGTGGAGTCTTCGCAGAGACTACGGTTTCCCGTAGTCCGTTGGCATTACTGGGAAGGCGCGGCGAACGCTTTGCCCGAGCTCAACTCGGTCGATCCGCTGCTGCGGCGCCGCCTGAGCCCGCAGGGTAGGGCGGCGTTGGCCGTGGCGGATATCGGTGCGGGTGACATTGGTCCGGTGCGGGTCGTCTACGCCAGCCAGCATGGCGAGCTCACGCGGACCTTAGGCCTGATAGAGAGCCTCCGGCCGGAGAGCATCGACGGTCCCTCGCCCACCTCCTTCGCTTTGTCGGTGCTTAATTCCACTCCGGGTATCTATTCGATCGCCCGTAAGGACGTTTCTCCTTCCATCGCGTTATCGGCCGGCGAGGAATCCTGCTGGTGTGGCTTACTAGAAGCCGCGCTCACACATCTTGAGCTTGGTCAGCCGGTCTTATTGATCAGCGCCGATGCCCAGGTGCCAGCGCTATTGAGGCATGGCGTGCCCGATCCCTCGCCGATCCGTGCCTTGGCCGTCCTGATTGCCGCTGGTGGTAAGGAATACTCACTGAGCCAGGGGGAGGGATTGGAAGAAAGCCTTTCTCACGCCTTACCTACCCTCGCCGCCGCTTTGCCCGAAGGCGGCAGCTGGACGCGAGCGCGCCGCGCCTGGAGACTGGAGTCGCATGCTTAAGGTCGGGCGAATCTGGCGAATCCTCGCCACGGGATTCTGCTTCCTGATGTTCACGTCTAGTTCGTTGTGTCTTTCGTGTGGTTTCCTGCCCCTGCTTTGCCTAGTGACGCGTGATCAGCAGGTCCTGCGTCGGCGTAGCCGCTTCTTCGTGCAGAAATTCTTCCGGTTCATGACTTGGCTCATTGAGCATACCGGCTGCATGCGCCTCAAGGTGGAAGGCGTTGAAAGGCTCCGCGACGCCGGTGGCTTGCTGGTCTTGGCGAACCATCCCACCCTCATCGATGTCGTTGTGCTCATGGGCTTGATCCCACAGGCAAACTGCGTAATCAAGTCGGCCTTGTTCCGGAAACTAGCCCTTGGTCGTACGCTCCGTTCGGCAGGCTACATCGAGAATGGCGAGCCTGATCGACTCGTTGAGGATTGCCGACAATCGATGGAAGCAGGCCAGCCGCTCATCATTTTTCCGGAGGGTACCCGGACGACGCCAGGGCAGCCGATGGTTTTCCAGCGTGGCCCCGCACACTTATTGCTCGCCTCGGGTAAACCCATCCTCCCCGTCATCATCCGCTGTCGGCCCGACGCCCTCCTCAAGGGTCAGCCTTGGTATCATGTCCCTGAACGACGTTTCGTGCTCGAGTTAAAGGTCCTCGAACCGATGCCACCCGAGGCTTGGGCCGAAGCGGTGAACGGCGAAGTCAGGCCGATGGCGGTCCGAAAATTAACTCGCCAATTGGAGTTATTTTTTATGTCTAAAGAGACCCTTTTCAGGTTCGCCCCATGACTCCCCTTCATCAGGAAATCAAGACGCTCATCGTGAGCACCCTGGCTTTGGAGGGGGTGACCCCGGAGTCGATCGGCGAAGACACCCCTCTGTTCGGCGAGGGGCTCGGCCTGGACTCCATCGACGCCATCGAGCTAGGGGTCGCCATCCGCAAGCGTTATGGTATCTCCATCGACGCCGAGAGCGACGACCCCCGCCGGCACTTCGCCTCCGTCAACACCTTGGCCGCCTTCGTCGCGGACCGCCGAACCCTTTAAATGAATCAAGAAGAAGCCTTGTTGAAGATCCAGGAGATCTTCGCGAAGAATTTCAGCATCAAGCCGGAAGAAGTCATGCCGACCAGCAAGCTCTACGAGGAGCTAAGGCTGGACAGTCTGGATGCCGTCGACCTTGTGCTCGAACTGCAGGATTTGACCGGTAAAAAAATCAAACCCGAGGTGTTCAAGGGCGTCCGGACGGTCCAGGACGTCATCATGATCGTCGTTTCGCTCGAGGAGGGAACCGACCCCGGGCAATGAAAGGCAGGGCGGGCGCAGCGGTGACCTTTCTGCTGTCGCTTGCGGTGGTCGTGATGGTGTTCCTTCTGCCGCCGTATTGGCTGGCGTTGCCGCTGCTCGGCATGGCGGGCGGGCTCTTCGTGTCGCGCAAGTCTTCGTCGTGGTCCGATCTCCTCGCGCCGGTGCTGATGGCGGCTTTGTCAGCGTTCGTGTTCATCTCCGACAGCCGCCAAGCGGCGATGACCTATCCTATCGTCGTCAATCTCGGCCTACTGATGTATTTCGGGGGCAGCTTGCGCGGCGGCCCGACGGCGATCGAGCGCCTGGCGCGGCTGGAGCAGCCCGAGCTGCCGGCAGAAGGCGTCCGCTACACGCGCATCCTGACGAAGGTTTGGTGCGGTTTCTTCTTTCTGAACGGCTCGTTCGCCGCCTTCACCGTGTGGTGGGGTGATGCCCGACTCTGGGCCCTCTATAACGGCGGCGTCTCCTATTTACTGATTGGGTTGCTCGTTTTCGGGGAGCGTCTCGGGCGACCCTACTTATCGCGGGTGTTGCTGGGCGGCTCGTCTGCCGAGACCGCCGCTCTCGCGAACCGTCTTTTGGGCGCGGCGCGCACGGACGAGGCGATGGTCTGTGTCATCGGGGATCGGGTCGTCGCGCTTGGTCAGTTCCGCGAAGATGTCCTGGCGAAGGCCCGCGCGGTGGCCGCCAGCTCAGTCCAAGAGTGGATCATGGATGCTGCCGAGGGCTATCCGTTCGCCGTCGATCTCTTGGCCGTTTGCCTGAGCGGTCGGCATGCGGTCGTGCCGCAGAATCATCAGCCGGCGACCCTGGCTTCGCTGCGGATGCGTCACCCTGAGGCTGTCGCCTGCGGGGAAGTCGTTGCTCACGCGGGAGCCGCGTCAGCCTGGCAGCCTGCCGACGGCGGGCGGATTTCTTTCCATACCTCCGGCAGTTCCGGTGAGCCGAAGTGCGTCACCCGCGCCTTCGTCGCCTTGGTCGGCGAGGCGGAGACGATGGAGGCGGCCTTCGGCGGGCAGCTTGGGGCAGCACAGGTGATTGGCACCGTTCCGCACCACTTCATTTACGGCACCATCTTTCGGATTATTTGGCCGCTCTGGTCAGGACGGGTCTTCCGGTGTGATCCGCTCGGAGATGGCTATGCCGTCCTCGCATGCCTCCGTCGCGGCGGGGACTTCATCTTGGTTAGTAGTCCGTCACTCTTGGAGCGGGTGCCGGCGGAGGATATCCCCGACCTCGCCCCCCTGAAGGCCATTTTCTCTTCGGGCAGCCTCCTCCGTTCGGAGGTCGCCTTGCGATGGGGTTCGCCCGTGGAAATCTATGGGAGCACCGAGACGGGTGGCGTCGCGTGGCGTCGGCAGCAGAAGGGCGGGGAGGCCTGGGAGAGTTTGCCCGGCGTCGTGGTCTCTGCCGGGGTCGACGCCCGGCTTCGCGTCGTCTCGCCGTTCGTAGCGCCGGGAGGTGAGCTGACCGCAGATGCTGTCCGGATCGGCGGCGACGGCCGGTTTGAATTGCTCGGCCGCGTCGACCGTATCGCGAAGGTCGAAGGAAGGCGCGTATCCTTGCCGGAACTAGAAGCCATCATCGAGTCGCATCCCGCGGTGCGTCGCGCGGTGATTTTCCAACCTGAAGGCCATGCGCGACTCGCCGCGATTGTCGTGCCGCGCGGTGAATTACCGATGGTCGATTACATTGCCTTAGCCGCCGAGCTACGGGCGGCCTTGTTGGTCCGACATGACGCCGTCGTCGCGCCCCGACGATGGAAATTCCTCCCGCGGCTCCCGGCGGACGCCCGGGGGAAGGCGACGCAGGCGACCTTGCGCGCGATCTTCGATCCGCCTAGTAAAGGTTTCCCGGCCGAAGCCGGCTGGCCGCAGTTGCTGGCCCATCAAAGTTTGGAAGACGGCGTGCGCCTCACGCTTAAGGTACCTCCGGAGTTACCCATATTCGCCGGCCATTTCCCGGGCCTGCTGATCTTGCCCGGCGTGACGCTCATCGATTGGGCTGCTTTAATTGCCGAAACCTATCTGGGCGTTTCGGCTGAATTTACCGTGGTTGATAACCTCAAGTTCAACGCGGCTGTTTATCCGACGGAGACGCTCGAGCTTACGTTGACCCGCTGTCCCGATGGCGTACGTTTCCGTTACGACCACGATGGCAAGCTCAAGGCCTCCGGTGCGCTGCTCCGCCAATCTGTGCTCCATGTATAACCCTTGCTTCATCGTCCCGTCCTATAACCACAGCGCCGCCGCCGTCGGGACGATCGCCCGGCTTTCCGCCCATGGCTTGCCGCTCGTCCTGGTCGACGATGCCAGCGATGCGCCGAACGCCGCCATCCTCGCGCAGGTCGCGGCGGAGAATCCTTTGGTCAAGCTCGTGGTACTGCCGATCAATCTCGGGAAGGGTGGGGCCGTGATGGCGGGCTTACGTGCCGCGCGGTCGGCCGGTTTTAGCCATGGCATGCAGGTCGACGCTGACGGTCAGCACGACCTCTCCGTACTCAAGGATTTCTTTGCGGCTGGGCGGGAATCGCCGGAGACGATGGTCTGCGGTTATCCCGTTTACGACGAATCGATTCCGATGGGTCGTAAGCTCGGCCGTTACCTCACGCATTTTTGGGTGTGGGTTGAGACCATGTCCTTCGAGATCAAAGACTCCATGTGCGGTTTTCGGCTTTATCCCCTCGAGGCCACCTGCGCTTTGATGGACGAACAAACGCTGCCCAGCCGGATGAGCTTCGATATCGAGATCGTCGTTCGCCTCCATTGGCGCGGCGTGCCGATGGCCTGGCGGCCGGTACGTGTCACTTATCCCGTCGACGGAAAGTCCCACTTCAAGCCCCTACTCGATAATGTCCTCATCAGCTGGACGCACACGCGGCTGGCCTGCGCCATGCCGTGGAATCTCGCCCGCCGTGCCTTTGGCCTCGGCGGGGTACCTCGTCGAGGCACGCATTGGGCGCGGGCGAAGGAACGCGGATCCCGTTGGGGTTTGGCCTTCACCTCTTGGGTGCACCGCTGCTTCGGCCGCTGGCTGGCCCTCCCGCTCATTCCGCTCATCGTCACCTATTTCTTCCTTACCGGCGGGACCGCCCGGCGGGCCACACTGGATTATCTCCGCCGATTGCATCAGTTCACCGAAGGACAATCCCCGCGGCCTGGCTGGTGGAACGCCTATCGACTATTTCTAAAATTCGGTTTTTCCGCTCACGATAAACTGACCGCCTGGCTCGACCCGTGGCTCATCGCCGAATTGGATTTTCCAGACATCGACATGATGCGCGAGGCGCGGGCCAACGGACGCGGTGCGCTGATTATCGGCGCACATCTCGGCAACCTGGAGATGATGCGCGCCGTCGCGGCCCGCTATGGTTTTACGGGCTTCCACGCGGTCGTGCATTTTGCCCACGCGGCCAAGTTTACGGGCACTATTAAGGAAGCGGCGCCCGCCTCCGCTCAGGATATCATTCATGTCAGTAGCTTTGGTCCCGAGACCGCAATACGCCTCCGGGAGATCATCGATCGAGGCGAATGCGTCGTGATTGTCGGCGACCGCACACCTCAGAGTGAGAACGGCCAGACCGTGTCCGCCGATTTCCTGGGCGCGCCCGCCGAGTTTCCCCGTGGTCCGTTCGTCCTCGCGGCCGCCCTGGAATGTCCAGTCTATCTATTCTTCTGCCTGGGGCATAACGGGGGGTACAAAGTGGTCGTCGAGAAATTCGCCGACCAGGTCTCTCTGCCGCGTGCGCAGCGGGCGGAAGTGTTGGCCCAGCTTGCCCGTCGTTATGCGGCCAAGTTGGAGCAACTTTGTGTCGCACATCCCCTGCAATGGTTCAACTTCTTCGATTTCTGGCAACCCCGCTCAACTCCTGTTTCCCATGGCCCGCGCAAATAAACCTCCCGTCACCGTCGGCCAGTCACGCCTGAGCATCGAAGACGTCGTTGCGATCGCGGTGGACGACCGGCCGATTGGCCTCCCGAAATCTGCGGCGTACCGTCGTCGCATCATTCGGGGCGCGGAATTTCTCCGGCAGGCCTTGGCCGACGCAGACTGCGTCTACGGCGTCAACACGGGTTATGGCGACAACTGCACGACCGAGATCCCCGCCGACCTTGTGGCCGGTTTGCCGGATAACTTGATTCGCTACCATGGCGTCGGGACGGGCGCGCCGTTGGATGCTATCGCTACGCGCGCGGTGTTGGTCTGTCGCCTCAACTCGCTGTCGCTGGGTTTTTCCGGCGTCCGGCCCGAACTATTGGAACTCCTGGCTGGCATGTTGAACCGCGACGTCCTCCCGCGCATTCCTTGCGAAGGTTCGGTCGGAGCCAGCGGTGATCTGACGCCCCTTTCGTACGTCGCCGCCACCATGACCGGAAAGCGACGGGCAAGCCATGGGGGCAAGATGATGAGCTCGAACGCGGCGCTGAAGGCGGCCCGGCTTCGGCCAATCACCTTGGCTCCGAAGGAAGGCCTCGCGCTCATGAATGGAACGGCCGTGATGACCGGACTGGCGTGCCTCGCCTTCGATCGGGCGGCATACCTTTCCCGCGCAGCCAGTCGCATTACCGCGATGGTGAGCTATGCCATCGACGGTAATCCCGAACACTTTGACGAGGTTTTGTTCTCGGCTAAACCCCATGTTGGCCAGCAAGCCGTAGCCGCTCGCCTGAGGTCGGACCTCGGGGGCAAGCGGGGGGCGGCGCATAGTCGCATCCAAGATCGATACTCTGTCCGCTGTGCCCCGCATGTCATCGGCGTGCTGGAGGATGCCCTCACGTGGGTACGTCGCGATCTCGAGAACGAGGTCAACAGCGCCAACGATAATCCTTTGGTCGATCCAGTGAGCGGCCGGATTCTGCATGGTGGTCATTTCTATGGTGGTCACGTCGGTTTCGCGATGGACGGCCTGAAGCTCGCCGTCGCGAGCGTCGCCGACCTGTTGGATCGCCAGATGGCTTTGCTCGTGGATGCCCGTTACAGCCACGGCTTGCCGGCGAATCTCGTCGGAGAGACTGGTCGGGCCAAAGCTTTACAGCACGGCTTTAAGGCGCTGCAGATTTCGTGTTCCGCTTGGACCGCCGAGGCGCTGAAGCTGACCATGCCCGCCACCGCTTTCTCCCGTTCGACCGAATGCCATAATCAGGATAAGGTCAGCATGGGGACGATCGCCGCCCGGGATTGCCTGCGGATCTTGGAACTCACCGAGCAGGTCGTTGCGGCCATGTTGCTGGCTGCGAGCCAGGGCGTAAGTTTGCGGAGCCGGCTTGCCGGAGCTTCCGCCCCCGGTCGTGCCTTGCGTCAGACGGTCGAAGCAACCGAGCGGGCGCATGGACGTCAGACGGTCGATCGGGAATTAGACGTGATCCTCGAGGCCTGCGTCCTTCGACTCCGTGCGAAGCAGGTGCCGGTGGCTGGCTGAACTCAGCGCACCCGCCGGAAGACCAGGGAGGTATTGATGCCTCCGAAGGCGAAATTATTACTGAGGATATGCTCCGTCTCGATGGCGCGGTCTTCGTCTTTGATGTAGTCGAGCTGGCCGCAAGCCGGGTCGGGTTCGACGAGGTTAAGCGTCGGGGCGAAGGAGCCGCGTTTCATCATCTCGATCCCCCACCATGCTTCAATTGAGCCGCAGGCTCCTAAGGTATGACCGAGGTAGCTCTTCATCGAACTGATGGGCATCGCGGCACCCAGCACCTGGGAGGTTGCGTGGCTTTCCGCGATGTCGCCGCGGTCGGTCGCCGTCCCGTGGGCGCTCACGTAGCCGATGGCGTCGGCTGATAGTCCAGCGTCAGCCAGGGCCATCTCGATGCAACGGGCCATCGTCGCAGAAGTTGGTTGCGTGGCGTGGGCGCCATCGGAATTAGTCCCGAAGCCGATGATCTCGGCGTGGATGATGGCGCCGCGGGCCAAGGCATGTTCGCGATCCTCAAGGACGAGCGTGCAGGCGCCTTCGCCGACCACGAGGCCATCACGGGAACGATCGAACGGGCGAGGGGTAAGGGTGGGCGTCTCGTTCTGGGTACTCGTCGCGAAAAGCGTATCGAAGATGAGTGCGTGGGCGGGCGTGAATTCCTCAGAGCCGCC
>Ga0114980_10003957_pt1 | contig 10038 bp, 10 predicted proteins | sample S_140806_EF_Meta_FD_87018 | JGI IMG/M metagenome (GOLD analysis project Ga0114980, IMG submission 87018) | Freshwater microbial communities from Lake Simoncouche, Canada to study carbon cycling - S_140806_EF_MetaG | ecosystem: Environmental > Aquatic > Freshwater > Lake | place: Lake... | reverse complement strand
GGTACACAAGGTGTTCAAGGTACACAAGGTGTTCAAGGTACACAAGGTGTTCAAGGTACACAAGGTGTTCAAGGTACACAAGGTGTTCAAGGTACACAAGGTGTTCAAGGTTTAACTAAGATTCAACCAATTGATTCGATTGTATTAGTTGCTGCTGGAGATTCAATAACAGATGGTGGTTGGTATGTTTACACTGGATCAACAGGAAGTGCTTCAGGTTCGGGGACGACTGGAACTCTAACCAATGCTGGCGCATCACTACAAGTTGCACCAGGAAACCAAATTTATATCACTGGATTTAATCAATCCGAATGGAATGGTGTTAAAACTGTATTAACAAATAATGGAACTGCTATCACATTTAGTAATGGCGCAGTACCATTAACTGCAAGTCCAACAGCTACACAGTATAATGTAAGTGTTGATAGTATTCAAACTAATAGAAATTTTTTAAAGCAAGCAAATGGACTTTTAGGTTTACCATTTGGGAGAATTTATAATCGTGCTGTTAGTGGATCAACATCAACAAATATGCTTTCTAGATTTAGTGAGGTTTTAGCTCTTAATCCTAATTATGTTTGGATATTGATCGGAACTAATGATATTGCAGCAGGAGTATCAAACAGCACAATCTTATCTAATATTCAATCAGCTTGTTCTCAAGTTATTAATGCTGGCGCTATTGTGTTATTATCCACACTATTACCCAGATCAGATGGTGTGATAACAACTGCAATGAAAAAACAAATTTTAGCATTAAATGGTCTCATTCGCAAATATGCAATGAATACAGTTGGGATAGTGCTGATAGATTCTTATCAGTATACTGCAGATCCATTATCAGGATCATATACATGGAAAAACTTAGCATACACACAAGATGGAATTCATTTAACTGGATTTGGTGCATTTAATACTATTACACAAGCGATCTATGATCAATTAAATACTAAAATTAGCAGAACAAAAAAACCATTAATTAGTCATTATCTTGATAATTACATTGATGATAGCAGTTCGCAAAATTTATTTTATGATCCATTAATTCAAAATACTTTAAGTTCATCAAGAACTGGGTTTACTGGTGCTTCTGGTGTCGGTAATCCTGTTTATCATTATTTTATGGGTCCAAATAGACAATCAGGAACACCATCAGCAAGCGTTGATACTGTTGCAAGAGCAGATGGATTTGGAAATAACCAACGAGTAACAATCACAAGTACTGCGCTTAATGATATAATATTATTGGGCGGTTCTACAAATAATTGGTTAGATTCTCCATTTTCAGCATATCTTGGAAGAACTGTTAAATTTAAATGCTCATATAAACAAACAAATGTCCCAACTGGAACTTTTGCTGGATTATCAATTTACGTTCAATCTCCTGGCGGTAGTCCGCAATATTATTGTTGTTATGGACAACTAGGAAGTTTTGTGTTAACAAACGAAAATAATATTAACTGTGATACAATAATAGAAGGAACTCCTTTCTATATTCCATCTACGTTTCAAAGTGCTGGCAGTGGAACAAGTTTCAATATTATGTTGAAATTTGCAGGAAATGCTTCTGGCGCTGTATTCGAATTTGGGCGTATTTCAATTGATGTTATAGATTAAAATATTATATATGAGTGAAATTGATAAAAATCTCAGTTCTATTCTTGAAACTGAATACATTCCTTCTTCTAATGTTCCTGCTACTATTGAAGAAAAGCTGCCAATGGCTGTAGATCAACAGCAAGATTTCGATTACTCGCGCTCTAATTATTACAATTTACTGGAAAAGGGTAACGATGCATTGGAAGGATTACTTGAAGTAGCAAAAGAATCACAGCATCCAAGAGCATATGAAGTAGCTGCTACGATGTTAAAAAATCTAAGCGATATGACAGATAAACTTATGGTATTGCAGAAGCAAAGAAAAGATTTAGAAGGCGGGACTTCTGCACCAACTCATGTTAGTGTTGATAAGGCAGTGTTTGTTGGCAGCACTGCAGAGTTATTGAAAAAAGTTCGTAGCGATGCAAAATAAAATAAAACATTACTTAGGTAATCCAAAACTAAAAAGAATAAACACTACTCAACAACTGACAAATGAGCAAGTTGATGAATATATCAAGTGTGCAAATGATCCTGTTTATTTTATAGAGAACTATGTCAAGATTATTACTCTTGATAAAGGTTTCGTTCAGATTAATCTATACCCATTTCAACGAACAGCCATTACAAGCATCAATGATAATCGTCGAGTTATTGTGAAAGCTGGTCGTCAGGTTGGTAAAACAACCATGGTTGTTGGATATATTTTATGGTATATTTTATTCAATGAAGATAAATTTGTAGCAATCCTGGCTAATAAAGCGCCAACTGCTCGTGAAATTTTAAACCGCATCAAGACTGCGTATGAATCCTTACCTTTTTGGCTACAGCAGGGTGTAAAAGTATGGAACAAGGGTGATATTGAGCTTGAAAATAATTGTCGTGTAATGGCTACATCAACTGCATCCTCAGCCATTCGTGGTTATTCTATTTCTCTACTATATCTAGACGAATTTGCGTTCGTACCGAGTAATATAGCCGAAGAATTCTTTACTTCTGTTTATCCAACTATTTCTTCTGGTGAAACCTCTAAGATTTTAATTTCTTCTACACCTAATGGAATGAATCATTTTTATAAGATGTGGACTGATGCCACTGAAAATAGAAATGGATTTATAAGCATTGAGGCTAACTGGAGACAGGTTCCAGGAAGAACTGAAGAATGGGCAGCTGAACAGTTAAAGGTGCTTGGAGAAGAAAAATACTATCAAGAAATGGAATGCGAGTTCCATGGTAGTGCTGGAACACTTATCTCTGGTCGTATATTGAAGACTCTGGCGTTCAAAGCACCTAAACCTGGCTCTACCTTACTAGGTTTATCGATTCATCAAGAGCCAATACAAGGCAATAGATATATCATGATAGTAGATACTGCTAGAGGAAGGGGTTTAGATTACTCAGCTTTTGTTGTTATTGACGTAACACAAATACCTTATAAAGTTGTAGCAGTATACAGAGATAACGAAATATCTCCAATGGTTTATCCTTCTATTATTAAAAAGATTGGAGAATACTATAATCAGTGCTACATATTGGTAGAAATTAATGATAATGGTCAGCATATTGCAGAAAGTTTATTCTACGACTATGAATATGAGAATATTTTATGTACTGGTGAAGTAAATAAAAAAATTGGATTGACTTGGTCATTTAGTAATAGTGTACAGAGAGGAATACGCACCACTAAATCTGTAAAGCGCATGGGATGCGTAATGATGAAGTCGTTGATAGAAAACTATAAACTTATAGTAGAAGATTTCCATATAATTTCTGAACTTTCTACCTTTATAAATAAAGGATCTAGTTATGAAGCCGAAGAAGGCAGTCATGATGACTTGGTAATGTGCCTTGTATTATTTTCTTGGATGACAAACCAAGAATTTTTCTCTGATCTCTGCGATACAAATATCAAAGATAAACTGTATAGAGAACAGATGGATCAAATCGAACAAGAAATGCTTCCCATGCCAATATCTGGTCAAGATTATGGCGAGGAAGATTCTTTTGTACAGGGTGGTTCTGTTTGGAATGTTGTAAAAACTTAAAAAACTAAATAATAAGCAGGTTTCAGTTCCTTAGATCAGGAGTACACAAATGCCATTTCAAGTATCACCAGGAGTGAACGTAACAGAATTCGACTTGACAACAGTTATTCCAGCCACAGGTGGCTCAACAGGCGCGATCGCTGGCGAGTTTCCATGGGGTCCTATCGGAATTGTCCAGCCAATCGAAAACGAATTAAAACTTGTCGAGCGTTTCGGCGAGCCAGCAGTTTCAGGTAATGCAGCAGCAACATTCTGGACTGCAGCCAACTTTCTTCAATATTCTGATAGCCTAGTTGTCGTAAGAGCAGATACTGGCGGTTTAAATGCTACAGCTAATACTGCTGCAGGTGCTGCTACAGGATATTTGATTAAAAATTCAAACGAATATTCAAGCAACTTTATTGAAAATAATACAGTAGTTACTAACGCAGTATTTGCAGCTAGATATGCTGGTGCATTAGGAAACAATATTACTGTTTCAATGTTTGCTAATACAAGTGCCGCACAGTTTAATAATTGGACTTGGTCTTCATTATTTGATCGTGCTCCAGGAACAAGTTATTATGTAGCACAGAATTTCAGCGCAAACACTTCTGCTCCTATTGCTAATGACGAAGTTTATATTGTTGTTCTAGATAGAACTGGTGTAATTTCTGGTGCTGCTAATACAGTGCTTGAAAAGTTTGTTGCTTCTAAGGCATCTAATTCCCGTGATGAAAACAACAATAGCCTCTACTATAGAGACGTATTGTTTAATCAGAGTCGCTGGGTGTATTGGCTAGGTCACCCAACTGCTGGAACAAACTGGGGACAAGCAGCTAATGTGAATACAATTTACACGCAAACAGCTGGCAGCGGTGATGGAATTGTTGACTTCACATTTAGAAACGGAACATATCCTGCAGCTGTAGCAGCTAATGTGATTAGTGCTCTTGATGTTGTTAATGATCCATCAGTAGACGTCGGTTTAATTATGTCCGGTCCTTATGATGCACTAGTTGCTAATAAAGCAATATCTGTAGCTGAAGCAAGAAAAGATGCAATTGCATTCATATCTCCGCCGCTAAGTACAGTTATAGGAGCAACTCCTGCTGCATCTAGCGTAACATACAGGGGAACAATTTCTTACTCCTCATATGGTGTAATGGATAGTGGTTGGAAGTATCAATACGACAAATACAATGACAGTTATCGTTATACTCCATTAAACGGCGATATGGCTGGTCTTTGCGCTCGTACAGATGCTACAAGAGAGCCATGGTTCTCACCAGCTGGTCAGGTTCGCGGTCAGATCAAGAATATCGTTCGCCTAGCTTATAATCCAAGCAAGGCAGATCGCGATACTCTTTATAAGTCAGACATTAACCCAGTTGTAACATTCAACGGAGAAGGCACCTACCTCTTTGGAGATAAGACACTTCTAGGTCGCCCAAGTGCATTTGATCGTATTAATGTTCGTAGATTGTTCATCGAACTAGAAACATCAATCGCTGCTGCAGCAAGATCTAACTTGTTCGAGTTCAACGACGATTTCACTCGTAGTCAGTTCATCAGCCTAGTTGATCCATATCTACGCTCTGTACAGGCTGGTCGTGGAATCTATGACTACCGTATTGTTTGCGACGAAAGAAACAATACACCAGACGTAATTGATCGTAATGAGTTCGTCGGAGATATTTACATCAAGCCAACCAGAAGCATCAACTTCATTCAGTTGAACTTTGTTGCTCTACGCACTGGTGTAAACTTTGAAGAAGTAGTTGGTCGTTTCTAATAAATAAGATAGAACTCTAAGGAGAGCAAAATGGCATTTAATGTCAACGAATTTAGAAGTACATTGAAGCTAGATGGTGCACGACCAAACCTGTTTGAAGTCCGCGTACCAAATATTGATGGGGTAATTGATACTGACTTTGTGTTTATGTGCAAAACAGCACAGCTTCCTGGATCAACAGTCGGAGTTATTGAAGTTCCTTATTTTGGTCGAGCTGTAAAATTAGCTGGTAACAGAACATTTGCTGAATGGACTGTTACAGTTATTAACGACGAGAATTTCAGACAGCGCAACACATTCGAAAGATGGCACAGCGCACTAAGTTCAAATGCTGGAAATCTTCGTGCACAGAACAAAATTAATTCAACTCAGTACTCAAAGCAAGCAACTGTAATTCAATACGGTAAAGCTGGAGGCAAAATCAAGGAATATACATTCCATGGTATGTTCCCAACTGATATTACTCCAATCGACCTTGACTGGGGTAATAACGATACCGTTGAAGAATTCTCAGTGACATTTGCTTATCAGTATTGGACAACTGATGACCGTGTTGTTTCTAGAAACAACCCAGGTGCAAACTTCAATACACAAGATGGTTCAACTTCTGGTTAATATTCCAGAAGCTGCACAATCTTATTCTTTGATATGGAGCTAATTTATGCCTATTAACCTGTTTGGTTTTGAAATCAAGCGAAAAGACGAACTTGCCCCTGAGTCTCAGCAGCCAGCAATTGCACCACCACAAGAAGATGATGGTGCACTGACAATAAACTCAAGTGCCATAGGTGGATACTATGGCACTTATCTCAATTTAGAAACTGCATTTAAGAACGAAAACGAACTAATCTCTCGTTATCGTTCCATGGCTATGCAGCCAGAAGTTGAGCAAGCTGTTGATGATATTGTTAATGAAGCTGTTGTTCATGACGAGAAAGGCGAATCTGTTGCAATTGTTCTAGATGAATTGAAACAATCAGATAATCTTAAAGAAATTATTCGAGAAGAATTCAAGAACGTTCTAAGACTACTAGACTTCTCGAACTCTGGTTCTGATATTTTTCGTCGTTGGTATATTGACGGAAGATTATTCTATCAAGTTCAAATTGACCAAGCCAATCCAAAGGCTGGTATTACAAACCTAGTCTACCTTGATCCAAGAAAAACACGCAAAGTGCGCTCAGTTACTAAATCTAAAGATCCAAGAACTGGAATTGAAATTGTTAATGGGACAGAAGAATTCTATGTGTACAATGACAAGGCAACTTCTGCTGGTAATATGGTAATGTCAAGTCCAGTAGATGCTGCTGTTAAAATTGCATCTGATGCAGTTGTGAATATCAACTCAGGATTGATGGATATCAGCCGTAATATGGTTTTGTCTTATTTGCACAAAGCAATTAAGCCATTGAATCAATTGCGTATGATTGAAGATGCTGTAGTCATCTATCGCTTATCACGCGCACCAGAACGTCGTGTATTCTACATTGACGTTGGTAATTTACCAAAAGCAAAAGCCGATCAATATTTGCGCGATATTATGACGAAATTCCGCAATAAGATTGTGTATGACTCAAATACTGGTGAAGTACGCGATGATCGTCGTTTCATGTCAATGATTGAAGACTTCTGGATTCCAAGACGCGGCGAAGGTAAATCGACTGAAATCAGCACATTACCAGCTGGACAAAATTTAGGCGAGTTGACTGATGTCAATTACTTTGAGAATAAACTTTACAAATCACTAAATGTCCCTGTTTCAAGGCTACAGGGAGAACAAACATTTTCTCTTGGTCGTACAAATGAAATTACAAGAGATGAACTGAAGTTTGCCAAATTCATTGATAGATTGCGCAATCGTTTTACTGGTCTTTTTGATGAGTTGATGAAGCGTCAGCTCGCTCTAAAGGGAATTGCTTCTTATGAAGAATGGGAAGAATTGAAAGAATATATTCATTATGACTTCCTAAAGGACAACAACTTTGCTGAGTTAAAAGAATCAGAATTAATCGCTTCAAGAGTGTTGCTGTTAAATAGTCTTGTTCCTTATGTCGGTACATACTATTCAATGGACTGGGTGCGTAAGAATGTATTGCATCTAACTGAGCATGAAATCAAAGAGATGCAAGATCAAATTGATGCTGAGCAAGAAATCATGATGAAAATTGCACAAACACAGCAAGCACAGCAAGTAATCGCTCAAACACCATCACAGCCCGCTGAAAATATAAATAACAAATAACCCTGCTTACGGAGTAGTTCAAAATGGATCCAAAAAATTTCTTAGAAGCAATCATTACAAATGATTCAGAAGAAGCAACACAAACATTTGTAGATCTTATGAACAGTAAACTTTCTGATGCTTTAGAAGTAAAGAAAGTTGAAATTGCTTCGGGACTTTTTTTACCTTCCCTTAGCATGAAGGAAGAAGCAGAGCAGGTGGATGAAAAGTACATGGGATTTGAGAAAGTAAAGGCAGCTGTTGCGGCTAAAGGAGCTAGTAACCCTGCTGCACTTGCTGCTTATATCGGTCGTAAGAAATATGGCAAGAAAAAATTCCAAGCAATGGCAGTTGCAGGAAAGAAAAAATGAAAACATTTAAACAACTACGAGAAGAAATTCAATTATCAGAAGCAGCTGTTCCACAGTTAAGTGATGCTCAACAATTGCAATTGATGAAAGATCCAAATAGAGTAGCAACAATGGCAGCTCTTCGTAGATATAAGCAAGTTGGCGATGTTAACAAACTATCCGCTAGTCATAGAACATTACTAACAAAATATTTTGAAAAGACTGGTGGCTTGCGTAATGTTTCACGCCCAACAGCAATGAACACATTGAAGAATATACAGAAAATGAGTGCGCCAAAGCAGCAAAAATGAAGTTTAGAGAGTTAAGACAAAAGTTAAATGTGGCTGAAGATCTTAGTAAAGATCTGAATCCTCCAGCAATGCTAGTGCTTCGTCGTAGAGGAATTAGACTCTTTCCTGATGGACAAAGAGTTGCACTTTATGTGAATGATAGATATAATCTTACTTTTACAGTTCCATTCGGAAAGTCTTTTAGTAAAGATAATCCAATAATGGCTCAGCATGAATCAACTATTAATGAATATGTAAATGTTATTCCTGGAGTTGGTACTGCGCTTGCTGATTTGATCAAAGCTATTAGTAAGAAAAAACAAAGAGAAATTCCAATTGCTGCTAAAAAGAAAAAAGCGAAAAAAAGATAATGAATACAACAGAATCAATTGATATAAATAATAGAATGGATGAAATTTTATCTGAGAAGTTAGAATTTTTAAAATTACATGTTGCTGTTTCTTTAGACGAAGCTAGAGTTAAAATTATTAAGGCTAGAGTTCGTGGTGGTAAAGTTCAGCGTCGAAAGAAAGTTTCTAACGTAAAGGGATATACACTTCGCGGTGGAAAACTTACACGAATGTCTAATCGCGAAAGAATGAAACGTAAACTTGCACAGCGTAAAGGTAAATTAAAGCGTAAGGCAAAAATGGCACGCGCTTTAATAAAGCGTAAAAGATCACTCAGAAAGAGAGCGTCACTAGGACTCTAAAATGAAATTAATTACAGAAACAATAGAAGAAGTTAAGTACATCACTGAAGAAAAGAATGGCGTAAAGTCGCTCTATATTCAGGGACCATTCCTTGTTGCTGATACTAAAAATCGCAATGGTCGTATGTATGAGAGTTCACTATTAGCCAGAGAAGCAAAGAGATATTCAGATGAGTATATCTCAAAGAATCGCGCATTTGGCGAATTGGGTCACCCAGATTCTCCAAGCATCAATCTAGATCGCGTATCACATCTTATTACATCACTCAAGCAGGAAGGTAATATATTTGTTGGTAAAGCAAAAATTCTTGAGACACCAATGGGTAAAATTGCAAAGAGCCTTATGGAAGGTGGTGCAACACTCGGTGTATCTTCAAGAGGTATGGGTTCTTTAAAGGAAGTGAATGGCGTAAATGTCGTACAGGATGATTATTATCTTGCCACAGCGGCAGACATCGTTGCTGATCCTTCAGCTCCTGGTGCCTTTGTTCAAGGCATCATGGAAGGTAAAGAGTGGGTTTGGGATAACGGTATTGTAAAAGAAATCAATATCGTTGAAATGTATGATGAAATCAAGAATGCTAAGCAACGTCAACTAGAAGAAGTCTCGCTAAGAATATTTGAGAACTTCTTGTCAAAACTTTAACTTTTATAAATAAAATAACCGTAATAGGAGTTTTCAAATGGGCAAGTCATTATCCGAATCTGCTGCTGAAATTCTAAATGCCACAATTGGCAAGAAACAAGAGCCAGCACAAAAAATGTCAGCACAAGTCAGTGATCTTGGCGGCGCAACACCAACAGACGATTATTCTGGTCCAGATATGGCAAATGGTCATGGTCAGAAAGACGCTGATATTTCAATTGGTAAGAAAGCAGCTGCGGCTGTTAAGGTTGCACCAAAGCCAGGTCAGGCAAGCACACCAGGCGATAAGGCTGGTGCACCAAAGAATGCAGGCACTTCTAAGATGTTTAATCAGCCAGCTGCTTCTGCAGGATTTGGCGATTCAGTTGAGCATGATGGCGAAACCGTCATTGCTGAAGAAG
>Ga0114980_10003949_pt1 | contig 10045 bp, 10 predicted proteins | sample S_140806_EF_Meta_FD_87018 | JGI IMG/M metagenome (GOLD analysis project Ga0114980, IMG submission 87018) | Freshwater microbial communities from Lake Simoncouche, Canada to study carbon cycling - S_140806_EF_MetaG | ecosystem: Environmental > Aquatic > Freshwater > Lake | place: Lake... | reverse complement strand
GTGGCCGTGCTGCCGGTAGAAAGTCCCCGCTACGTGGTGCTGGTGGTGGTGGATGAGCCCCAGGGCGGCAATGCCTATGGGGCCACCGTGGCGGTGCCGGTGGCGCGCCAGATCGTGGAGGCCCTGCTGGTGCTTGAGCAGATCCCCCCCAGCCAGCCGCTGGCGGCCATGCCGAAATCAGCACCCACCCCCTGAAACCAGGCGACAGGGGCGAGCCCTCTGGCTAGCTTGCGGGTCGAACAGCCCCTGCCTGACGCAGGCGAATGCGATGGCCAACCTGCTCGACCAACTGGCCGCCATAACCGTGGTGGTTGCCGATACCGGTGACATCGATGCCATTCGCCAGTTCACCCCCCGGGATGCCACCACCAACCCATCGCTGATCCTGGCGGCGGCCCAGATCCCGGCCTACCAGGACCTGATCGACCGCTCCCTGCGGGAATCCCGGCAGGTTATCGGCGGCGAAGCAGGAGCCGATGCGGTAGTGGCCGAGGCGCTCGACGAGATCAGCGTGACCTTCGGCAAGGAAATTCTCAAGATCGTGCCGGGACGGGTCTCCACGGAGGTTGATGCCCGGCTCAGCTACGACACCGAAGCCACCGTGGCCAAGGCCCGCAAGCTGATCGGGCTCTACGGCCAGGCAGGCATCGAGCGGGAGCGGGTGCTGATCAAGATCGCCTCCACCTGGGAGGGGATCCGGGCCGCCGAGCGATTGGAGCAGGAGGGCATCCACTGCAATCTCACTCTGCTGTTTGGCTTTGCCCAGGCCGTGGCCTGCGCGGAAGCTGGCGTGACCCTGATCTCCCCCTTCGTGGGACGCATCCTCGACTGGTACAAAAAGAGCACTGGTCGCGACAGCTATCCAGGGCCGGAGGATCCCGGGGTGATCTCGGTGAGCCGCATCTTCAACTATTACAAGACCTACGGCTACCGCACCGAAGTGATGGGGGCCAGCTTCCGCAACATCGACGAGATCATCGAACTGGCGGGCTGCGACCTGCTCACGATCGCCCCCTCTCTGATGGATCAGCTGCGGTCCAGCGAAGGACTGCTTGAGCGCCGACTGGATGGGTCCAAGCCGGGCCCCAGCGAAGAGCGCATCAGCCTGGATGAAGCCGGCTTCCGCACCTTGATGGCCGGCGATGCCATGGCCAGCGAAAAACTGGATGAGGGCATCCGGGGCTTCTCCAAGGCCATCGAAACCCTCGAGGCCCAACTGGCCCACCGGCTGGTGGAACTGGAGGGTGGCGCCGCCTTCACCCACGCCGTTCACGAAATTTTCCTCCTCAACGACCTCGACGGCGACGGCTGCATCACCCGTGAGGAATGGCTAGGCAGCGATGCCGTGTTCGATGCCCTCGACACCGACAAGGACGGCCGCTTGGCACCCGAGGACGTGCGCGGTGGCCTCGGGGCGCCTCTGGCCCTCAGTCGCTGATCAGGCGCTGAGCCAAAACCCCCGCATCAGTTCAGCCATTCGTTAACCAAGATTCTGAGCTGATGCCTCAGACTTTGTTGACCCCAGCGCCCGCCGCCGTGCACGCCCTTGACACCATGCGCTCCCTCGCTAGCACCGGCGAGGTGATGGATGTGGAACCCGGCACCTTGATCTTCCGTTCCGGCGAATCGGGAGATTGCATGTTCGGCCTGCTGGAGGGCACCGTGGAGCTGAGCTGGAACGGTGATAGTGGTCACGAAAAACTACAGGCCGGCGATGTGTTCGGAGCCGGGGCCCTGGTGACCCAGGACCACCGCCGCTATGGCAACGCCAAGGCCCTCACCCCCTGCCGAGTGCTGGTGATGAACCGTGAGAAATTCCTCTTCGCCGTGCAGGAGTCGCCGATGTTCGCCATCGAACTGCTCGGTTCGATCGACCAGCGGCTGCGCGATCTCAAAGACTGCACCCGCCCCTGATTCCGCAACCTGCCAACCTGCCAACCTGCCCTGCCCCTTAAAGGGGGGCTTGAGCCCCAGTCAGCCGCGCTGGAACAGCAGCCGTTTGATCACCCGCTGGGCAATATCGCCATAACCCATCTCGCCGGAAAGGATCTGGGCGATCCGCTGGGGAGCTGTGGGCCGCTTGATGCCGAGTTGATAGCCCACCTTCGGCACCCGGTAGAAAACCTGGGCGATGCGCTTCCCCCAGGCCATCGAGTCGCCCCATTCGGAGCGGATCGCGCTGGTGTAGCCGGCCAAGGCCGCCCGATCGCCCCCGAGCCAGCGGTCCATGGCGGCCCCTGCCCGACAACCGCTCATCAGGGAGGGGCGCAGGCCCTCGGCCAAAAAGGGGTCGCAGAGAGAGGCCGCATCGCCCACCACGACCACGCCGTCGCCATGGAGTGGGTAGTGGCCATTCCAGATCCGCAGCCGCCCCTGGCGGCGCTGCCCGGCATCCGGCGGTAGGCCCAGGCTCGGCAGCAGGGCGGCCAGCACGGCATGGCTATCGGCCTGCTGCTGGCCGATGAAGGTGCCCACCCCGATGCTCGTACCGCCCTGGCGGGGGAAGGCCCAGCAGAAACCATGGTGCACCAGCCCGAAATCGAAGCGGGCCGTATCGGGTTCAGTCACCGCCCCCTCCACCTCCACCGAAACCGTGGCGGCGAAACGGGGCCGTTCGGGGCCGAGACCAAGGGCCGCGGCATGGAGGGAACCGGAGCCATCGGCCACCACCAGGGCCGGAGCGCTCAGGGTTTCGCCACCGGCCAAGCGCACCTTCCAGAGGCCCGCCTCCCGGCCGATCGCTTCGGCGGTGGCACTGCAGCGCAGCTGGCAGCCCGCCTCTCGGGCCCGCTCCACCAGGAAGGCATCGAGGTTGCGACGCCGCACGATCCAGAAGGGAGCATCGCCGGGTAGCTCGGCCATCACCGGATCGGTGAGCGACCAGCTGAACCGCACCCGGCGGATCACCTGATCCACCGCCGGCCCCAGGTCGAAGGGAAAGAGGCGCTGCACCGAGGCTGCCATGCCGCCGCCGCAGGGGTTGGCCAGACCCGGGGCCTCCTGTCGCTCGAGAAGCAGAACCCGGCGGCCTGCATGAGCCAGCTGAAAGGCCGCTGAGGCACCGGCGGGACCGGCACCAACCACGATGACATCGGCGGAAGAGCCGCTCACACCTTCAGGATCTCGGCTTCTTTCGTCGCCAAATTCTTCTCCAGTTCGGCGATGTAGCGGTCGGTGAGCTTCTGAATCTTGTCCTGCTCGTCGCGGCTCTGGTCCTCGGAAACCTCCCCATCCTTCTCCAACTTCTTAATCCGATCGATGCCGTCACGGCGGACATTGCGCAGGGCCACCTTGCCTTCCTCGGCGTACTTGGCAGCGAGTTTGCAGAGATCCTTGCGCCGATCTTCGGTGAGGGGGGGAATATTGATCCGGATTGCCCTGCCGTCGTTGTTGGGCGTAAGGCCGAGATCACTCAGGCTGATCGCTTTCTCGATCACGTTGATCGAACCGCTGTCGAAGGGCTGAATCTGAATCGTCTGCGAATCAGGGGTGCTGATCGTGGCCAGCGACTTCAGCGCTGTCTCGGCGCCGTAGTACTCCACCACGATCTTGTCGAGCAAGGAGGGGTTGGCCCGGCCTGTGCGAATGGTGTTGAAGGTGCGCTGGGTGGATTCCACCGATTTGCGCATGCTGGCTTCGAGGTCCATGACGGTTGGGGGCTCAGGTGGGACAGGGGCGAGGCCACTTGGACCCTACCGAGGGCAGGGAGGGCGGCGATGGGTGCTCAACGGGCCGGCTCAATGCGGGTGCCGATCGCTTCCCCCGCCACGGCGCGGCCAATGTTGCCCACGCCAAAGAGGTCAAACACCACAATCGGGATGTCGTTGTCCTTGCAGAGGGCGATGGCCGCACCATCCATCACCTCCAGTTCACCGCTGAGCACATCGAGGAAGGTCAGGCTCTCGTAGCGCACGGCATCGGGGAAGCGGGCCGGATCGCGGTCGTAGACGCCATCCACCTTGGTGGCCTTGAACACCACATCGGCCCCGATCTCGGCGGCTCGCAGGGCGGCGGTGGTGTCGGTGGTGAAGAAGGGGTTACCGGTGCCCGCCGCGAAGATCACCACCCTTCCCTTCTCCATGTGGCGGATGGCCTTGCGGCGGATGTAGGGCTCCGCCACCTCCTGCATCGAGATCGCGCTCTGCACCCGGGTCGGCACGCCGGCCCGCTCCAGACCGTCCTGGAGGGTGATGGCATTCATCACGGTGGCCAGCATGCCCACGTAGTCGGCCGTGGCCCGGTCCATGCCGGCGGCGGAACCCTTGAGGCCGCGGAAGATGTTGCCACCCCCCACCACGATCGCCAGCTGGGTGCCGGTTGCCACCACCGCCGCCACATCATTGGCAATCGACTGCACAATGGCCGGATCGATGCCGTAGCCCTGGGCTCCCATCAGGGCTTCGCCACTGAGCTTAAGAAGAACGCGCCGGTAAGCCATCTAGCCGTTCGATCTGGCGAAGAGTAGCAACCCCTGCCGCCAAAGGCCCTTGTCGCCGCAGCACCAAGCCGCTTGCCTGGGCCAACGCCCTGGAACCATGGCCCAACAGCCTCAGCGTCCGAACCCCTTCCCCGGCCGCTCCTGGGGAACCCAGGCCCAGGCCAGTCGCAGCGAGATCATGGCCCGCCTCACCCTCTCGGCCCTGGAACGGGCGGGCGGCAATCCAGAAATTTGGCGGGAACCCACCGTGCACCGGGCCGTGCTGGTCAGCGGCCTGACGGTGCTGATGACGGCGATGGTGCGGCTGAACAGCGAGCCATCACTCCGGCGGGGCTGGGCGGACACCCCCTAGAACTCAATCCCTGCCTGGGCCTTCACCCCCTGCTCGCGGAAGGGATGGCGCACCATCCGCATCTCGGTCACCAGGTCGGCCCGCTCCAGCAGGCCCGGGGGTGCGCCCCGGCCGGTGAGGGCCACGTGGGTCAGGGGAGGTCGCAGGGCCAGGCCCTCCAGCACCTGGTCGAGCCCCAGGTAACCAAGCCGCAGGGCCACATTCACCTCATCGAGCACCACCAACTTCCGCTCCCCATCGGCCAGGTAGCTGCGGGAGCGCTCCCAGGCCCGCTGCACCAGGTCGCGGTCCCGGTCCCGGTCCTGGGTCTCCCAGGTGAAGCCCTCCCCTAGGGCATGCCAGTGGAGGGCATCGCCAAACAACTCCAGGGCCTTGGCCTCCCCGGGCTGCCAACCCCCCTTGATGAACTGCACCACCGCCACCTGCTCGCCGTGGCCAAGGGTGCGCAGCACCAGCCCCAGGGCCGCGGTGGTCTTGCCCTTGCCGTCGCCGGTGAAGACCAGCACCAACCCTTTTTCGAGGTTGCGCTCCCCCACCCGCTGGCGCTGCACCTCCTGCCGCCGCTCCATACGGCGGCGGTAGGAGGCCGCATCCGCCTCCGGGGCCAGGTCCCCCCCCGGACCCAGCTCCGCAGCGGAGCGGTCAAGGCTGGTGCTGCCGGCGGGGTCGGCTCCGGTCGATTCCGACCAGGCGGCGGCCAGCAGCGGTTCGGGATCTGGATGGCGCGGATCGGACAAAGCAACAACCTGGCGGGACCCCACTCTGAAGGTCCTCAGGCCACTCTGAAGGTCCTCAGGCCACTCTGAAGGTCCTCAGGCCACCCGCTGCCGCTCGAGGGCCGTATCGACCGCCTGCTGCTGGTCGCGGCGGGTGATCCAGTGGTGGTAGGTGCGGGTATGAATCGCCACCGAGTGGCCCATCATCCGGGCCGCAACCGTATCGGGAAGGCCGATGTGGATGGTGCGCACGGCCCAGGCATGGCGCAGGTCGTAGGGGGTGAGGGGCAGGCCATAGCGGCGAAACTGCTCCGCCACCCTCCGGCCCACCTGCTGGAGGGTGGTGCCCGGCAGATCGGTCCGCACCGGCGGCAGGGCCGAGCGGTCGGTGGCCAGCTGCTCCAGGCCGAAGTGATCCACCCACTCCGGCTGGAAGGGCCACACCTGGTGTTCGCCGGTCTTGCTGGTGGGCAACACCCGGATCACCCGGTCGGCACCCGCCGCCAGGGGGGAACAATCACAGAAAAACACTTCGTGGTTGCGCAGGCCATAGGTGGCCATCAAGCCGTAGGCCAGGCGCCAGCTGGGATTGGGGATCTGCTCCACCAGGGCGAGGATCTCGCCATCGCTGGGAAGCTGGCGGAAACGGGCGGTATGGAGGCCATACCCGGCGGCCCGCTCGTTCCAGTCGGGCGGCAACGGGATGCCGTGGTGGCGGGCCAGGGCGGCCAGGGCGATGGCGCACTGCTGGCGGCTGCGGCTGGCCAGGGGGTAGCTCTCCAGCACCTCCTCGAGCAGGGGCAGATCGGGGGGGGCACCGTCGAGACGGGCAGCAAGCCGACGCAGGTAAGGGAGGTAGGCAGCGGTCCAGGTGGTGCGGCTGCCGGCCCGGCGGCGGCGGCGGCGGGGGTCGCCGAAGAAGGCCCGCTCAAAGCCGGCCAGGGGCTCGGGCAGGGTGGACACGATCCCGCTGCCGGGCAGCTCGGGGGCTGGCCCCGCGGATCGCGACGCCGGAACGGCCAGCGGCGGAACCGCCAGGGGCGGAACCGCCAAAGCTGGAACCGCCAAAGCCGGAGCTGCCGCCCCTGCGGACGCCGTGGAGAGGGGCTGCCGGCGACGCCAGGCCATCCAGTCGAACTGGTCGTGATCCAGCTGCCAGCGCACCTCGGCCAGCCGCTGGAGGGCCCGCTCCAGCCCTGCCCCATCGGCCGGCAGTCCGAGGCTGAGGCGCTGCATCCGCAGGCCACCCCCTCCGCTGGCCGAAGGCAAGGGTCCGCGCAGGCAGAGCCGCCCGCCCCTGATCTGGATGGTCCAGCGGCAGCCCGCCGCCGCCAAGGCGGCGTTCTGGAGGTCCAGACGGCTCTCGATGGTGGGGTCGGGATCGGCCAGGAGGGGCAATCGAGCTCTCTGGGCCGGACCCTATCGATCCCGGCGGGCCCCGGCCAGCGGCACGGCCAGCGGAGGCGGGAGCCTGGCATTACGCTCGGCCTTTCTGCCGCACGGGAAAGGTCATGGCCAGGGTCGGCGTGCTGCTGCTGAACCTCGGCGGACCGGAACGGATCGAGGATGTGGGGCCGTTTCTCTACAACCTCTTCGCCGACCCGGAAATCATCCGGCTGCCAACCCCTGCCCTGCAAAAACCCCTCGCCTGGCTGATCAGCACCCTGCGCAGCGGCAAATCCCAGGCGGCCTACCGCTCCATCGGCGGCGGCTCACCGCTGCGGCGCATCACCGAACAGCAGGCCCGCGAACTGCAGAGCAGCCTGCGCCAACGGGGCGTGGAGGCCACCACCTACGTCGCGATGCGCTACTGGCACCCCTTCACCGAATCGGCAGTAGCCGACATCAAGGCCGATGGCATCGACGAGGTGGTGGTGCTGCCCCTTTACCCCCAGTTCTCGATTAGCACCAGCGGCTCCAGCTTCCGTGAACTGCAGAGGCTGCGCCAGGCCGATCCGGCGTTCAGCCGTCTACCGATTCGTTGCATCCGCAGCTGGTACGACCATCCCGGCTACATCGACGCCATGGCGGGCCTGATTGCCCGCCAGATCCGCTCCGCCGGCGATCCCACTGCGGCCCACATCTTCTTCAGTGCCCATGGGGTGCCCACCAGCTACGTGGAGGAGGCGGGCGATCCATACCAGCGGGAGATCGAGGCCTGCACCCGGCTGATCATGCAGCGGCTTGAGCGCGATCTCGGCCATCCCAACCCCCACACCCTCGCCTACCAGAGCCGGGTTGGCCCCGTGGAGTGGCTCAAGCCCTACACCGAGGATGCCCTCCACGACCTAGGCAAAGCGGGGGTGAAGGATCTGGTGGTGGTGCCGATCAGCTTCGTGAGCGAACACATCGAGACCCTCGAAGAGATCGATATCGAGTACCGCGAGATTGCCACCGAGGCCGGGGTGACCAACTTCCTGCGGGTGCCGGCCCTCGACATTGACCCCACCTTCATCGCCGGCCTTGCCGACCTGGTCCAGGAGGCGATGGCGGGCCCCGAGGTGAACCTCGACCAGGCGGCCGAACTGCCCACCAAGGTGAAGCTCTATCCGCAGGACAAATGGGCCTGGGGCTGGAACAACAGCTCCGAGGTCTGGAACGGCCGCTTGGCGATGGTGGGTTTCTCCGCTTTCCTGTTGGAACTGATCAGCGGCCACGGCCCCCTCCATGCCATCGGTCTGCTCTGAGCAGCCGCCCCAGCTGGCGCGGCAACCCAGGCGCCTGATGGATGGGCCAGGAGCACCGCCTCCGCGTCTTTCCGGCCAAGGGGGTCATCCGGCATCTCGCATGGCCTGGCTCTGGCTGGCAGCGGCCGTGGTCCTCGTGACGGGTCCGGCACCGCTGATGGCCTCCCTGGCCCGCCCAGAGCAGGCCTGGAGCCGAGGGGTGTTCCCGGTGGTCACCTTCGCGGGCTTCACCAGTGGCTTCGGGATGCGCATGCATCCCCTCTCGGGCGCCCTCCGCTCCCACGACGGCATCGACATCGCCGCCCCACTGGGCTCGCCGGTCCGCAGCTGGTGGAGTGGGCGGGTGGCGGAAGTGGTGCAGGACGGGGGCTGCGGCAACGGCCTGGTGATCCGCTCCGGCGACTACGAGCACATCTATTGCCACTTGGGGGGCTCCGCGGTGGACGGCATCTACGGCAGTGGGCCGGTGCGGCTGCGGTTGGGGGACAGGGTGGCGGCGGGGCAGCTGATCGGCCATGTGGGGGTGAGCGGCAACAGCACCGGCCCCCATCTGCACTGGGGTCTGCGCTACCGGGGTGCCTGGCTCGATCCGGCCCGGGTGCTGCGGGCGATGGCCGCAGCTCGCAACGGCAATCGACCAGCCTTGGCACGGCGACCTAGTGTTGGCCTGTTCCGTTAAGCCCCACCACCAGCCACCGGTTCACCCGCATCCATCCACCAGCTCCCGTCCATCAGCACCCTCCCGCCGCCGTGACCCTCACGCCCCTTAACCCTGCGGCCCCGTCCGCCACTGCAGCCGGCACCCCGGTGCAGGCCCAGCCCGCAGCAGGGAAGCGGGAAGGGTCCCAGCGGGTGAGCGGGGGCTACGCCCTGATGGATGCCCTGCATCGCCATGGGGTTGAGCACATTTTTGGCTACCCGGGCGGGGCGATCCTGCCGATCTACGACGAGCTCCACAAGGCCGAGGCCCGGGGTTGGCTGAAGCACATCCTGGTGCGGCACGAACAGGGCGGCACCCACGCCGCCGATGCCTACGCGCGGGCCACCGGCAAGGTAGGGGTGTGCTTCGGCACCTCCGGGCCCGGCGCCACCAACCTGGTCACGGGCATCGCCACGGCCCAGATGGATTCGGTGCCGATGGTGGTGATCACGGGCCAGGTGCCCCGGGCGGCGATCGGCACCGATGCCTTCCAGGAAACCGACATCTTCGGCATCACCCTGCCGATCGTGAAGCATTCCTGGGTGGTGCGCGATCCCGCCGACATCGGCCGAATCGTGGCCGAGGCCTTTCTGATCGCCGCCAGTGGCCGCCCCGGTCCGGTGCTGATCGATGTGCCCAAGGATGTGGGCGCCGAATACTTCGACTATCTGCCCGTCGAGCCCGGCACCGCCGTGCCGGCGGGCTTCCAGGCATCACCGCTGGCCGATCCCACCGCGATCGCAGAGGCCCTCGAGCTGATCCGCCAGGCCCAGCGTCCCCTGCTCTACGTGGGGGGAGGGGCGATCAGCGCGGGTGCCCACGGCGCGCTGCTTGAGCTGGCGGAGCGGTTCCGCCTGCCGGTCACCACCACCTTGATGGGCAAGGGCGCCTTCGATGAACGCCACCCCCTCGCGGTGGGGATGCTGGGCATGCACGGCACCGCCTACGCCAATTTCGCGGTCACCGAATGCGATCTGCTGATCGCCGCCGGGGCCCGCTTCGACGACCGGGTCACCGGACGGCTCGACAGCTTCGCCCCCCGGGCCCGGGTGATCCACATCGACATCGACGCCGCCGAGGTGGGCAAGAACCGGGTGCCCGAGGTGCCGATCGTGGCCGATGTGGGCGAGGCCCTTCAACAGCTTTTGGCCG
>Ga0114980_10003944_pt1 | contig 10051 bp, 6 predicted proteins | sample S_140806_EF_Meta_FD_87018 | JGI IMG/M metagenome (GOLD analysis project Ga0114980, IMG submission 87018) | Freshwater microbial communities from Lake Simoncouche, Canada to study carbon cycling - S_140806_EF_MetaG | ecosystem: Environmental > Aquatic > Freshwater > Lake | place: Lake... | reverse complement strand
TGTTTATCACGATCACCGACAAGGAGGATGCCGGTGTGGTATTTAATACTCTGAATTCAACGGCTGAGCCGCTCGCTACAATCGATTTAGTCCGTAATGATATTTTTGGCCGTATCGACGATGATTCGCAGTTCACCAACGCAGAAAATCTCTATGAGGCTCGATGGCACCCCCTGGAACGTCGTTTCCCGTCCCAGAAGGTTTTTGACGATTTCCTATTCCCTTATGTCCTGTTGTATCTTCCTCAGCGGGCTAAGAAGCGCCTCTTGATGCCTACCTTGAAAGAAATTTGGGGCTCCGTGTTGGGTGACGGTAAGGTGGAGAGGGAGTGGACTCCGGAGGAAATCATCGATGATTTGGAGCGTTTTGCTCCACTCTATCTTTCCTTCAACTCTTCTTGCGCACTTGCTGAGGCGAAAGCTCTTGCCGCTAAGCTCACGCCTACGACAGCTCAGGCTATGTGGCGTATTCGTCGGATGGGCTGCCCGGTCCCTATCTATCCCTATCTTTTCCGTTTATTCGATAAGGTGATCCACGCCGAAGGCGTGACCGATAGGCAACTCTTTGAGTGTGTTGAGGTGATTGAGTCGCTAGTGGTAAGGCGATTCTTTGCTGGTATCGAGCCCACCGGTCTTCATGCGATCTTCAAGGACCTATGGAGCAAGGTGGGGGCTGACAGTAAGTTGTTGGCTGACCATCTGTGGCCCGTTGCAAACTGCCCGAGTGACTCCGCCTTTACGTACGACATCACTAATCGTCCTATCTACAATAGTGTAAGCGACATCCCTCTTTACGTGATGTTGGAGTTTGAGCGTTCCCTTTCTTCTAAAGGCGACCCAGTTGACGCGCTACTCGAACAAGATGGCAGGCTGGCCATCACGATTGACCACGTCATGCCGCAGGCTGCCAGCCTTGCTTGGCGTTCACAGGTACCAGAGTTCGAGCAAATCATCGATACTTGGGGTAATCTCGTGCCTATGACGCTAAGCGCTAACGCCCAGAAGGGCGCGTCAGATTGGGAAGTCGCCCGTAAGCTTATCACTGATGGGTCACGCTTCCATAGCACGCGTAAGGTCGCTAGCAACCCCGCTTGGGGGGGCGCTGAAATCAAGGCTAGAGCCGAAGAACTAATCATCTGGGCCTTGCAGCGTTGGCCTCACGGCCCCAAGCGTTAATTTAGATGGAGGCCGACATCTCTAATGTGCTTGGCCTGCTTAGAGCGGCACATGCTGCCTCTAGCGATGAGCACATTCAGTTAAGTGGCCTTAGGGCTTGTTGGCCTTCGGCAGTGTTCGATGCCGATGAACCGGAAGATGGTAAGATTCGTACAGGTTCAGTTCGCTTATCGATTGAGGAGTTTCTCGCGATTGATGATTCAACTATCGCTGGCTTAAGTTCATTGTTTGATGGATGCAGATTGTGGTTTGTCTGCACTTTGCCCGATGAGTACAGCTTAGTGGTTGAGGATGTTCTGGGTAAGCCGTGGCTTAGGGAGCCACGCATGTTTCTCGCACCTTTATCGTCAGGGCCTGGTCAGGTTTGCGTTATTAGGGCTAAGTTTGATTTTTGTCCAGGTGGTGGGCGGGAGATGAATCTTCCAGTTTCGCTTTTCTCCTCCTTGTCGCAGATGGACAAGTCATGTTTGAAGAGTCGAAGCGACAATAGGATGACGACTTTGAGGATGAGTCCTGGACGTAGATCTAGGTTGCCCTCTCGATCTAAGGTTTTGTCCATAATCGAACTTAAATCCGGACTCGAGGTGCCTGGCATCGAGGTTACTGAGCTTGGCTCTGCTGCGGAAATTGAGGTAATTTCCCGGTCTCAGGTCAGGGAGGACGGGGTGACTGGTTGCTGTTTTTATTCTGTATCTTCTGGGTATGTCATGATGCCGGTTAACGCTTCCGCATGTTTAGACGAAAGCATCATTCGCATCGAGGTGTCTTCGGATCGGTTGATGGCAGGTTACGTTGGCATGTATTTGAATAATCACGCCCGTGTGTCACCCCTCGGCTCGATCGAGGAAGCTGTTGTGGCCCTGATGGAAACTCCTATACTAATCCCCCCGCTCGAAGCTCAGGCTGCTATTTCGCATTTTAATTCAGCTCACTCAGCCTACCAGGAGATGCTGCAATCTTCTCTGTCGGGGTTCGGCAGTATGAGTGTTATTAAGCAGATAAACACGAGGCCGGATGACCTTTTCCAGGCCAGTGTATATTATGACGGTTTAGTTGAAGCGGGTAGTCGCCATGGCGCCGGCACACTTCCGTATGCCCTTTCATGTTCATACCGAGCATACGAATGCGCTCCACGTGAACTTAAGATGGAGAGGGCTTTTAAGATGATAGATGCCTTCGTGGAGTTTCATTGTCTCTGCGGCATTTCATTGGCCGCTGCTTTCTTCGACCCTGCTGCTGCTAGACGATTGGGTGAACTTTATAACCGTTCAAAACTTTTCCAGCTTGGAGGATGGAGGGATGAATTCTCTCAGGCATCCTCGGCCTATCGCAGGATAAGAGGCTCTCGTGAAATCGGAGAGTTGCTAAGGCTTACCAAGGTTCTTGGTGCAGCATCGATTTACGCATTGGATCAGATGTACACCATCGAGGTAGACGAACTTCTCAAAGAAATGATAAAACTGAGGAATACATTCGACGCCCACGGTCCGACATGGGGATCAGGAGAGAGTGCGAAGAACGAGGAAATGGTTGCCGCTTTGATTGAGAAGTACACCAATCTTACGCTCTCACTTTGGGGCCACCTTCGGCTTGGATACTGTAGCTCGGTTACCTTAAATGCCTCGAATTACTATGAATCCTTGATTGAACGCTGTGGCCATGAGGGTTTCGGTAAGAGCGGTATGCTTTTCACTACTCAAGAGAGATTAGCGTGCCCTGGAAGTCTGGTTCTTTATTCTAGCGCTGAAAGCGCAGTGTTTGTATCTCTGTTACCCTTTAACTATGTGAAGAAAATTGCCCCCTCGCTGCATGTAATTTACAACTTGAGCAGAACCGAGGGTACAAGGTATACTTTTAACTCATTTGCAGCACTTGAATCAGGAATAAGTGCGCGAGAGATTTTGGAAGTGAACGATCCAGCGGCTCAGGTTTTGACTGATTTTCTGAAGAAGCACCCTGTAAGGTTGTAAGCGAAGACGGGTTGGGCCCTACCTTTGTAGCGCTGAAACTAAATCAGCCTGCTTTATACGGTTTTCGTTTTAGGCCACTGATGGGTACACCCTGGCCCTTTGGTCTGATTCGAGTGGCTTCCGTAACTAGTCTACCGCCGTATTCGCACACGCTGCCCACCTTACCCAAATGGGTCAGACTAGCCTCCCAATGGGGTCAGAACCTATTATCGTTGATTCAACCTTTTACGAAGTACTTCTCACCGGTGGAGAGAAGATTGCCGCGGCGGATGTACTTATAGAACGGACCTAATTTTTCGAACCTTAGGGTTATCTGTTGCTTACGTGCGTAGGCTTCGAGCTGGCGGATGTGCCAGTTTTTTAGCGACCCGTGGTAGGGTACTATTTGGACGGACGCAGCGTTGCTCCTCGTGTAGACCTTGATGACCAGCGGTTCGCGAATTGAAGGGGTGCTGAACTCTAAGTCGACCTCGGTCTCCTCGGAGAGGTCTGGTACCTCGACCGAATGCTCAGTCACATCATATTCGAGGCTGGGCTGGAAAGGGCCATCCAGATGCAGTTCGACTTGTTCTGGATGTGTGTTGACGAAGAAGGCGCATATGGTGACTGCTTTCTCGATCCGGCTGTCTCCTGGTTCGGCCTTCAAGGGGCTTGCTAACCGTTTGCGGTCCATCTGGCTCATGGACATACGCACATAGCCTGGTTTGTCGTTCCACGACGCGCCAGAGCCGGCCTTGGTGTTATACTCCGTGAAGGTGACCCCGGTGACCTGGCCAGAGCGGATGAAGAGTGGCGCCTGTTGTGGGCCGTTCTCGGTGAGGCTGCCTGCAGGATAGACGATAAGACGGACGTCCCGGATGGTTTTTCCTGGGGGTATGCAGTCCTGGTCGAAGAGCTCGTGGGAAAGCGAGAGACAGAAGTCGGTTGGCTGTTTCCGCAAGGTGGTTAGGATGTTTTCATCCGCCTCGCATTCTATGATCAGAGATTTGGCCGTTTTGAAGACCTTTTCCTTGAGAGCGATAGGGCCAGAGCGGCTGGCTTTGGCCGTGATTGCCAGATGTCCCCGAGCGTCCTTGAAGATCTGTTCGTCCCGGTGCCCGCGGTAGAGCATGGCGGCCTCGATGTTGATGCCGTAAAGACCGCGCATGGTGAGATTATGACTACCGACCCAGAGCGCAGCCTGGTCCTGATTTTCAGAATAGATTAGCTTGGCATGCATGATTCCAGATGCGGGACCTTCGCCGGAGCCATCTACCCCACAATGGAATTTGATCGAATCTGGCCTGATTTCGGCGAGGTTATTGAGCCCCTCGAGGTCGTTGATAGGTTCGTTCGAGGCGATCAGGAAGCTGCCCTCACGCAGCAGGTGGTGTTTCTGCCGGTTGAGCAGTCTCACGCCGTATTCGGTGACGTAGCACATCTCCATCTGCAGGCAGGTACTCGCCTCGGCCATGAGACCTTCGACGACTGTGATCGCCGCCTCGTCGTTGATGCGACTAAAGAAGGTGGGGTTCATGGGATGCCGAGTATCGTGCCGATATCAGTCTTATCAAGAATTCTCCCCGCAACACCACATAATGGGGTTAGACCCAGTTACCGTCCCGGCTGACCAGAATCACTTAGATACCGTGCCGTAGACCATCGACGACTACCTCTGCCTCAATGTGGCCAAGTCCGCCTTGGACGAATCTATCCTCCCTGGTGCCAGCCATTTTAAGGCCAATAACAGAGTATGACCTTGAATGACTCTGCATCTTTATTAGCAACCCCTTGTCGTGCCGAAGTACTGGCTTCATGTCGAATGGGGGGTGGGCGTCGAATGCGTCGGCCAATCGGGTGGTGTACATATCGACTTTCCACCTGTATATAGGTATGGGGTGCCTTTTACTGAGACGTTGAGACGAAAACTGGCAAGGGCTCTCAATCCTAGGTCCATACTTGTTCGATGCACCTTGAGTCCATCATCTGAAGATGAGCGTAAACTTGCCTCTGAGCCGGTGGCTCTGTTCAAGGCTTTGTTAAGGGAGGCAGGCGACCAAATATCATATGCATGGTCCAAGAAGCAGCTATCTGTTCTGCATTCTTTCTGGTTTGAATCCTCGATGCTGGGTGACCCTCGCTTCATCCGATGGTGGGATGAACTTGTGGACAGGCTTAAGCATGAACCTGACGTGGAAGTTCCTAAGTCGACCTCGGGTGATTTCTACAGGCTCATTCCCTCTGGCGACCCTGTGTGTTATCAGGTCTTTGGAAGTGAACACTCTCAACCCCTGTTCCTGACTCCCGGGAGCAGGCAGCTCCTCGTTAAGGTGGACGAGTTTAAGCTCTTGAACTTGTCACCGCTTTTCCCGGATGAAATTGAGACCTCTGCGCTCATTCTATGCCTCGAGGGAAGGGGAAGCCCCTTTTCGCAAATTACCGACAGGTATTTGGGTACAGATGCCGTCGATGCTAGACAGGCTGCGTTGTCTTGGAGGAATTCCCTAAGCATATTGCCGAATTATCCCCCAGATGCAGTAAAAGCGCTTGGCGCTGTCGGCCTGGATCTGAAGCCAGAGACGATTGAGGATTGGAAACGGGGGCGGGTCGCAACTGCGCCATCAGCATTCAACATCCGTGGCCTACATCAGGTTTCATGCGGTACGACTGCGGGCTTTGAGCTGGACCGATGTCTCGCGGCATGTGGTCGTTTAAAGGTCGCCCAGGATCGGGCTTACCGGCTCTTGCGTAAATTCGTGCTAGATTCCGAGGGCGCTCACTTCTTTCCGGGGTCTGGTGTCTCCTTGTCAGTCCCAGGAGGGGTGCTCAATGGGCGTATTTTAAGTGTAAATCATATCGTTCCGGATGTATATTCTGACCCGGATAAGACCGACATTTTCCCCTGACACACCATGCCGGCATCGTCAGGTTGACATGTTTCGGAGGGTGGCGTTATTAGACTTATATGGACCCACAGACCATCCACATCGTATTGGCAGTGCTTATTGCTGCTGGCTTACATCTTTTTGTCCTTTGTCGCCTGATCGGAAAGGTGGCCGAATCGACGACAGATAAACTTATCAGTCAGGCTGCTCAGCGAGATGCTAGGCTTTTCAAGTCGCTGCAAGAACTTTCTGTAGGTTTAAATTTCGTTGGTTCCCAGTTACGAACGATTGACCAAAATTTCACTCAACAGTCTGGCGATGTAATCAAAACTTTGGAGCTTAATTGTAAGGCTCTAAGTGATTCCATTCATCTTTCCGGAAATGGGCAGCGCGACGAATCGAAGGAGGTCGCTAAGGAGGTTCGTGTCTCCTCCGACACGCTGGAGAAGTCTATTTCGAACATGGCAGACAGGCTCAATGGGTTCAAGGAAGCCCTAGCGGAGCTATCCAGGACTAACCGCGAGGTGCGCGACGGCATGTCCAAGCTTGCTACGGATTTGGAAACTTCGGGTGCGCAATCAAGTGATAAGGTCAAATCAGCCTTGGATAGTCTCAATAAGGTTTTGGTTGAGGCCACCAAGCTCTAATCAGGTTGAGCGAGAAGGTTCAGAACTATCTCGCATACTTGCGAGACATGTCCCGGAAGATCGCCTTCCGTGGAGGCTTCGATAACTGTGTCGGCCAGAATCGCGGAAGGGGGCGTCAGCCGAAGATGACGAACTTCTGCGCCAAGGGTGGCATGCATGTGGACGGCAGTTTGAGGACAAAGGTTTCGGAGAACGAGTGGATGCTACACGCCATGAATCATGTCGAAAAGACCCACAATACGGGTCTTTACCTTGGTCTTGGCCTTTGCGTGGGAAGGATGGGTCCTGCCGGAAACGAGAAAGTGATTGCCGCCCCATTAATAATCATCCCCGCCGACTTTGAAGAGGATGATCAGGGGAACGACTCAGCCAGTCCCGACGTTGATTGGCAAGATCCGCAGATTAACTTGGACCTGTTAGCCTACCTTCTTGATGCAAAGGTTGACGAGGAGGCGGAGATCACTGCCCAGGCCGTGGGTGCCGTGGCTACCTCCGCCATCAATGCAGCTGAAGACTACATGGGAGATGCCGACCTTGCCGGCAGAACGTCCAAGGTGAATCTCATGCTTCATGCCAAGAAAGTTCATGAGCTGCTTGCCGAAGGCTGTCCAAAACTCGGCCAGTTCAAGTTAGCCGTTTTCACTTGCTGCGAAGACTTGTGGGGGGCTTTGGATTCCGGATCCGGCCTGCGCTTCTTTCCCGAGCCATTTTATTTCGTCGCTAACAGGCCTTCTGATGTGACGACTTACGCGTCAATCGGCGGCCTTTTGGCGGAAATGAAAAGGGATGGAATTACAAACCAGACTTTGGACGATCTCATCGGAGCGTCTATCGATGGAGAAACTTTCGAAAATCCAACGGACGAAGCTGAGGCAATTAAAATTCGTGAGCAAATCCTACCCCGCATCCCTCTCGAGTTGTCAGACTCACAGTCGAGGGCTCTCGTCAATGCCTGGACTTCGAGGGTTAGCTATGTTCAAGGCCCTCCAGGTACTGGTAAGTCGCACACGATTTCGGCCATCATCATGAGCGCTGCACTGCTTGGTAAACGTGTTCTGCTCGTATCAAATAAGCAGGCAGCGCTTTCGGTCGTTGAACAAAAGCTTAAGGATACATTGGGCGACGACTGTCTTCATTTTGCCGTGAGGGATTCGTCGGCGCGTAAGCGGCAGCATCAGAAGTTAAAGGATCTTCACCAACAGCTGCAGACAAACTATGTAGTGCAGGACAGGGCTGACTTGTTCGCCAGGAAGCGTGTCCATCTCGAGGGAAAGCTGGATGAGTTAATTAAGGATAAATCAGAGACAACAGAGCTTCTTGATGATTATCTCGATAAGTCTTCCCGGGCGCACCTGTCTACTGAGGTTTTCGTCCAGAAGCGTCGTGACTACGACGCGTTGTATCTTGGGGCCGATTCCTCTAACGAGGCCAGGATTGCACGTGCTCCGACAGAAGCGTCCCTTCGGAGGTTACCTTTCGTACGTAAACTCCTCCGCACTGGCCAGCTTGATGGTGGTAAGGTAAGTCGTATTGACGCTCTTCGGCTGAGGACTTTCAAGGCACATGTATCCCGTGTCATGGGTGCCGGGGTTGTGTCTGGATGCGATAGTCTTCTTAGGCTGACAGACCTTGTTGAGTTGGTCCAAGCACGTGTCGATGCGGAATCACGCCGATCAGACGTTCCTGGAAACCAGGCGGTAATTCGCGGCAAGATTTCAAATCTAACTCGCGACATTAATCAGAAGAGCAAGGAGCTGGTGATGGCGATGATCAACCAGCGCAAGTACTTGCCATCCACTTCACACGCTCAAGCTGTTGCCGGATTGGCTTCTATCTTTCATTTTAAGAAGCCATCTCGAATCAGTGAGTTAATGAGGAAGAACCCGATTCGAAAGGTGACGGAGTGCCTTCCGTTCTGGGCGGCTGAGATCAAGGATCTTAGTTCCGTTTTTCCATTTAATCTCGATATGTTTGATCTGGTGGTCGTGGATGAGGCTAGCCAGGTAAATCTGCCTGAAATCATCCCGGCTTTCTATCGCGGCACTAAGTACTGTATCGTCGGTGACGATAAGCAGCTGGGGTTAGGGGCCGCTGGGTTGTTTGCTCTTAATGCGACATTCGAGAGGCTCGCATGGGAAAGGCATTGTAAGACGTTTAATTTTGCAAAGGGCGAGCAGCAAGGCCTGCTAGCATCAAAGGATTCAATTTTAGATTTCCTCCTTAAAGGTGGGCACTCAACGACGATTAAGAGGGTTACTTTGAAGGAGCATTTCAGGTCTCGCCCAGCATTGGCATCATTTACGAGCGATGAATTTTATAAGGAAGAAGGTGGTCTTAGCGTCATGACGGAGGTAGGGTCAAACGTTGGCTTGCCGTCGTTCCAATTAAAGGTCGTCGGCGGCGAAAGGCCTGAGGGAAGGAAATACGTCCTAAATGAAATCACGGAGTGCGTGGATACCGTTTATTCTATCCTGACCGGTTCGAGACTACGTGAGGATCCTCTTCGTGCCGCCAGCCTAGTTCAGCGTCCTAGCGTGGGAATCGTTAGTTTCCTTACCGAGCAGCGTGATGAATTGAAGCTGCATGTGGAGCAACGCGGTTACACGCAATTATTTGAAGAACGCGGTGTCATGATTGGGACTCCCGAAGAGTTCCAGGGTAACGAGCGCGACATTATCATACTGTGTTTCGGTTTAGGCGGTGGTATCAAACGTTATGCGAAGGCTTTTTACGAAGAGCCAAGGAGATTCAACGTAGCTACAAGTCGCGCTCGAGGGTTTACGATAGCTGTGATTGGTAAGATTCCGGAGGGCGCTGGGTTGCTTCGCCGTTATTTTTCCACCTTCGGGTACGTGGTCACGGGCGATGCATCTGTAATCGTTCGAGATCTGGACGAGACTTTCTCTTTCAATGGATTCTCTAGGGGTGCTGTGGAGTCAGAATTTGAACACCGCGTCGCTGACGTGCTTCAGGAGTATGTGGAGAATCGAAATGCCTTGGGTCATAAGCTCGCACTTCATAACCAAGTCCTCGCTTGTGGTAAGAAGCGCCTAGACTTCGTTGTATATAACTTCAACAACAAGCACAGTGTCGCTGTAGAAGTGGACGGTCCGTCTCATTACGTAGGTCGCACAAACGTTTTGACCGATGAGCATAAGCAGCGTGTTGCTGTCTTAAGGCGTGCCGGCTGGAAGATTGTGCATCTTGAACATCGCAACTGGTATAGGAACGGCTGGCTTTGCGAAGATGCTGAATTCACCAAGGTGAAAATCGGGATCTTTAAGGAACTGGACCAAGAGCTGGCTTAATCTAGTCCAGGCAAGCCGAACACGGGGTCAGGCCGCACCTTTTAGCGAGCGCACCTAATAACGGGTGAAAGGGGCGAATTTAGGTGC
>Ga0114980_10003939_pt1 | contig 10055 bp, 8 predicted proteins | sample S_140806_EF_Meta_FD_87018 | JGI IMG/M metagenome (GOLD analysis project Ga0114980, IMG submission 87018) | Freshwater microbial communities from Lake Simoncouche, Canada to study carbon cycling - S_140806_EF_MetaG | ecosystem: Environmental > Aquatic > Freshwater > Lake | place: Lake... | reverse complement strand
TCATGGGCGGCGACACCGCCCGCGCCCTCTGGCAAACCCTCGGCGTCACCACCCTCAACCCCCTGCCGGAACTCCTCCCCGGCGTTGCCGCCTGCCAGTCGCCCCACTCCCCCCTCACCTTCGTCACCAAAGCCGGCGGCTTCGGCCCCGCCGCGCTGGTACAACAGGTAAAGGAACTCTTCGCATGAACTCCCCCCTGTTCGGCATCACCATGGGCGACTCCTCCGGCGTCGGCCCCGAAATCCTCCTCCTCGCCGCCCACGCCGGCCGCATCCCCGTCCCCTACGTCGTCTACGGCGACCTCGCCCCCCTCGCCCGGCTCAACCAGCAGCTCAACCTCGGCCTCACCCTCCGGCCGATCGTCAGCCCCGCCGACTACGCCCCCGGCCCCGTCAATATCCTCGACGCCGGGCTCCTCGAGGACACCGACCTTACCCCCGGCCGCATCAACGCCCGCTCCGGCCACGCCGCCCGCGAATACGTCATCCGCGCCACCCGCGCCGCCCTCGCCGGCGATATCGCCGCCTTCGTCACCCTCCCCATGAACAAGGAGGCTACTCAACTCTCCGACCCCCACTTCACCGGCCACACCGAACTCATCGGCGAACTCTGCGGCAGCGACGACGTGACGATCATGCTGGCGTCACCGGACCTGATTGTCACCCACGTATCCACCCACTGCTCCCTCCGCCAAGCCATCGACCGCTGCCGCCAACCCCGCATCCAAACCATCATCGAACTCACCTGGCACGCCGTCCGCCGCTTAAAACCCAACGCCCGCGTCGCCGTCGCCGGCCTCAACCCCCACGCCGGCGAAAACGGCCTGTTCGGCCGCGAAGAGATCGACGAGATCCGCCCCGCCGTCCAGTGGGCCCAGGCCCAGGGCTGGAACGTCGATGGCCCCTTTCCCCCCGATACGCTCTTCTACCTCGCCGTCCGCCGCCAGAAGTTCGACGCCATCGTCTGCATGTACCACGACCAGGGCCACATCCCCTCAAAACTCCTTGATTTTGAAGGTGGCGTCAACATCGCCCTCGGCCTGCCCATCATCCGCACCTCCGTCGACCACGGCACGGCCTTTGACATCGCCTGGAAAGGCCAGGCCTCCACGCGCAGCTTTGCAGCCGCGCTCGATATGGCCGTCCGCCTCGCAGTGTTACCCTGATCGTTTCATGCCACCAGATCGTGTAGCGAACGCCCGAGTCGCCGAACTCCGCCGCCGCCAAGCCGCCGCCCTCGCCGGCGGTGGCCCCCAACGCCAGGCCCGCCAGCACGCCGAAGGCAAACTCTCCGCCCGCGAACGCGTCAACCTCCTTCTCGACCCCGATACCTTCGAAGAGCTCGACCAACTCGTCCGCCACCGCTGCCGCGACTTCGGCATGGACGCCCAAGTCATCGACGGCGACGGCTTCGTCACCGGCTACGGCCTCATCCACGGCCGCCTCGCCTACGTCTTCGCCCAGGACTTCACGGTCTTCGGCGGCTCGCTCTCGGCCACCAACGCCCAAAAGATCTGCAAGATCATGGACCTCGCCCTGCAGAACGGCGCCCCGGTGATCGGCCTCAACGACTCCGGCGGCGCCCGCATCCAGGAAGGCGTCCTGTCCCTCGGCGGCTACGCTGATATCTTCCTCCGCAACACCGTCGCCTCCGGCGTCATCCCGCAGATCTCGGCCATCATGGGCCCCTGCGCCGGCGGCGCCGTCTACTCGCCCGCCCTCACCGACTTCATCTTCATGGTGGACCACACGGCCCACATGTTCGTCACCGGCCCCGACGTCATCAAGACCGTCACCCATGAGGACGTCTCGAAGGAGGATCTCGGCGGCGCCCAGACGCACAACTCCCGCTCCGGCGTTGCCCACTTCCTCGCCCCTTCCGACCAGGAGTGCCTCGCCCACATCCGCGACCTGCTCCGCTATCTGCCCCAGAATAACGCCGAAGACCCGCCCCAACTCCCGTCCACGGACCCCATCGACCGCGCCGCGCCTGAGCTCGACAATCTCGTCCCCGCCGCTTCGAATCAGCCGTATGACATCAAGGAGGCGATCCGCCTGACGGTGGATGACGGGGAGTTTCTCGAAGTCCACGAGCATTTTGCCGCGAACATCGTGATCGGATTTGCCCGCCTCGACGGCCGCAGCGTCGGCCTCGTCGCCAACCAGCCCGCGGTCCTGGCCGGCTGTCTCGATATCAACTCCTCGACGAAGGCCGCCCGGTTTGTCCGCTTCTGCGATGCGTTTAACATCCCGATCATTACCTTTGAGGATGTCCCTGGCTTCCTGCCCGGCACCGAGCAGGAGTGGGGAGGCATCATCAAGCACGGAGCGAAATTGCTCTATGCGTACGCCGAAGCCACGGTTCCCAAAATCACGGTGATCACGCGCAAGGCCTACGGCGGGGCGTATTGCGTGATGGGGTCGAAGCACCTGCGCACGGACTTGAACTTTGCCTGGCCCTCGGCCGAGATTGCTGTAATGGGAGCGGAAGGAGCGGTGAACATCCTGTCGCGCCGCGACGACCCGGCGGGCCGGCAGGCGAAGATCGACGATTACAACGAGCGCTTCGCCACGCCCTTTGTCGCGGCCGAGAACGGCTTTGTGGACGCGGTGATCGAGCCCCGCGAAACCCGGGCCAAACTGATCCGCGGCCTGCGGATGCTCGAGAACAAGAAGGTCGCTACTCCGCGCAAGAAGCACGGCAACATCCCGCTGTAGCTTGTTCTGTTCCCGCCGCCGCTTGAAAACACCAGTTCTCCGCCGCCACGCCCGCCCCCGCTCCTTGCATCGCCCGCGTAGCAGGGTTGACGCTGTGAGAGCCTCTCTCCAGCCTACCGCCGAAATCCGCCCCCGGCGCCTGACCTTGACCATGTATGTGCCGACAAGTTCGCCTGAGGAGGAAACGCTGCGGCCGTGCAATTCTAACAGCGTATCTTGGTGTCTGTTCGATTGCGGCCTGCGCCCGCTATAACCGGTCCCCCCACCGCGGCGTCGCGGGGCCTCGAGCCCCGCGACGCCGCCGCCACAATCCCTACTCCCACCCCAACTGCTGCGTCAAAAACGCCAACTCATCCGCCAGATTCGCCACCCGCTTACCCAGCGGCAACCCCTGCGTATGCCCCCCCTCCGTGTCATAGTGCAAAATCACCGGCCGCCCCGATCCCGTCGCCGCCTGCAGCCGCGCCGCCATCTTCCGCGCATGCAGCGGGTCTACCCGCGTATCCGCATCCCCCGTAATCAAAATCGTCGCCGGATACTTCACCCCATCCTTCACCTTCTGGTACGGCGAGTAACTCAAGAGATTCCGAAACTGCCCCGCCTCCTCCGCCGACCCGTACTCCGGCACCCAGAACCGCGCCACTTTGAATAAGTGGTACCGCACCATGTCCAGCAGCGGCACCGCGCAACTCACCACCCCGAATAACTCCGGCCGCTGCGTCATCGCCGCCCCCACCAACAGTCCCCCGTTCGATCCCCCCCGGATCGCCAGCTTCTCCGGCCGCGTGTAACCCTTCGCCACCAACCACTCCGCCGCCGCAATAAAGTCGTCAAACGTGTTTTGCTTCTTGTCGAGCATCCCCCCTTTGTGCCACGCCTCCCCAAACTCACTCCCGCCCCGCAGATTCGGCAGCGCCACCACCCCGCCCTGCTCAATCCACCACGCCATCAACGCCGAAAACCCCGGCGTCATCGTCACCGTAAACCCGCCATATCCCGTCAACAGCGTCGGATTCTTCCCGTCCAGCTTCCGGTCCCGCCGGTGCGCCAGAAACATGGGCACCTTCGTCCCGTCCTTCGACGCATACCAAACCTGTTCCACCTTCACATCCACCCGCTCCACCGGCACCCGTTCCCGCGCAAACTCCGCCTGCGTTCCTTTGCTCACCGCATAAGAGTAAATCGTATTCGGCTGATAAAACGAGTTATAGCTCAAAAACGCCAGATCGTTCGTCCACTCCCCGTACAGATTCGTCGCCGTTCCCAGCCCCGGCGCCGCCAGCTCCCGCACTAACTTGCCCTGTAAGTCCACTAACTTGATCTTCGATTGCACGTTCTCGAGATACTGCAGCGCAATCCGCCCGCCCACCAGCGAAACCCCCTCCAGCTGCCACGCCGTCTCGGGCACAATCTCCCTGGCCTTGGCCAACTCCGGCGCCCCCGCCGGCACCGTCAACACCCGCTGTCGCGGCGCCTTCCAATCCGTCGTAAAGACAATCGTCTCCTCCCCCGCGAACGCCCCCCGGAACCGCGCGTCAATCTCCTTGTTCACCGTCGTCACCTGCTTCGAAGCCAGGTCCATCAGATAAACCTCGTCCTTACTCCCCGCCGACCCGAGCAACACCGTCAACAGCAGCCGCTTCCCGCCCGGCGACAGTTCGATGCCGATAATGTTCTGCGCCGTCAACCCGTCCCCGAACAGCCTCTCCGGCGCCTGCCCCTCTCGCCGCCGGTACACCGTTGGGCCCTTGTCCTCAAACTGCGAGAGATACAACGTCCGGTTATCCGGCGCAATCTCCACCCCCATATACCGCCCCCGCGGCAGCCGCGCCCCCACATCCTTGCCCGTGGCGACGTCCAGCAGCTGCACCTCCGTCTCGTCCTCCCCGCCCTTCCGCAGCCCGTAGGCCAACACCGTCCCGTCCGGGCTAACCCCGAGCAGCGATACCGAAATGCTCCCGCCCTGCGCGTTCGGGTCCACCAGCATGCGCTCCTTGCCCTGCAAGCCCTCCCGCACATACAGCACCGGCTGACTCTGCTCCGGCGCCCGCCGCGTATAAAACACCCGCTCCTTTCGCACTGTCGGAAACGATACCGTCTCCACCCGCATCAACTCTTCGACGCGCTTGCTAATCGCCGCCCGCCGCGGCGCGGCGTCAATCCAGCTCCGCGCGTACTTCTCCTGCGCCGCCAGCCACTCTCGCGTCTCCGGCGCTTCCTGATTCTCGAGCCACCGGTAGGGGTCCACCACCTCCACCCCGTGCACCTTCTCAACCACCTTCTCCACCCGTGTCGTCGGAATCATCATTGCCGCAAATGCCACCAAAGTCAAAATTTTCATGCCCTTATAACTCCCGAAACCCGGCCAGCTGAATCCCCGCCGCCTCCACCGCCGCCCGTGTCGCCGGATGCGTCAGCGCCCGCAACTCCTGCTCCCGGCTCGCCTTCAGACGCGTGTTGGCGCCCTCGAGCTCCCCACCCAGTCGGCCCGGATGACACATAAACTCCGTCACCCCCTCCGGCAGCGCCGGCAGCAGCCGCGTCAAATCTTTCTCCGTAAACGTCCCCGTCCACGCAAATCCCGTAAAGGCGTCCGTCGTCCGCAGCCCCGCCTCGGCAATCGTCCGGCGCATGGCCCGCTGCCGCCACCGCATTACCCGGCTCACCAAACCCTTCCGGCCGTAAGAAAAAGAAAAATCGCCCGGAGAACGAACCCAGCCGATCCCAAACTCCTCGGCCACCGTGCAGACCGCCCGCAGCACCGGCGGCAGCAGATGCGTGTGCTTATGCGTGTCCAGATGCGTTGGCCGGATCCCCGCCGCCAGCACCTTCCGAACCTGCGCCGCAAAAATTTCATACACGTCCAACTGACCGCCATAAACCGCCGTTGCGCACTCCGCCAGCGACGCGGGCAGCCCCGGCATCCCCACCAGCGTCAAATGCACCCCGACGTCGAGTCCCGGGTGCTCGCCCGCCAGCCGCACCGCGTCTTCGAACGCGTCCCCCTCGGCCATCAGCGTCGTCGCCGTCAGAATTCCCCGCTCGTAGGCCTCGGCAATCCCCGCGTTCACGTCTCGCGTAAACCCGAAATCGTCGGCGTTCACCACCAACCGGCGCGGCATCAGAACAGCTTGAGCTGAATCGTCAGGAATTTCTTCGGGTTGGCCCGGAAGTCTTTCATGAAAGAGTTCATCTCCTTCATGGTGCCGTTCATCGACTCATACAGCTGCGGGTTCACCATCAGCTGCCCCATCGTGCCCTGCCCGCTCTGCAGCCGCTCCACCACCGCGTCGAGCCTCACCACCAGCTGGTTCAGATTCTTGTACAGCGCCTCGTCCTTCATCAGCTTCCCGGCCGTCCCTTCGCCACGGTTGATGCCGTCGATTGTCTTCCGCATCTCAGCTATCGTCTGCCTGGTCTCCTCGTACAGCGCCGGATCCTTGAGCAGTTTCCCGGCGCTGCCCTTGCCCGCCTGCAGGTCGTCGATCACCGCATCGGTCTTCTTCAACGTGGTCCGCAAATCCTCGTATATGGCATCGTCGTTCAGCAACTTACCAATCGTCCCGCGCCCGCTGCCGAGGTTGGCCGTGATGCTCTGCACCTCCGCCACCGTACTGACCAACCGCTTATACAGCTCATCATCGGACAGCAGTTTCCCAATCGACCCCTGCCCCTTCTCCACCATGCCAACGATGTTATCCACCCGTTCGACGATCTTCTGCAAGGACTGTAACGACGGATAGGCCGCATTGACCAGGTCCTGGAACTCACGGGTGTCGAGGCTCTTCAGCTCTCCGCCCGCTTTGAGCGCCGTCCCCGCTTTGCCCTTCTTGATGTTGATGTACTTGGTGCCCAGCAGGTTCTCGGCCCCGACCGCCGCCACCGAATCCGACGGAATCGCAGCCAGCTTGTCGGCATCGATGGCCAACTCCAACCGGATGATCCGATTGGGAGTGTTTTCGCCGCTGAGGCCGACTTTGGAAATTTTTCCGACGAGAATTCCGTTTAAGCGCACGGCCGAGCCTTCGGTGATCGCCGCCGAGTCGTCAAGCAGGGTGTAGACCATCAGCTCTTTGCTGAAAAGGCTTTTGTTTCCAGTCAGAAGGAACACGAGTAGAAAAAGGATAGCCAGCGCGACAAACGCCATCACCCCGACTCGAAGTTGTGCCCACGACACTTTGCTAGCTGATGGCATATCGATTATTTCCGTCTTTTATGACGCTTTCCTGGCAGGATTCATGGAGAATTTGCTGATGTAGGGATCCTGGGAAGCGTCGAGTGCGGATTCTGACCCTTCGAAAACGAGCCTGCCTTCGTTCATCACCATGAATTTGGTCCTTTCGCGGATGGGGGAGTCGGCGGCCAGTTTTTCAAGGCAATCCTTCTCCGGATTGTAGCGAAAATTCGCCATCAGGTGCCCGTCCTGAAAGCGGTGGGTGATGATCGCGGCGGTGCTGTTCCGCATTTCGCGGTCTTTGATCAGCAGGGCGATGATCGTGTTGGCGGTGATCGGGTCGAGCCCGGCGGTGGGCGAGTCGTAGAGGAACAGGTCGGGGTCGGCGACGCTGCCGCGCGCGATGCCGACGCGGCGGCGCATTCCTCCGGAAAGTTCGGAGGGAAACTTATTCAGCGTATTGCCGAGTTCGACGAAATTCAGGGCATCCTGCACGTCGGGGCGGACGGAGTCGAGCGTAGGTTTTTTGCCGGCCGTCATGAAGCGCGCCTGGTTGAGGAGAGGATAGGCGACGTTTTCTTCAATGGTGAGGGAGTCGAACAGCCCGCCCTCCTGAAAGAGGACGCCAATGTGCGAGCGAACGTCATACCATTGGCGTTCATCGAAGTGGGTGACATCCTGTTCCATCACCGAGACGCGTCCGCTCGAGGGTTTCAGCAGGCCGAGGGCGATTTTCATGATCACGGTCTTGCCGGAGCCGGCGGCGCCGAGGATGATGCGGGTTTCGCCGCTCCAGATTTCGAACGAAACGCGGTCGAGTGCCGGTCTCGGTTGGTCGAACTGCAGCGAGACGTCCTCAAACTTTAGAATGCAGCGGGGCGCATTGGCTTTTTGGCGGGCCATTAGAGGTTGACGAAGATGCGCGTGACGAGCGCGGTGACGATGAAGATCCAGACGCTGGCGACGACCACCGCCTGTGTCGTCGCGCGCCCGACGCCCTGGGTTCCGCCGGTGGTCCGCATGCCGTAGAGGCAGCCGACGAGGGCGATGATGAAGGCAAACAGCAGCGGTTTGATGAGGCCCTGGGCGATGTCGTTGTATTCGAGCGAGCGCCACGCATTATTCCAGTATTGGGACCCGGTGGTGAGACGGAGCAGCGGCACGGCGACCATGTAACCGCCGACGATACCGACAAAGTCGGCAATGATGGTGAGCAGGGGCAGAGTAACGCACATGGCCAGGAGCCGGGGCGTTACGAGCTTCTTGACGGGGTCGGTGCCGAGGGCGCGCATGGCGTCGATCTGTTCGGAGACCTTCATCGAACCGAGTTCGGAGGCGATGCCGGAGGCGTTGCGCCCGGCGATGAGCAGGGCGGTGAGCACGGGGCCCATCTCGCGGACGAGGGTGATAGCGGTGATCTGTCCCACTTGGCCGGTGGCGCCGTATTGCGAGAGGGCGCGGGACATTTGGAGAGCCATGATGACGCCGGAGAAAAAGCCGATGAGGACCGTAATGGGGAGGCTGCCCACGCCAATCGTGTCCATTTGGAGGAAGAGGTCCTGGCCGTAGAAAGGGCGGCGTACGGAGTTAACGGTGGCGCGACCGGCGAGAAGGACGAACTCTTGAAAGGTAAGGAAGGGCGATTTGAGCCAGTCCAGCATCCGTTTCGATGCTAGCACAGGCTGGTTATGCCACTCTGAAGGGATGACTGAGATAGCCGGGATCAAGGTGGGGCATGCGTCGGATTATGAGGCGTTGACGGGTTGTACGGTGGTGTTGTGCGAGGGCGGGGCGGTAGCCGGCGTGGATATCGGCGGGGCGGCCACGGGGACGCAGGAGTTCGACACGTTGAGTCCGCTGCATGTGACGGGCCTGGTGCATGGCGTGGTGTTTGCGGGGGGGAGCGCGTTTGGCCTCGAGGCGGCGTGCGGGGTGCGGAACTATCTGGAGGCCAAGGGCGTGGGGTTTGCCGTGGGGGAGTTGCGGGTGCCGATTGTGCCGTCGGCGATTTTGTTTGACCTGCGGATTGGGCGAAGCGAGGTGCGTCCGACGCGGGAGATGGGGGCCGCGGCCGCGGCGGCCGCGACGGCGGGGCCGGTTGTCGAAGGGAGCGTGGGTGCGGGAACTGGAGCGACCGTGGGAAAGTTGTTCGGCATGGGGCAGGCGATGAAGGGTGGCGTGGGCACGGCGTCGCACGGGATGGGGATGGGGAAGGTAAAGGTGGCGGCTTTGGCGGTGGTGAACGCGTTTGGCGATGTGCGGGATCCGCGATCGGGGCGGTTGGTGGCGGGGGCGCGGCATTCGCCGTCGAGTTCGGAATTAGCGGATACGGAGATGTTGATGCGTGGGGGCAGGGAAGGCGGATTGACGGGAGGGAATACAACGTTGGTGGTGGTGGCGACGAACGCGAAGTTGAGCAAGGTGGGGGCGACGCGGTTGGCGCGGATGGCGCAGGCGGGGGTTTTGCGGGCGTTGAGTCCGGGGCACACGATGAGTGATGGGGACATTGTGATTGCGCTGTCTTTGGGCGAGGAGGCGGTGAACTTAAGTGCGCTGGGGGTGGCGGCGGCGGATGTGGTGGGGCAGGCGATTGTGCGGGGGGTGACGACGGCGAAGGGTTTAGGCGGGGTGCCTGGGTTGGGGTAATCTGAAAGGAAGATGTTGCTGGGAATGGATTTGACGGAGTTGCAAGGGGCGTTGGGGGGAGCGCCGGCGTTCCGGGCCAAGCAGCTGTACGATGCCCTGTACCGGCAGCGGGTGGAGAGTTTGGAGGCAGTGACGGCGCTGCCGGCCGCGATGCGCGAAGGGCTGGCCGTCGGGAGTCTGACGGCGAGCGAAACCTATACGTCCGGGGATGGGACGACGCGGTATCTCCTTTCTTTGCCTGCAGATGGAAAGACCGTCGAGACTGTCCTCATGCCCGACGAGCGGCGGGATACCCTCTGCATTTCATCGCAGGTGGGCTGTCCGGTGGACTGCCAGTTCTGCCTGACCGCCAAAATGGGACTGGAGCGCAACCTCACGGCCGGCGAGATTGTCGGCCAAGTGCTCTACATTTGTAGTAAGCACGGGCTCGATCCGAAGTCCCAACATGTGAACATCGTCATGCTGGGCATGGGCGAACCGCTTTTACATTTGAAAAACGTTATCAAAGCAACAAAAAT
>Ga0114980_10003938_pt1 | contig 10057 bp, 7 predicted proteins | sample S_140806_EF_Meta_FD_87018 | JGI IMG/M metagenome (GOLD analysis project Ga0114980, IMG submission 87018) | Freshwater microbial communities from Lake Simoncouche, Canada to study carbon cycling - S_140806_EF_MetaG | ecosystem: Environmental > Aquatic > Freshwater > Lake | place: Lake... | reverse complement strand
TGCGCGGGGAATCGTGCACCTTTGCGCCGACCTTGGCGGCGTGCTCGCGAGCAAGGGAGGCGGCTCGCCGCGCATCACCATCGGCCGCGCGAACACCATGGACCTCCAGATCTGCCACCCGTCGGTCGACCCGCTGCACTGCGTGCTCGCCGTTGGAAGCCAGCGCTGGTCCGCCGTCGACGCGGGCTGCGCCGCGGGAATCATGTGGGAAGGCAAGCGCTGGTTCCGCAAGCGGATGGAAGACGGCGTCGTCATTCCGGTGGGCGATTTCCGCATCTCGATGCAGCGCGTGGTGCGGACGACCGCGCCGGTCCCGCAGGTTCTGATCCCAGGCTCGAGCCAGGGGCCCGGCGAAAAGGCCAGGAATCCCGCGCGTCCGTCGGCGTTTTTGAACGACGCGCCGCCGCCGGCGCCCCGCGGAAACGCCGACTCAGACTCGGTGATTCGCATGAACGACGATGACGACGACGTCATCCGTCTCGACCGCGACTGAACGGTCGCGAAGCCTGGACAGCGAAAAACAGCGGGAAAAGACGGGCATTTCCGTCCTGCGGCGAAAAACATCGTGTTTTTCGATGTTTTCAGCCAGACGAGCCCTTGCATCGCACGTCCGACCCCTTTATTTTCCGCAGAATCGACAAGCAAGGAGCTTGTCAGTTCAGGCACGAAAGGACTCCGAAACATGGCCAGCAAGACCAAGATCACCGCCGCTTCCAAGGTTCGCACCAAGGGCTCCATCTACAAGGACATCGCCACGACCACGGGTCTCACCCGCAAGCAGGTCGTCCACGTGTTCGAGACCCTCACCGAGATGATGAAGGCCGACCTCGGCAAGAAGGGTTGCGGCACGTTCAACCTCTTCGGTCTCGCCAAGATGCGCACCGTCAACAAGCCGGCCACCAAGGCGCGCAAGGGCAAGAACCCCTTCACCGGCGCTGAGATCATGATCAAGGCCAAGCCGGCGAGCCGCAAGGTCCGCATCCGCGCGATGAAGGGCCTCAACGACAACATCTGATGTTTGCGACTGTCGTTCGGCCGCTCGCGGCCGAACTGCTTCGCAAACATGTGTGAGGACACACAACATGACGCGCGCCGAGTACGGCGCGCGTTGTGTTTTTCGACACGCCGAGACGAGTTGGTGTTGGAGTCTTCTCACGCCCACCCTCAGTCTCGGCCCTGTTGGTGGGCGTGGAACTCCGCGAGCCTCGACTGGCCGGACTGAGGGCACCCATGATGTGGGCGACGAGGACGAGCGAGGGTGCCCTCAGGCCGCCGCGTGGAGAGTCGTCGAACTTCTCTCCTGGCGTCGGCGGCGAAGCCTGAGGGTGGGCGTGAGAATGCGGAACTGGCGTCAGCCGATCGCGGTGCGCAGGATTCCGCCGCAGGATTTCAGCGTCTGCTCGGCTTGCTCGCGGGTCTCGCTCCGTGCGCGCATCACCAGCGCGGTCTTGAGCATGCCGCCGGCGAGCACCAGCTGCGCGTGCGCGGCCTCGCGCGTGTCGTGCGGGAAGAACTCGCGATAGATGCGCAGCGCGCGATCGACGAGCTTGTCGTTCGTCGCGGCGAGATCGACCATGAGGTTGCCGTAGGTCTTGCCGAGGCGCACGAACATCGCGGTCGTGATCGCGTTGAGCGCGATCTTGGTCGCGGTTCCCGCCTTGAGGCGCGTGGAGCCGGTGAGGATCTCCGCGCCGCTCGCGAGCACGATGCGGTGATCGCAGAACGCAGGATCCGCGTGCGGCGCGCAGGTGAGGAATCCCGTCGTCGCGCCGCGTTCCTTGGCGAGCCGCAGCGCGCCGAGCACGTACGGCGTGGTTCCGCCCGCGGCGATGCCGAGGAAGCAGTCGTGCGGCCCGAGCGCGAGTCGCGCGAATTCGTCGGCGATCCCCCGCTCCTCGTCCTCGCGGCCTTCGCTCGACTTGCGGAGTGCGCCGTCGCCGCCTGCGATGATGCCGACGACCTGCGCAGGATCGCTGCGGAACGTCGGCGGACACTCGCTCGCGTCGAGCACGCCGAGTCGCCCGCTGGTGCCTGCGCCCGCGTAGACCAGGCGCCCGCCCATCGCGAGCGAACGCGCCGCGGCATCGGCAAAACGCGCGATGTCCGCAGCGGCGATCTGCACCGCATCGACCGCGCGATGCTGGTCACGCGCCATCAGCTGCACGATCTCCTCGGTCGGCATCGCATCGAGCGCGTGCGACTCGTCGTTGCGCTGCTCGGTCGCGACATGCGAACGATCGGGAGGAAGAATCACTTGCCGGCTCCTTGCTTCTCGCGCGCCTTGCCGTTGGACTTCGCCTCGGACTTCGCGTCAGTCTTTGCTTCGGCCTTCGCGCCCCACTCAGGCACGACGGGCGCGAGCGTGTTCACGAAGTACGACCAGGTCACGCTCTCGGCCGCGGGACCGCCGACGGCGTGATCGGAGTTCGGGAAGAACATCATCGAGAACGGCTTGTTGATCGACTGCAGCGCGTTGATCAGCTGGAACGCGTTGTTCGGATGCACGTTGTCGTCGATCATGCCGTGCAGGAGCAGCAGGTTGCCCGTGAGCTTGCCCGCGTGCTTGACGCAGCTGCCCGCGTCGTAGCCTTCGGGATTCTCCTGCGGCGTGCGCATGTAGCGCTCGGTGTAAATCGAGTCGTAGTTGCGCCAGTCGGTGGGGGCCGAGACGGCGACCGCGGACTTGAACGCGTCGCCGCGCAGGATCACCGCGGCGGCCGACATGTAGCCGCCGTAGCTCGAGCCGGTGATGCCGACGCGCGCGCCGTCGACGTACGGGCGCGTCTTGGCGAGATGCGTGACCGCAGCGGCCTGGTCGTCGAGGTCGACCTGGCCGAGCTTGAGGTACGCCGCGGTTTCGAAGGCCTTTCCTCGGTTCGGCGTGCCGCGGTTGTCGACCGTCACCGTGATGAACCCAAGCGCCGTGTGCGAATCGCCCGCGGAGAACTTGTCGGTCACCAAACGCACGGTCGGGCCGCCGTAGGTGTTCACGACGACGGGGTACTTCTTGCTCGGATCGAACGCCGGCGGGAACGCGATGCGCCCGTAGAGATCGGTCTTGCCATCAGCCGCCTTGCAGGTGAAGAGCTCGCTCGGCGTGAGGTTGTGCGTCTTGAAGCCCTTCGCGTTGCCCTCGGCGAGCGTCGCGACGAGCCTGCCGTCACGCGCGTAGACGACGGTCTTTGCCGGCGTCGAAACAGTCTCGGCCGTCGCGACGAGATATGCGCCGTCCGGCGAAAGGCGGAATCCGTTGTGATGGAAGTCGCCGCCCGTCACACGCACGCACGAGCTGCCGTCGAGCTTGGCGACATGCAGCTGCTGCTGCACGGCGACCTTGCCGCTCCACGCGGTGAACCAGAGTTCGCCGGCCTCTTCGTCGATCTGGAAGATCTTGTCGACGGGCCACTCGCCCTTGCTGATCGCGTTGATGAGCGAGCCGTCGATGTTGCGCAGCTCGTAGTGCTTGTAGCCGGACTTCTCCGTCTCCCAGATGAAGCGCTTGCCGTCCTTGAGAAAGTGCATGCCCGGCGCGTTGTCCTGCCAGGTTTCCTGCTTCTCGTTGACGACGATGCGCGTCTTGCCGGTCGCGGGATTCGCGGCGAGGACATCGAGCACATCCTGGCGGCGCGGCGTGCGCGAGACGAGGAGTTCGCTGCCATCCGGCGTCCAGCGCACGTTGTAGAGGTAGTACTCGGTGTCGGGCTTGGCGCCGGAAGCCTCGCTGAACGCGTCGATTTCGACGGTCTTCTTGGTCGCGACCTCGTACACCATGATGTGCGCGGTCGGGTTCGGCGCGCCGGGCTTGGGATACGCCTCGCTCATGACACGCGTGTTGACGTCGGTCCAGCCGCCGATGAGGAAGAAGTCCTTGACCTTCGACTCGTCGAAGCGATAGAACGCGATGAAACGCGAGTCGGGGCTCCACCACATCGCGGTGGTCTGGTCGAGTTCCTCGCCGTAGACCCACGAAGCCTGGCCGTACTTGATGTCGTCGGTTCCGTCGGTGGTGACGGCGATGCGGTCGCCGCCCTTCTGCTCCGACTTGGGCGCGAGAAAGAGATTGCCCTTCTCGCTGACCGCGGTCCACGCGCCGTCGGGGCTGTCGGAGCTGGTGAACTGCCGGCCGCGCGCGGGACCGCCGCGACGGCCGCGCTCGCCGCGCTGCGTGCGCGAGGCGTCGACGTTCGCCGGAGGCTCGCCGGTCGCGGGCGCGATCGTGCCGCTCTTGAGGTCGAGCGTCTTCCAGCCGTCCTGGTTGAACCAGAGCTGGCTCGCGGCGACGTCCCACTTGGCGTCGCCGATGTTGCCGCCGTCGCCGATCCCACCCATCGCGCTCTGCATGCGGCGCATGAGCTCGTTGCCGGGGATCTCCTTCATCGGCGTGTAGTTCTGTCCGAACACGGCCGGCTGCGATGCGACGAGAACAGCGGCAAAAGCCGCTGCAAAGCGGGAAATGCTAGTCATCCGCGCAGCGTAGCCAATCAGACGCGCGCGTGGCGGGCGAACGTCTTGTAGCGCGCCTCGAGGTCGGCGGCGCTCGCGCGCTTGACGCCGTCGAGCGAGAACGCGCCGATCGTGAAGCTCGCCATCACGGTGCCCCACGAGAGCGCGGTCTGCAGCGTCTCGAAGTCGGTGCGGCCCGTGCGCGCGAGGTGCGCCATGAAGCCACCCGCGAAGGTGTCGCCGGCGCCGGTCGGGTCGACGACCATGTCTTCCTCGGCGGGGAACGCGGGGACGACCGCGACGCCGTCGCGATGGATCAGCACCGCGCCGTGCTCGCCCTTCTTGACCACGGCGAACTTGGGGCCGTAGCCGAGGATTCGGCGGCCCGCGCTGACCGCGTTGCGGACGCCGGTCAGATGCGCTGCCTCGGAATCGTTGAGCACGATGCCGTCGACCTTGGAGAGCAGGTGCACGAGTTCGTCGTGCGCGACGTTGATCCAGAGGTCCATCGTGTCGGCGACCGCGAGCTTGCGCTGCGGGATCTGCTCGAGGAGCTGCGTCTGCACGGCAGGATGCGTGTTGCCGAGGAACACGAGCGCGCTGTCGGCGAACGCCGCGGGAACCTTCGGCGGCGCTTCGGCCACGACGCCGAGCTCGGTGAAGAGCGTCTCGCGCTCGTTCATGTTGAGGAGGTACTTGCCGCCCCACGCGAAGGTCTTGCCGCCCGCGCGGGTCTCGAGACCGCGGAGGTCGACGCCGCTCAGGCCCTCAAGCAGCGCACGGTGCTGCGCGGGAAAATCGTCGCCGACGACGCCGACGAGGCGCACGGGCGCGAGGTGGCTCGCGGCCGCAGCGAAGTACGCGGCGCTGCCGCCGAGGACGCGCTCAGCGCGTGCAGAAGGCGTCTCGACGGTGTCGATGCCGATGGTGCCGGTGACGAGAAGCGACGAACTCTGCGCGGGCGCAGTGGAGGACGAGGTCATAAGGGCGGACAGCGTAGCGGCTCAGTCTTCCTGCGGGATCGCGAAGCTGCGCATGAAGCCGAAGCCGAGCGCGGTTCCGCAAAGGGATCCGGCGACGGCGTCGAGAGGCATGATGCGCAGGATCCGCGGCAGGCTGCCGCCGACGAAGCTCTCCGCAAGGTCCGCCGGAACGGTGAAGCCGTAGAACAGGTAGACCAGCGCCATCGCCGCGACGGGGACCGCCGCGAGATAGACCGGCGTGGTGCGCGGCGCGAACATGCGGCCGAGGCCGCCGGTCACGAAGCCCGCGAGCACCGCCGCGCCGATCGCCTGGCCCTTGGTGATGCTCGCTGCGGCGAAGGCCGCCACGGCGATGCCTGCGATGACGGTCAGCCAGGATCCGCGCGCGGCCTTGCCGGCGGGCGCGTCGAGTTCGTCCTCGCCGGTCACGGGAACGTCGGGCAGCGCGCCGCCGACCTTGAACACGAAGTGGCAACCCGCCGCGACCAGCGCGGTCCACGCGACGAGCTCGATGGCGCCCGCACGGATCGACGACTGCGCGAAGGCAAAGTCGGCGACATTGCCCGAGCGCATGGCGAGGTAGCCGACGCCGCAGCCGAGGGCGAACACGCCGACGATGGAGTTGACCAGGCGCGCGACCAGCGCGGAAATCGCGACGGTCACGGCGAATGCGAGCACGACGGCGACGATCGCGAGCACGGGGCGTCCCGCGTCGGCGATGGTCGGGCCGACCACGCCGCGCGCGCTGCTGACGAACGGAATCGTCGCGCGGAACACGAGCGCCGACAGCACGATGGCGATGACCAGCACGGAGATGCGACGGACGGGCGAATCGACGGGCGCCGCGGCGGCCGAGTTCGGCCCCGAGGTCGGGTCGATGTGGGACGGAATCGCAGAACCGCCGGTGTTCTCGTGCATCGAAGCAGTGTGCGCGAAACGCCTGCTTGCCGCAAGCGATCGCTCCCCGTCAATCACCCCGAACTCGTCCGAGGAACTCCGTATATTCCCCGACCCATGACCGGCACCCCGACTGGCCACGCGACCGCTTCCGACCATCGCCCCGTCGTCCTCGACGGCTCGCCGCTTTCGCCGAGCGATGTCGCACGCGTCGCGCGGGCCTCGCTCATCGCGCCGGTGCGCGTCGAGCTTTCGGCCGATGCGCTCGCGCGCGTCGCCGCGTCGCGCGCCGTCGTCGAGCGCGCGCTCGACTCGGGCAAGGCGGTCTACGGCCTCAACACGGGATTCGGCAGCCTGTCGCATGTGCGGATCGAGCACTCGCGCGCCTGCGAGCTGCAGCGGAACATCATCCGCTCGCACGCGTCGGGCGTGGGCGAGCACCTGCCGCGCCAAGTCTCGCGCGCGCTCATGGTCGTGCTCGCGGCGAGCCTCGCGCGCGGCGCGTCGGGCGTGCGCGTCGAGACGCTCGAGCGCTTGGTCACGCTGATCAACAACCATGTCGACCCCGCGATCCCGAGCCGCGGCTCGGTGGGCGCGTCGGGCGACCTCGCGCCGCTCGCGCACGCGGCGCTCGTCCTGATCGGCGAAGGCGACGTCTGGCACAACGGGCGCGTCGAGCCCGCGGCGTGGGTCACCACGAGCTTCGGCCTCGCGCCGCTCGCGCTCGAGGAGAAGGAAGGCCTCGCGCTCCTCAACGGCACGCACATGATGTGCGCGATCGGCGCGCTGCTTTGCCATGATTTCACGGCGATCTTCGACGCGGCGATCGCGGCGTCGGCGATGGCGATGGATGCGGCCAAGGCGACCGACCGCTTTCTCGACGCGCGCATCCACGACTACCGCAGGCAGCCAGGGCAGATCGAGGTCGCGGCGCGGCTGCGCGGGCTGCTCGCCGGAAGCGCGATCCTGCCGTCGCACGCGGACAACGACCCGCGCGTGCAGGACCCCTACTCGCTGCGCTGCACGCCGCAGGTGCTCGGCGCGGCGCTCGATGCGTTCCGCTACATCGAAGGCGCGATCGCGCGCGAGCTCGGCGCGGTGACCGACAATCCGCTGGTCTTTGCGCCGAGCGCGGGGAATGCCGAAGGCGACATCGTCTCGGGCGGCAACTTTCACGGGATGCCGCTCGCGATCCCGCTCGACATGCTCGCGGTGGCGTGCTCGCATGTTGCGGGAATCTCCGAGCGCCGCACGTTCTGGGTGGTGTCGGGCTTTGACAAGTTCGTCGCGCACAAGCCGTATCTCGCGACCGATCCGGGCGTCGACTCGGGCCTGATGATCGCGCAGTACGCGGCCGCCGCGTGCGTGAACGAGATCGCGACACTGTCGAACCCCGCGAGCGTGACCAACATCCCGACCAGCGCGGGCATCGAGGACTACAACTCGTTCGGCGCGACGAGCGCGCTCAAGGCGATGCAATGCGTGCCGCTCATGCGCAGCGTGATCGCGATCGAACTGCTCGTGATGGCCGAGGCGCTCGAGGCGCACCGGCCGCTCAAGTCGGGCGCAGGCGTCGAGAAGGCGCACGCGTTGGTGCGATCGCGGGTTGCGAAGCTCACCGCCGACCGCGCGCCGTCGCCGGATATCCGCGCGATCGAGCAGCTGATCGCGTCGGGCGCGTTCGGCGCGGCGTGATTTGGGCGCTAGACTCGCGGACTATGACGACCGCGACGACGACCGCCACGCCCGCGACCAGCCCAGCCACTTCGCGCGTGATCCGCGCCCCGCGCGGCAACGTCCGCACCTGCTCCTCGTGGGCTGCGGAAGCCGCGATGCGCATGCTCATGAACAACCTCGACCCCGAGGTGGCCGAGCGGCCGGAGAACCTCGTCGTCTACGGCGGCCGCGGACAGGCCGCGCGCAACTGGGAGTGCTTCGACGCGATCATCGCGAGCCTGAGGAAGCTCGCGCCCGACGAGACGCTGCTCGTCCAGAGCGGCAAGCCCGTGGGCATCGTGCGCACGACAACGGACTCGCCGCGCGTGCTGATCGCGAACTCGAACCTCGTGCCGCATTGGGCCACGCAGGAAAAGTTCGACGAGCTCGCCGCGAAGGGCCTGATGATGTTCGGTCAGATGACCGCGGGCTCGTGGATCTACATCGGCACGCAGGGCATCCTGCAGGGCACGTACGAGACGTACGCGGAGTGCGCGCGTCAGCATTTCGGCGGCACGCTGCGCGGCACGCTCAACGTGACCGGCGGCTGCGGCGGCATGGGCGGCGCGCAGCCGCTCGCGATCACGATGAACGAAGGCACGTGTCTCATCGCCGACATCTGCCGCGAGCGACTCGAGAAGCGGATTCATGATCGCTACCTCGACGAGATGCACGAGGACCTCGACCAGGCGATCGACCGCGCGCTCGCGCTCACCGCCGAGGCGAAGGCGGGCGGCAACAACGGAATTTCCGTCGGCTGGCTCGGCAACATCGTCGACCTCCTGCGCCGCCTGACCGTGCGCGGCATCGTGCCCGAGACGCTCACCGACCAGACGAGCGCGCATGATCCGCTCGAGGGCTACTACCCCGCCGACATGTCGCGCGAGAGCGCGGATGCGCTCCGCGCGGAGAACTCCGCCGAATACCAGGAGCTCGCCTGCGCCTCGATGGAGGAGCATGTGCGCCTGATGGTCGGCATGCTGCACAAGGGCGCGAAGGTCTTCGACTACGGCAACAACATCCGCCAGCGCGCGCTCGACCACGGATTCGCCGACGCGTTCGCGTTCCCGGGGTTCGTGCCCGCCTACATCCGCCCGCAGTTCTGCAAGGGGCGCGGGCCGTTCCGCTGGGTGGCGCTGTCGGGCGATCCGGCGGACATCAAGACGACGGACGAGGCGATGCTCAAGCTGTTCCCGCACGATGCGTCGCTCAAGCGATGGATCACGATGGCGGGCGAGCGCGTGGCGTTCCAAGGTCTGCCCGCGCGCATTTGCTGGCTTGGGCTTGGCGAGCGGCACAAGGCGGGGCTGTTGTTCAACGAGCTCGTGCGCAGCGGTAAGGTGAAGGCGCCGATTGTGATCGGGCGCGACCATCTTGATTGCGGTTCGGTCGCGAGTCCGAATCGTGAGACAGAGGCGATGCTGGATGGCACCGATGCGGTGAGCGACTGGGCGATCCTGAATTTTGCGGTGAATACGGCGAGCGGCGCGAGTTGGACGAGCTTCCATCACGGTGGCGGTGTCGGTATCGGGTTCTCGCAGCATGCGGGACAGGTGATCGTCGCCGACGGCACCGATGAGGCTGCTGCGCGCATCGAGCGCGTGCTGACGAACGACCCGATGATGGGCGTGTTCCGCCATGTCGACGCGGGGTATGACCTGGCGAAGCAGTGCGCGCGGACGGAGGCGGTCAAGATTCCGATGATGTGAGGTGGGCGTCGGGGCCGAGACGCGTTCACCGACGGCGCTACGGGTGCCCTTGGTCCGGCCAGTCGAGGGCCGTTGAACTCAACGTCCACCGTCATGGCCGAGACCGAGGGTGGGCGTAAGAACTCACGAAGGCCGAGTCGACTCGGCTTTCGAGAGTCCTCACCCCCACCCGTTCGAAACACGTCAACTGACAGCACCACGGGTGCCCTTGGTCCGGCCAGTCGAGGGCCGTTGAACTCAACGTCCACCGTCATGGCCGAGACCGAGGGTGGGCGTAAGAACTCACGAAGGCCGAGTCGACTCGGCTTT
>Ga0114980_10003937_pt1 | contig 10058 bp, 16 predicted proteins | sample S_140806_EF_Meta_FD_87018 | JGI IMG/M metagenome (GOLD analysis project Ga0114980, IMG submission 87018) | Freshwater microbial communities from Lake Simoncouche, Canada to study carbon cycling - S_140806_EF_MetaG | ecosystem: Environmental > Aquatic > Freshwater > Lake | place: Lake... | reverse complement strand
CTATCAATACAACAGCAGAAGAAGCTAAGTCATCATCTATAATCAATGGACCTTCTAAGATCTCTCAGCTGAAGGATCAGGTTGTCAAAGCTGTAGAGGATGGGTTAATCTCCGACGCTACAGCGAAGAAGGTTGTTGACGATGCAATTAAATCATACGATGAGAAGGTTGCTGCATCTAAGACATCTATCAAAGAATCTATTGACAAGATCAGAGACGCAGTTTCTAAGTTTCTTTTCAATCCAGAAGGACAGTACGTTACCAACCCTGAGACTGGAGAGAAAATAAAGATATCAAAGTCTAGCATCTTTGATGTTGAAGCTACAGTAAACTTTGCCACAGACGCTATCAAGAAAGCTGTTGACAAAGGAGTTGATCTAGCTGTTGCCCTTGGTAACTTCAAGTCGGCTCTGATGAATCACCCTACGATTAAGAACAACATTGCCAACAATGTTATTACAGAGGGAGAGTTCGAAGCTATGCTTGATGCTGAGATAGCTAAACTTATTCAGGCAAACAACCTCAAGAATAAAACACAGAACGCTAAGGCGAGCAAGTCTCTTGAGCGCACCATGGCAAGCCAGCACGTATCTCAGGAAGTTAAAGATTCTCTGCAGGCACAGGGGTTAACTTATAGCCCTGATACAATTGCAGCTAGTGTGTCCGACGCACAAGCTATCGTTGAATACTTTGACGCAGAGGGAGCTCTTGATGTGTTGGAAGAGAACATGGCAAACGTAGCCAAGTCTCCTGATGTAGTACCTCACACTCGTACACTTATACTTGCCGAGATATTCGACAAGAGACTTAAGTATTCTGACTCTATTTCAAACGACCCGGCAGTGTCAGATCAAGCCAAGAAAGCTGCATCTGATAAGGCTGCAAATACAGCTATTGCATTCTCTGTCATCAACGGACAATACGCTAAGTCTGTATCTATGGCCAGCAAGCGCATGAAGCAGATTATCGGAATGAGTCCTAAAGGTCTTGAGTTGTTTGTTGACGCTCAGGTTAAGATGAAATCTGAAAAGTTTGTTAAGTCAAACAAAATGCAGCGTAAGATTAAGAAGGCTATTATCAAAGCCTCTCAGACTGGCAATGCTGTTGATGCTAAGAAAGCTATCATGGATTCTATGATGCCTGACTACGCTAAGCTTGATGATAAATTCAAGACAAGCATAGATGGACACATATCTACAGCGATAAACTCTAATGGCCAGATAGATAAGAAAGCTCTTGACAAAGCCCTTGCATCATACTACTCTGGATTGCAGATGAATGATAAGTTGAAGCAAGCCATACTTGATCACACTGCTGCAATAAAAGATATGAATGAGAAGGAAAAGAACTTCTCGAAAATTATTGAAGAGTATAAGAACGCACTATCGGGTCTTGACCCAGGAACTCCAGCGTACAAAGCTGTTGTAGCTAAGTATGAGAAGGCAACCATTGAGGCTGCTAACGCAACAAGAGAAGCTGACTTTAAGGCTAGACTTGAAGGAGAGAGATTGGGTCGTCAGATCAGAGAAGGTCGCGACATATGGCAGTCTCTTGCTTCTATCATGAAGCTTAACATGCTTACTCCTCAGACGATTGTTGTTAACGTATTTGGGTATCTTCCAGCGATAATGCTTAGAGGTGCAGCGGTAACAATCGCAACCCCTATTGACTGGGCCATCACCTCGGCAATGAAAGCCTTTAGACCTAATGTATCTCGCACTACAAATTTGCTTGATATTTATGGAGGCATAAAGTATGGTGCTGCATATGGAGTAAAGGAAGGATTCCGTAAAATAAAATATGGATCTACATCTGAGGATGTTGAGAAGTACAACATGAAGCATTCAATGAATGCATTCCAAGCGTGGAGAGATCTCTTTGCTAAGAAGTCTCCTGTTGAACTTAACAACATTGAGAACAGAGTATCTGCATTTATCGAGGGAACATTCGGAATGCCAGCAGACGGAATGTCTCGCCTGCTCTCTATTGGAGATAAGATACCTTTTGAGATAGCTAAAGCTAACAAGCTTACAACTCTTGCCAATGAGACGTATGTCAAGAATAAAGATGGCACTCAGCGCAAGATGAATAATGCGGAGAAGCTTGAGTTTATATTCAACCCTCCTGCTGAGGCTGCTGATATAGCTGAAGAGTTCGCTCAGAAGATGACGTATCAGCAGAAGAACGTGATGTCTGACATGGTCAACAGATCTCAAAAAGATATCGCGTCTAAGATCTCTGAAGGTGTATCAGGTGCTATGGGAAGACACCTCTCAGGGTTTGCAAATCTGCTTGTTGGAACAGTGGTTCCTTTCACCAAGACGCCTATCAACTTACTTACCGAAACATTCCACTTTACTAACCCTGCATTTGGACTTGCATACTCTGTAGGTTATGCTGCTAAATCAGTGAAAGCAGAGAAGGCTGGAGACAACTTCAAGGCATCGTACTTCAGAGGGGAGTCTATAAGAAACTTCTCTCGAGCATCGGTAGCAATGGGGGTTGCAATGGTAGCGGCCAACATGATTAAGAATGGATTAATGACAGGAGATGAGGATGAGATGAAGTTCGATGCTAAGTCAATGCAGTACGAGAATGTACGTGCAAGATCCCTGAACGTATCGGCACTCATGCGTATGTTTAGTGGACAAGATGACTGGTCGGATTTCCGTCAAGGAGACTTGACTGTCAACTACTCTAAGATGGGTACTCTTGGTCTTGGCCTTTCATCATGGGCTGACTTCTACAGAGACAAGGATGACAACCAAATCAACAGCGGTATTGATGAATTGATGTCGTTGTCTGGACTTGGTGGGATATCATTAGCTAATGTCAAGTCAATGATAGATCAGTCATTCATGACCGGTATTGCTGGAGTTATCGATGCAATGAGAGATGACCAAGGCAACAAGGTTAAGAAGTTCGAAACAAACACCGCTGTGGCATTGTCAAGAATATTCATCCCTAACACTCTGTCCGCTACAAGCAAAGCCAGCATGGACTTTACTAAGGAGACCAGGACAGAAGGTAAGGACACAGAGGTTGGAGACATGATCATGAACAGACTTCGTGTGGATCTTGGAATCATGGGAACAGCTGATGAGTTGCCTAGCAAGATAACTCTATGGGGAGAACCGGTTACATCAACACCTCACGGAACAAACCCTTGGGTATACTACATGTTTGATCCAGTACAATCATATAGTCCTGATACAGAGACTGTAGGGTTTAAGATCCAGCAGATGTACTTCAACACACCTAAGTCAATGTCTAATGTCAGAAACAAGATGATCCCATCTAAGCCTGATCAGACGATAACAATAGGCAAACAGGATGTGATGTTGACAGGTGCTGAGTATGAGGATTATCAGATAGCTGTTGGCCAGAAAAGAAAGACTCTGGTATCTAACTATGTCGGAAGCGATGTTTGGAACGCTAGTTCTGTAGAGGTAAAGGCTGAAAGATTGGACTATCTCTACTCTTATGCAGCCAAGATAGCCAAGGGTGAGTTCATAATGAATACCCCTAGACTTCTTAAGATAAGCTCTGGCACATCATATATTCCGTTCTAAAAAAATGATGGTAACAATGTGTACTTGTAATAATAATTACTAACTTTACGCCAATGTCATTAGTCTACAAAATAAGTCTTGAGGAACGGGTAGGTTCGTTTGTGATTAAAGATATCACAGGCAGCTACACGTTTGATTATCCATATGGGTACGGGCCTCTCAATGTAGTTCCATCATACATAACATCTTGCACAGCATACATTCAATCTCCTGCTCAGGCGGATGAGATTATGAAGGATCTTGGATCTCAGTTTCCTGGTGATGGGTCTGAGTTTCAGATTATGCCGTGGGATGTTAATGCTAATGGTATTGCATCAGGCAAGTGGACTGTGCGCGTGGAGATTGAGGGTACATATCCTACGGGTCATGCTCAGGCAGGGCTAACATTTAAGTTCAGTGCCACCACATCGGCAGTGTTCATAAAAGAAGTTGAATGCTGTGTCGATAAGATGACAGCACAAACATATAATACTAAGTTTGACGACGTATTCCGCGAAGAAAAAAGCCGTAAGGTTGCGGAGATTAGCGTCCTACTTAACAGGGTAAAAAGGGCAATCTGTTGTGGCGATATGGTTAGCGCTAACAATATCATAACGTACCTGCGCCTTAACTGCAGGTGCGGTTGCTGATAACAATCATGTGTAATTGCGGAAAAAAATCGTGCACTAGCTGTTGCCCAAAAACCATACGTGGAGCACAAGGCCCAAAGGGTGATCGTGGTGTTGCCGGACCTGCTGGACCTACAGGTCCTGCCGGAGACAGCGCTCAGAACTGGATAACTGTTTCTATTCATGGAGACATCCAATCCTATAAAGTAAAAACATCAACTACATTTGCAGAGGTGGCAAGATTCACTTGGCCTGGAACTGCTCTTGGCACTGGAACATTTGCATCAATGCTTGCAAATATCTGGGGACCTAGTGGTGTAGGATCGTTTGATGTTCGAGTGTATGATGTTACTAACTCCCAGACAATAGCTGCTGCTACTGGAATAACATCAGCACTACCTACAAATATTGATAATCTTCTTGTAGCTGTTCCTAGTCCTGGTATATCTCCGGCTGTCCTAGCTATTGAAGTACGAGGAGAAAATAGAGGAGCTGCTGTCGAGGTAGCTATATCATCACTAACAATAACATTCAACTAGTATGTCAAATTGCTGTGATTGTCAAACTCAGATAGCCATGCTTCAGGACATCCTGAATCAGGTTCAAGCTGACATTGCCCCTATGGTTGACGGCCATCCTATCCTAATGATTCAGAACGCAGACGACTTAGCTGCATTCGACTCAGGCGGTAATGGTACCGGCATCTGGATTAAGTGGGCTGCGTGTGATGGTGCTATACATAGTGGCATCACAACACCTGATCTACGCGACAAGTTTGTTGTTGGATCAGGATTGTCTTACAACGTCAATGACATAGGGGGAGAGAATACTCATACCCTGATTGCATCTGAGATCCCTGTGCACACGCACACGGTTACTGACCCAGGTCACATTCATCCTATCACTGACCCAGGACACACTCACCCTGTTACTGACTCTGGACATACGCACGCTGCGTCACAGGTGTCTCACAGTCATACTGGAACAACAAATACAACAGGTGATCACCATCACGTTCCATTAAGTGGAGCTGGTAACTCATGGGTGACATCAGATAATAACGGGACATTCCTTGATGCCGCAACAGGTATCCAGGTTAATGACTCGGACGGAATGGCTGACGCTGGTAATCACTCTCACGAGTTGACTACAAACTCAGCAACGCCGGCAGTGTCAGTAGATCCAGCATACGTAGGAGTTGCTATAACTACAAACACTACAGGCATCACATCTGCATCGTCTGCGGTTACAAATGTAACTGTAGGTAACGCAGGATCAGGAGGAGCTCACGAGAACCGTCCTCCATATTACAGCTTAATGTTCATAATGAAGGTAGCATAACATGGTAGAGTGTTTCAGCGAACGACTTAGTAAGGCCCAGTGCTGTGCTCTTGAATACTCAAACAAGTATGTCAGGGCTGTGTCGCATGGAGAGGGGATCGATCAGATGTTCAACACACTCATGTTGCTTGACTCGTACCTTAACACCCTTGAGCGGTACAGTAGCAGCCCTTGGGTTTGCGTTGATCATACCGGTTATATGAAACATTCAGGATCATTCCTGTCATTTAACGGAAAAGCGTTATATTTGTCTGGTGCAAACAGGACAATATTTGTTGAGCCTGATTGCCTTAACTGCGTAACTGAAGAAGAAGTAAACAAAATCTTTGAGCAGATATCCGTACTTTGCGGAGGATGCTCATGTAACTGCGCCTAAATATGTGCTCTGGAAACTGTAACGGAAACTGTAAAGAATGCTCTGAGAAACATTGCGTTCCTCCAATGATGACTGATATAGCTACGGCTAGAACACTTACGTCTCTTAATGAGAACGCATACATGTTTGCTATTCAGGATGGTGAATTGGTAAAGATACTTGTCTCAAATCTTAAAAAGCAATTGTAATGGCTTTCACTGCTTGGTCAAATCAAAACTTGTATAGCTCTGACTGCGGATGCAGCCAGACATCTACAGCTACTCACGACCACGGATGTGGATGCGAGGAAAATAAATGCGGATGCTGCGCTCCTGGACTTGTAGAGGTTCGCGATCCATCAACAAACAAAATTGTAGGATGCCTTACTCCTAATGACGCAGAAGGTTATATGCTCAACGTGTGTCCTCCTCCGGCTGGATATGTTAGATGGGTAGTTGACGGTGTGTTCATGGGCTTCGTAACTCCTTCTGATTACTTACTCTTAACTGCTTAATAAGAAATGGCAACTCCTATCTTAAACACAAACACTATCACTGTATCTGCTCCAGGTAGCATCGCTACTCCGGCTGCAGGATACGTTACCTATTTCTTCGACACTACAAACAGCAACATGTTGTCATACAAAGACGACGCTGGCAATGTGTATGTGTCAGATAACGGGATCTCAGGAACATCAAGTGAAGCTCTTAACATCCTTCAGGATACAGCTTGCGCATGGAATAAGGCGTTGCTCACAGGTGTTGTTACCGCTACAGAGTACGGAACAATCTTGGCTGCAGGATTGCAGGTTGTAACTCCTTCAGGAAATTACCAGATTCAATCAGTAACACCATAGTACCATGCCAGGAACAAAGATCTATATCGACGAAGGCGTACCAGCTGACCTTGTAATGAAGGTAGCTGCAGACGCAGCATATGCAGTGATGCTTCATAACATTGTAAAGTCTCAGATCCGAGACTTCACGGCTGTGTACATTGCAAACCCTGGGTCATCATACCCTTATCCTACAAAGACATGGGCTCGTATCGTTCTGCATGACGCAGGAGAGATTGCTTTTGAATTGCAGGATGTAGGTGATGCAGCTCACGTAGCATGGACAGCTGGAACACAGGCTGCTTGTAATTCATTCATGGCCGACATTACGGCATCACTCTAAAACTAAACAGCTATGTCAATGGATTGCGAATCAGTAATGCTGAAGCCTGCAAAGAATGGGTTCATCGTATGCTACTGCGAGAAGTACAAGGCACCAGGAGCTGGTCCTTATGACTCTATGCAGTACAAAGAAGTAAAGGAAGTCTTCACATCAAAGGAAGCCAACAAGGCTATTGCTCGCGTAGCTGAGCTTTACAAGACAGCAGGCGGAGAGATGGAGATGGAAGAAGAGGAAGATGATTAGTCTTTTATTGTGAATGTGTCGACATCTTCGACAGTGATTAAAGGGATCGGCGGAAGTTGATCCCTTTTCTTTTTAGCAAAGCCCGAGTTCTTCACATGATCTCTCAGGTCTTTTGTGTTAAATGTTATAGTCATCTGAGCATACAGTCCAAGGTGTTCCATTAGTCTCATCAGATCATCGGCATCGTACTTGCCCTTCTTCTTAACAATGCTGCGTGGTATCTTGATCGTTGAGACCCCAAGAACTTCCTCGCATATGTACTTAAAAGCAACCCTGGCATGACGCGTATTGCTCATGTCCAGGGTTACAGTTTTATGTGACTCCTTCTTAGCCATTAGAAGTCAAGGTCATCAGAGATAGGCTCAGATACACCGAGGTCTACCGGAAGTGGCTGATGGTTGCGCTCAACAGGAGCAGCCACAGATGATGACTTGTAAGCAGGAGCTCCCGCCACGGCAATGTCAGCGATCTCATCATCCACAACCACATCAAACATCTTGATGTAATCATTCATACCAAGAGTCTGAGGATGCTTCTTCTCTGAAGCCTTCTTAAGCTTCTTGCCCTTGTACTCCACTCGAACCCACTGTCCTGGATGAACCTGATCCATGAGCTGGTTGATTACTGTAGAGCCCCATACGTTGATGATATCTCCATCAGCTCCAAACCCTGAGTAGTTAGCATCCTCAGCAATCTGAATCTCATATACATTGCTGCTGTGCATACCAACATTCTCCTTCTTCTTCATGAGGTAACCCTCGATGTAGTCGTTAGCTGATGCTGTCATTTTTGGAGCTCCGTCTGTAGCTACTTCCGGCTTCCAATCTGTGCCATTCTTGGCGTCATTAAGACTCTTACGTGCCATAGTTGTTTTGTTTTTATTGTGAATTTATTAGTGATTACGATTCCATTGGGTCATCTATAGGGTCGTCGAACTCATCGACCTGACCCATACCCTGCTTTAATTTACGTATTGCAACAGCTCTCAGCTGAAGGTCCCGCTCCATATCCTTAAGAGCATGACGGATATTTACTATCGACTTCTTGACACAAGCTACCGACGAGAACTTACCGCTATGATCAATCATTGCAGCATCTCCAAACATCTCCTGACTCATAGATACTATCTTCTCTACATGCAGGACAAGGTGGTGTTCCGAAGGTTTACGACCTGAGTTCATCCAACTGTTCTTCAGTCATCTTGTTTACAGGAAGCACCCCAACAGTCAGGCTTATGTTGACATGCATGATGTCGAACAAAGTCACGATCTCATTCTGAGATATGGCGCACGTATCCGGATCAACAGATTGAATCCAGTTAGTTACTTTCTTGAAATCTACGTTAGCCTTTTGGCATACGTGTTCTGGAGTAACATCTAGTTCGACGCATCTCTGCTTGAAGAACTGCTGCAGCTTCTTACTTGCTACAATGATGTCTTTTGGGAATTGTTCCATTGACCATTCTTTAACATGTTTACCCTTTCAGTGAACGAATCAATGGACTCATTCACAATCTCGAAATAGCGCTTCTTTTCTGAGCCATCAGGATTACACTCCACCATATTAACCTTGATCATATCGCCCTCTATGCCATGATGACTTGGAGTTCTATGCCACGGTCTGAAGTTGTGGATGTTCGATACTTCAATTGATTTCTCAACGATGCCGAACATTGGTACCGGAGACTTCTTATCCTTGATTACTAGCTTTACCAGCAGAAACATGCTATTGTTATTTTGGCAAAAATAGCAATTAGATTCTGATATCAAAATAATTTGTGATCTTTTTTCTTAACATATACCGGGTGATTACCGTCACACCCAGACATATACCAGTCAACAACAGCGGCAGTGTGATCAAATCCTATAGTGAACAATGCCATGCAGCCTCTTCTCTTCAGAGCTTCATGTGTCTGTGCTTGATCTGCTAGGTGATCATCCTTTCGTAGCGATCCGTCTACCTTGAATGGATTGCCAGCCTCTGTCTTGAGCTCTAGGCATAGCATGCTCCACTGTCCCTTCGGCTCATAGATATCTACGTCAGGGAATCCAGTAGATGACCTCCATCTCTTGACAAGCACAGCCATACCGATGGACATCTTCATACCTGCAGCTACGTCACACTTAAACATTGTGCCTGGGTACTTCGTCTTGATGTAGTCGGAGATGCGTGTCTGTAGTTTTTGTTCTGACTTCTTGTTCTTTGCCATAGCTTATAGTTGACCTGAGTTTACCGGAAAGTCCTGAGCGAACTTGAATCCGTTCTTTGGATAGTAAGAGCTCTTGAGTTTTATCTCGGGCTTATACACTTCCTTCTTCTTCATGAAGTTCATTGACTTGACGAAGTCTTTTATCACCAGTAATATGTTCATAGTTATCGTTTGTAGTTGTTGTCTTCTTGTTTTATTTCGTACATGAATGGTTCGCTGTCAGACTCGGATGGCTTAACCTTCTGTGAGTCTATGTCCATAACTGTGTTCACGGAGTCGCCGGTCATACGATAGTCGATTACTCTTACGTGGTACACATCATTACGGAACTCAGGAGACGACTCGTCAGAGATAGATGCAGGTTCAATGAACTTGCTGAATCCTACACTGCCGTCCATGTTGGCCATTACCTTCATGCCACCTCGAACAAACTGCTGAGGACCTCGGTTCCACATCTGTGATTGAGAGTTGGTGTGGATAAGAACGATCATGGCAACACCCTTTCCTCCATTAGCTTTCTTAACAACCTCCTTGCATATCACTGAGTTGTTG
>Ga0114980_10003936_pt1 | contig 10058 bp, 10 predicted proteins | sample S_140806_EF_Meta_FD_87018 | JGI IMG/M metagenome (GOLD analysis project Ga0114980, IMG submission 87018) | Freshwater microbial communities from Lake Simoncouche, Canada to study carbon cycling - S_140806_EF_MetaG | ecosystem: Environmental > Aquatic > Freshwater > Lake | place: Lake... | reverse complement strand
TCTTGCTGGTGATAGGTTAGTTTCGCTTCTTGACTTTCGTGGACAGGTGCAATCGGGACTCCGTCGCTTTTTTATATGTTTTTATGGAGTCCCTGAATGGGCAACAAACTTTACGTCGGCAATCTGCCATATTCCGTGCGCGATGGCGACTTGGAACAATCCTTTGGTCAATTTGGCTCTGTCACCAGCGCAAAGGTCATGATGGAGCGCGATACAGGCCGCTCCAAAGGCTTTGGCTTTGTTGAAATGGGCAGCGATGCCGAAGCCCAAGCGGCTATCAATGGCATGAATGGTCAACCCCTTGGCGGTCGTAGCTTGGTCGTGAACGAAGCTCGCCCCATGGAACCTCGCCCCCCTCGCAGTGGCGGTGGCGGCGATGGTGGTGCTCGCGGTGGTGGCTATGGCGGCGGCGGCGGCGGCGGCGGTCGCGATGGTGGCGGTGGCGGCTATGGCGGCGGCGGCGGTCGTGATGGTGGCGGTGGCGGCTATGGCGGTGGCGGCGGTCGTCGTGAAGGTGGTGGTGGCTACGGCGGCGGCGGTCGTCGAGAAGGGTCTGCCGGCGGCAATGATGGCAATTTCCGCAGCCCCTACGGCGGTGGCGGCGCACGTCAAAACAACGGGTCTTCAGGACGCAACGAGTATTAATTTACTAGCGTAACTCTGAAACCTCTGGGGCTTGGAAATTTCCAAGCCCTTTTTCATGGGCGCTTACCAGGTACCAACAACACCTTCACTTGGCCCTGAAGTAAAAACCGTTGGTTAAGGTTATCGGCCTTTAGCGCATTGGCTTGAAATCGGTTGTCCCCTCTTTCAATTTTCACAGGCGCATATGTGACCAGCCTGTCGGTGTTGGCAAAAAAATGAATGAACTCGCTACGCAGCGTCATGGCTGGTTCTTGTGTTCCAACACCCTCCTTATGCACCACCGCTTGGCCGATCAGCTGTATTTCTGAGCCGTCTTCGTTGGACAAGGACCGCTTTGCAACAGCGGTTGTCAGACGCCCCGCACGGGAAATGGAATGCACCACGGGTTGTTGGATCAAATTGGTCAGTGTGTCGGGGAAATGCACCGAAGACACGCCTTGCAAAAAAGACTTCAGATCGCCTTGCAAAGAATATGTTTTCAAAGTGAAGTTATTGGCAAAGTAGTCTGGCTCATGCGAGGCTTCTGCCTCAACCGCCGCCGACACCGCTTTCGGTGCATTGCGTACCAACCACATACTGCCCCACAAAAGGATGGCCAATAAGACCATGGGTAAAAAGGCCAAAAGTGTTTCTAATCGGTTGCGCCAGCCCGACGCTGGGACAGGCGAGGAGAGTCTGGGCAAACTGATCATTTAAGTGCTTCTTGCAAAGCGGATGCATACCGACCGCTGGCACGCAACAGCAGATCGCACACATCGCGCACAGCGCCGTGTCCTGCGCCACGAGAAGTAACCCAATCGACGCGTGTGAGAACTTCGGTATGAGCACCGGGCGGTGCGGCCGAAAGTCCTGCTGGCATCAACATGGCCAAGTCAGGCCAATCATCGCCCATCGCTGCTGCTTGCGACCATTCAAGACCCATGCTCGTCAAGAGTTGTTGGGCTGCGGCTTTTTTGTCTTGCACGCCTGCAAAAACATGGCTTATGCCCAAGTCGGATAAGCGCCTTCTTAAAGCCAAGCCATCGCGGCCGGAGATGATGGCCACACTGATGCCATGCGCTTGCAACAGTTTCAGGCCATGGCCGTCGAGGGTATTGAAGGTTTTGGTCTGCTCACCTTGGTCACTGTAATGCAAGCCACCCTCGGTCAAAACGCCATCCACATCAAGGATCAACAACTTGATTGATTTCGCCTTTTCTAAAAATGCTGGTGATGGGTTTGGGTTGATTGTCATCAAATCACCTTGGCACGCATCAAGTCATTGCTGTTGAGGGCACCACACAAGCGATTGTCTTGATCGACCACCAATAAAGAGGTGATGCGCAACTGTTCCATCAACTGCGCAGCTTGTGCCGCCAATGCGTCTTGGTGGATGGTGCTTGGCTGGGCCTTCATGACCTCATGAGCCTTTAAGTGCAGCACATCGATCCCCTTTTCAATCAATCGACGCAAATCACCATCGGTGAATATGCCCAAAATCATGCGCTCTTCATCGACCACAGCCGAAATGCCCAGCCCTTTTTGGCTCATCTCACGCATCAAGTCGGGAAAACCTGTGTGGGGTAGCACGTGGGGAACATTTGTACCGCTTCGCATGACATCAGAAACATGGGTGAGCAACCTTCGCCCGAGACTGCCTCCCGGATGGGACAAGGCGAAATCGCTTGACTTGAATCCTCGCGCATCGAGAACCGCAACCGCCAAAGCGTCGCCCAAGGCCAGCTGCGCGGTGGTGCTGGCGGTAGGCGCCAAGTTCATCGGGCAGGCTTCTTTTTCAACCGCACTGTCAAGAACGATCAAAGCATGTTTTGCCAAAGTGGATTGCGCGTTACCGGTCATTGCAATAAGCACAATGCCTTGTCGCTTGATGATGGGCAATATGGCCGATAACTCTTGGCTCTCGCCACTGTTGGACAAAGCCAAAACCACGTCTTCTTTGGTAACCATGCCCAAGTCGCCATGGCTGGCTTCTGCTGGATGCACAAAAAAAGCAGGCGTCCCAGTAGACGCCAAGGTTGCTGCGATTTTTCTGCCTATGTGCCCGCTTTTGCCCATGCCCATGACGACCACACGGCCTTTAACAACCAAGATGGCGTTCACCGCGGCAATGAAGTCTGGCCCCAGCCTGGACCGCATGGCCAAGAGCGCTTGTGCCTCGGTCGTCAGCACTTGGGCTGCGAGGTCTAGCATTCTTTGGGTTTGTTCGGTTGAAGCGTCGCTCATGGTGGTGATTATGCGGTGGCTTATTTGCCTATACAAAACCGCGAGAAAATTTCGCCCAATAAATCGTCTGCGCTCATGTCACCTGTGAGGCATGAGAGCTGTTGCTGGGCACAACGCAATTCCTCCGCTAACAAGTCCAGTGCGGGGCTGGATGCTTGCAGCAGGCCAAGGGCTTGTGCAGTGTGTATTTGAACTTGCGCCAACACTTGCACATGCCTTTGACGCGCAGAAAACACCCCCTCTTGGTGTTCGGCCTGCCATCCCACGCTTTGCAGCAAACTGGCACGCAGCGCTTGCAGACCTTGACCGGTCTTGGCAGAAATACATATCGCGGGTTGCTGCTTCAGTAGTTCGCAGTCGGCTGTCACCAAATCTTTTTTATTAAACACATTCAGCACCGGACTGTGGCTGCTTTTTTGCAGCATGATTTGCTTGATCAAAGCTGCTTGGCGTGCTTCATATTCTGTGTCGTTTGCGCGGCTTAAATCGTGTAATAGCACCACAACATCGGCATCTGCGACTTGTGCCCATGCCCGTTCGATCCCTATCTTCTCCACCTCATCAACACTTTTCGTGTCACGCAGGCCAGCGGTATCCACCACATGCACCGGCACGCCTTCCATAGAAATGGTTTGTGTCAACACATCGCGGGTGGTGCCAGCCACAGCCGTGACAATCGCCGTGTCTTGTCCGGTCAACGCATTGAGCAAAGAGCTTTTTCCCGCATTGGGTTGTCCAGCAATCACCATTTTCATGCCGTCTCGCAACAAAGCACCTTGGCGTGTTTTCGCACACAGCAAAAAGGTTTCTTCTTGCATGGCCAGAAGTTGTTCTGCGACATTGGCTTGGGTGACAAAGTCGATGTCCTCTTCCGGAAAATCCAAACTTGCCTCCACCAACATACGCAGCCGTAGCAACTGTTCTTGAAGCTTTTCAACTTGTTTTGAGAAAGCGCCGACCAGTGAACGACCAGCGCCCCGAACTGCGGCTTGCGTTTGGGCGTCAATCACATCCGATACGGCCTCGGCTTGGGCTAAATCCATTTTTTGATTGAGATAGGCGCGTTGCGTAAATTCGCCTGGCTGCGCGAGTCGCAACCCTGCCAAACCGATATCTTGCTTGTAGGCGAACTCCAAGCAGCGCTCAACCAACATAGACAAGACCACGGGTCCACCGTGCCCTTGTAGCTCTAAAACATCTTCACCGGTATAGCTGTGGGGTGCAGGAAAAAACAACGCCAAGATTTGGTCTAGCGTTTGCCCTTTGTCGTCATGAATATCGGTTAAATATGCGCGTCGGGGCTCTAAGATTTGTCGACACAGGGCGTTGGCAAAGGCTTGCAAGTTCTTGCCGCTGATGCGTACTATGCCGACCGCGCCTTTGCCTGGTGGCGTGGCCACCGCGATGATAGGCGCATCGCGTTCGCTAAGCATGATTTAAGTCAAGTGGTGCCGTTTGTCTGCACGCATTTAATGAAGAACGCCAAGTTGCTTGTTGATCATCCATTGTTGGGCGATGGACAAAATATTATTCGACAACCAATACAGGACCAAACCTGAGGGGAAAAAGAAAAACATCACGCTAAAGGCCAAAGGCATCATCCACATCAATTTGGCTTGAACAGGGTCAGGCGGTGTGGGGTTTAACCAGGTTTGCAAAAGTGACGTCAACGTCATCAGTAAAGGCAAAATAAACCAAGGGTCAGGTGCGGCCAAGTCCTGAACCCATCCCACCCAAGGTGCATTGCGCATTTCAACTGAAGACAGCAGCACCCAATACAACGCAATGAAGAAGGGGATTTGCACCGCAATAGGCAAACAACCACCTAAAGGGTTGACCTTTTCTTCACGGTAAATTTTCATCATTTCCATTTGCATTTGCTGCGGGTTGTCTTTCAAACGCTCTCGCATTTCCATGATCTTGGGATTGATGGTTTTCATTTTTCCCATGCTTCTATACGCCTGGGAATTCAGCCAGTAAAAGGCGATTTTCAATACCACGACTAAAGCAACAATTGACCATCCCCAGTTGCCAATAAAGCTGTACAACTCATCGAGCAACCAGTACAAGGGCTTGGCCAGGATGGTGAGCCAACCGTAGTCTTTGACCAACTCCAGTCCTGGGTACAAGCTCTCTAAAAGTTTTTCTTCTTGAGGACCGACAAACAAACGTGTCTGGTGGATTTGTTTACTCTCGTTGGCCAAAGCGGGTAATGGTGCAACCATGCCCACCGAGTACAAGTTCGTATCAATCTTGCGCGCATACAAATCACGTGTTTGTGCATCGTCCATTAACCATGCTGACGCAAAATAATGCTGCACCATGGACACATAACCCAAGTCTGATTTTTTTTCAAAGTCAGCATTGTTTTTCTCAATATCGGAGAACTCAATTTTTTGGTATTTTTTACTGTTGGTAAAGACAGCAGGGCCGGTGAAGGTCGAGTAAAAAGCTGACTCACCCTCTAGCTTGTTGCCGTCTCTGACCAACTGAACATAAATTTGGGGTGAAACTGTTTCACCCGATTGGTTCAGTATTTCATGCTGAACAGAAAGCACATAACTGTTTTTATTAACGGTATAGCTTTTAATGAGCTTAACGCCACCAAGTATTTCAGACTCGAATCGCAAGACCAAGCTGTCTTCACCGTCTTTAAAGCTACTGGGGCTGCTCAGGCGCATCGGGCTTTTGTGGGTGGGCCAACTGACACCCGTGGGTGCGCCTACCAAACCCGTTTGCGCTAAGTAAACACGCTCTTTGGAGTTGTCCATCAAGGTGACATTGCTGCCAGGGCGAAGGACGTCTTTGTGTTTGAGCAATTCCGCATAAATCAAGCTTGCGCCTTGTGTGTCAAAACGCAACTTTAATAAGTTGGTTTGAACTTCGATTATTTCGGCTTTGGCTTGATTCGCGTCTGGTGCGCTGTCTACAGGCAAGGAAGCGACAGTTTGCGTAACAACAGCATTTGGTGGGTTATTTGTTTGTGATGAATCAGTGGCGACGACAGGCGGCGTTGCTGTTGGAAAAAAGGTGGGTTTATTGCCGTTATGCAATTGCCATTGATCCCAAAGCATCACCAAAGAAAATCCAAAAACAACCCAAAGAATGGTGCGGCGAATATCGTTCATGGTGTGTCTGCAATCGAAGGCGATGTGGATGAAAGAGCGTTTGTGGCGTTTTGCGGCTTAGGCACAGAATCGTGTCCTCCTGCGCACCAAGGATGACAACGGCTTAAACGACGAAAGGTAAGGTAACTTCCTTTTGTAGCGCCATGGCTTTCTAATGCCTCTAACGCATAGGCTGAACAGGTAGGCGTAAAGCGACATGATGAGCCAAGCCAAGGGCTAAGAATAAAGCGATAGCCCTTGACCAAGAGAATCAGCAACTTCTGCATCATGGCGCAACACCCTGTCCCATCAGCTGATGCAGTTCAGCCCTGATTGCACGACGAAGGTTTTCAGAGCTAGCGCTGATGAAGAGTTTGTTATCAAACGTTTTTCTCAAACGGATAACTCGGTCAGCCCAAGGAAGGTCTGTTGTCCATGGTTCACGTACTAAAGCGTAAATTTGTCGCTTGATCAAATTTCGTGTCACCGCTTTACGCGCCCATCTTTTGGGCACAACTGCCCCAATGCGGCTTGTCGCTGCTTGGGTTTGTTGGTGCAATGCGAAATGCGAAGTCCGAGCGACAACGCCCGCAGCCATGACGGCATCAAAGTCTGCGCGCAGGGTCAATTTGTCCACGTGGCAAGGCAAGTGGCTCTAAAGCCTAAATGCAGTTTCTTAAACAGCCAGGCGTTTACGGCCCTTGGCACGACGGGCATTGATAACAGCGCGTCCTCCGCGGGTTTTCATGCGAACCAAAAAGCCATGGGTGCGAGCGCGACGTGTTTTAGAAGGTTGGTATGTGCGTTTCATGTGAGGTAGCCAAATGCATATGGGAAACCTAAGATTATCCCTCAATTAAAGGCCATCACCAAGCTTTCTTCAAGCAAAGCCTGAAGTAAGTGGTATCCGAAAAAGTTTTTTTAAGTATCTGTGGATAAATTTTTGATAAAACACTCTCAGACACCCTTAAAATAGAGCTTATCCACAGAATGATCATGCTTTGAATAATATTCCACCTGCCCACGGTACAACCACGCCAAGTCCTGACGCAGGACAGGCTTTGTGGCAAGCCTGTGTAGAGCAATTGGCGCAAGAATTACCTGAACAGCAGTTCAATACGTGGATAAAACCACTGAACGCCTCTTTATCGGATGACTTCTCGCGTATTCATATCGAGGTAGCGAACCGGTTTAAGCTTGACTGGATTCGCGCTCAATACGCTGGTCGTTTAGCAGCATTGTTGCAGCAACTCTATGGACAGGCCATACAGATTGATTTTTTATTAGCGCCGAAAGAGGCCCCTTCGCGCCCAGTTGCGACGCGCATATTGAATGAGCCAGAAGACCTTTCGCCCCCCGCAGGCTCCAGCGCTGATCACAGTTTGCAGTCATTTAAAAACCGCATTAACAGCAGTTTGTGTTTTGATAATTTGGTTGAGGGCACGGCCAACCGCATGGCTCGAGCTGCGGCCATGCACGTGGCTAATGTGCCTGGCCAGCTTTACAACCCCTTGTTTATTTATGGTGGTGTGGGTTTAGGCAAAACCCATTTGATGCATGCGGTTGGTAACCAGCTACTGGTCAACCGACCTGACGCCAAGGTTTTGTACATACACGCCGAGCAATTTGTATCGGATGTGGTCAAAGCCTATCAACGCAAAACCTTTGATGAGTTCAAACAGTATTACCACTCTCTGGACTTGCTGCTGATCGATGATGTGCAGTTTTTCGCCAATAAAGACCGCACACAAGAGGAGTTTTTCAACGCTTTTGAGGCCTTGCTCACCAAGAAATCGCATATTGTGATGACGAGCGACACCTATCCCAAAGGTTTGACGGACATTCATGAGCGTTTGGTTTCGCGTTTTGACTCCGGTTTAACCGTTGCAATTGAGCCTCCGGAGTTAGAAATGCGTGTGGCTATTTTGATTGCCAAAGCACGTACCGAAGGCGCTGACATGCCCGAAGAAGTTGCATTTTTTGTGGCAAAAAATGTTCGCTCCAATGTTCGCGAGTTAGAAGGCGCTTTACGTAAAATATTAGCGTACTCAAGATTCAACCAAAAAGACGTTTCTATTCAACTCGCCAGAGACGCGCTACGTGACTTGTTGTCCATCCAAAACCGACAAATTTCAGTCGAAAACATACAAAAAACCGTGGCAGACTATTACAAAATCAAAGTCGCGGATATGTATTCCAAGAAGCGTCCGGCCTCGATTGCCAGACCACGACAAATTGCCATGTATCTAGCCAAAGAATTGACTCAAAAAAGCCTGCCTGAAATTGGTGAGTTATTTGGCGGCAGAGACCACACCACGGTTTTGCATGCGGTTAGGAAAATTTCTGCAGAACGCCAAACATTGAGTGACCTCAATCAGCAACTGCATGTTCTTGAACAAACACTCAAAGGATAAAACCATTGGCTTACCTTGCAAACCCTGTGCACAGTTTTCGCATAACCCATGGGTTATCCACAGGACATGGTGTTTTCCAAAAGTTATCCCTTTTGGTGTTAGGGGTTTGGTACCAGTTTCACACATGGTTTGTTGGTCATCAAGTCGTTGAAATAAAAGTGGAAAATACGCTTTTCCACAGAAGTTGATGGCCCTTATCTACTACCACTATTGAAATATAAAGAAATTAAAGAAGAGGATGACATGATTGTTTTGAAAGCGAGTCAAGAAAACATTGTTGCTGCTTTGCAATCGGTGGTGGGTATTGTTGAACGACGTCACACCTTGCCTATTTTGGCCAATGTGATGATTCAAAAAACGCCGCAATCGGTTCAACTCACCAGCAGCGATTTGGAAATCCAAATTCGCACAGAAGCTGATTTGGGTGGCGACAATGCCAACTTCACTACCACCGTTGGTGCGCGCAAACTGATGGACATTTTGCGGTCCATGCCCAGCGATCAAACGGTCAGCCTTGAGTCGCAGCAAAACAAGTTAATTCTCAAAAGTGGCAAGAGTCGCTTCACGCTGCAAACCCTGCCTGCAGAAGACTTTCCTTTGGTACAGGAGTCACCCAGCTTTGGGCCCTTGTTCAGTATTCCGCAAAAAACTTTGAAAGAATTGTTGCATCAGGTGTCTTTTGCAATGGCGGTTCACGACATTCGTTACTATCTCAACGGCATTTTGTTTGTCGCTGAAGGCAAGCAACTCAGTTTGGTTGCAACTGATGGGCATCGCTTGGCCTACACGTCTGCCACACTTGAAACAGAAGTGCCTAAACAAGAAGTGATTCTGCCGCGTAAGACGGTTTTGGAGTTGCTGCGCTTGCTCAGCGACAAAGAAGGCATGATCGATATGCAGTTTGCCAATAACCAAGCAAAGTTCAAATTTGAAGGCAAGGAATTTGTGACGAAGTTGGTAGAGGGTAAGTTTCCTGACTACAACCGCGTCATTCCCAAGAACCATAAAAATGCAGTTACTTTGGGCCGTGTGACTTTGCTCAATACGCTTCAAAGAACGGCTATTTTGACCAGCGATAAATTCAAAGGTGTTCGCATCAATCTTGATACTGGTATTTTGCGGGTAGCTGCCAGTAATGCCGAGCAAGAAGAAGCTGTTGACGAAATTGAAATTGATTACACCGGTGACAGCATTGAAATTGGTTTTAACGTTACCTATTTGATCGATGTACTCAGTAATATGTCGCAAGATATGGTTCGCATGGACTTGGCTGATTCCAACAGTTCTGTATTGGTCAGCATGGCTGAAAATCCCAATTTCAAGTATGTTGTCATGCCCATGCGCATTTAATGCTTTATCCCTTTTGTGCTTTTTGCACAGTGAATTGAGTTATGAATCCCTCACAAGAATTACCTGAAGATGGCGTGACACCAGAGCAAGCCATGGGAGATCAATCCTATGGTGAAAGCTCCATCCAAATCCTTGAAGGCCTAGAAGCTGTTCGCAAGCGCCCTGGCATGTACATCGGCGACACATCGGACGGCACAGGCTTGCACCACTTGGTGTTTGAGGTGGTTGACAACTCGATTGACGAAGCCTTGGCAGGGCATTGCGACGATATCGTGGTTACCATCCACTCAGACAACTCCATCAGCGTGACCGACAATGG
>Ga0114980_10003935_pt1 | contig 10059 bp, 11 predicted proteins | sample S_140806_EF_Meta_FD_87018 | JGI IMG/M metagenome (GOLD analysis project Ga0114980, IMG submission 87018) | Freshwater microbial communities from Lake Simoncouche, Canada to study carbon cycling - S_140806_EF_MetaG | ecosystem: Environmental > Aquatic > Freshwater > Lake | place: Lake... | reverse complement strand
GAGAGGGGACTTGAACCCCTAAGCCCTTGCGGGCACTAACACCTCAAGCTAGCGCGTCTGCCAATTCCGCCACCCGGACGAGTGCGTGCGCAACGATAGCAATGCCTGTAAAGGTAAGCAAAAGTCTTGTTCGTGGGGGAGAATATACGTATGACTCCGATGCAATTAACTGATGCCGAACGTGAAGAATTGCAAGCCGAAGCAATTTCTATTTGCCAAGACCTCATACGAATTCCCAGCGTTAATTTTGGTGATGGTAAGGGTGATGAATCTGCAATTGCAGCAAAAGTTGTCAAGTTACTCAATGAGGCAGGCATCGATGCCAAAATTTATGAATCTGCACCTGGCCGCTGCAACGTGATCGCTTTTATTGAAGGTGAAAATCAGAGTCGACCAGGATTGGTAGTACATGGCCATCTCGATGTTGTTCCAGCCAATGCCGAAGATTGGAGCGTTGATCCATTTTCTGCAGAAATCAAAGATGGAATGATCTGGGGCCGCGGAGCTGTAGATATGAAGAACACAGATGCAATGATTATCGCTATTTTTCGTATGTGGGCAAAAAAAGGTATTAAACCCCCTCGCAATGTAGTTCTAGCTTTCTTCGCAGATGAAGAAGCAGGATCCCTTTTTGGTTCACGTTGGATGGTTGCTAAACACCCTGAAGTTTTCAGCGGGTGTTCAGAAGCAATTTCAGAAGTGGGTGGATTCTCCGTCACGGTCGCGGATAACAAGCGACTTTATTTTATTGAAGCAGCGCAAAAGGGTATTCATTGGATGCGTCTGAGTGCGCAAGGTCGTGCTGGCCATGGATCAATGATGAATCCTGAAAATGCATTGACTCGTTTAAGTGAAGCGGTTGCTGCTATAGGAAATTACGAATGGCCGCAGAGGTACACCAAAACTGTAAAGATTTTGTTCAAAAAAATTGCCGACGTAACCGGCATAAAATACGATGAAAAAGATTTAAGGCCTTTGCTTGCAGAAATTGGGCCTATGGCAAGAATGATTGGCGCCACATTGCAAAATACTGCAAATCCAACAATGCTTGAAGCAGGTTACAAAGCAAATGTGATTCCACAAAGTGCAACTGCCGTAATAGATGGTCGCTTTCTTCCTGGACTAGAAGATGAGCTCAATGCAACGGTACGTGAAATTATCGGACCAGATATCTCAATTCAAACAATTACACATGACATTGCTTTGGAAGTAGATTTCGAGGGCGATTTAGTAGATGCGATGACTAAATCCATTCTTGAATTTGATCCAGAAGGTATTCCTGTTCCTTATCTCATGAGCGGCGGTACTGATAACAAGGCGCTGAGCGAATTAGGAATAATTGGATATGGATTTTCACCTTTGAAATTACCCGCAGATTTAGATTTTATGGCGCTATTTCATGGTGTCGATGAAAGAGTGCCCGTAGAAGGCTTGAAATTTGGCGTAAATGTTTTGGAAAATTTCTTACGAAACTCTTGAAATTTCATTTAAAGCGCTACGAACTACTTCTGGCAAGGTAACTTCCTCACTAGACAGCGCTCCACGAAGCTGCGCTCCTGTGCGGGCGCCGAGAATCACACTAGTTACAGCGGGTGCATCTCTTACCCAAGCAAGTGCAACCTCAAGAGGGGAATATCCCAAACCTTCGGCTGCAACGCATACTGCTTCAACAATCTGGGATTGTTTATCAGATAAGTAAGGTTCAACGAAAGAAGCAAAGTGAGGTGTTGCAGCTCTTGAATCACTTGGCACACCTTTTCTATATTTTCCAGTAAGAACTCCTCGACCCAGGGGTGACCAAGCAAGAAAACCAACGCTTAGAGTATTTGCAGCGTCGACTAGATCTTCTTCAACTTTACGATTTAACAATGAATACTCATTTTGCATTGTTGTTATTGGTGCTTTGTTAGCAATTACTTCTTGCCGCGTAATCGCATGTGCACTCTGCCAACCCGAGAAATTTGAAATTCCGACGTATCGTGCCTTGCCACTTGCGTATGCGTAGTCGAGGGCAGACAAAGTGTCATCTAAAGGTGTTTGCGCATCCCATGTGTGGATTTGCCAAAGGTCTAAATAATCAGTGTTCAGTCTTTGTAAAGACGCATCAAGCTGAGCGATAAGTGATGAGCGAGAATTATCAACTTTGCGAATTCCTTCGGGGAAACTTATGCCAGCTTTTGACGCTATAACAACGTTATTTCGTTCGAAGAGAGTTCCAATCAACCCGCCAATTACGCGTTCACTATCGCCATCACCATAGACAGCAGCAGTATCTAAGAAGTTGCCACCAGCATCGAGAAATGCTCGGCATTGATCTGCCGCTTCATGTTCGTCAGTATCACGGCCCCATGTCATTGTTCCAAGGCCAACTCGAGAAAGCATAAGGCCGCTTTTGCCCGCACGTCGAAGTTGCATAGAGCGACCTTAGCAAGTGTGCTTTGCTAAATCCCGATAACCTTGCTCTGTGACCACAGTAATTTTGCTCCGCCATGCACATTCCGTAGCGAATGAAAAAGGCATATTGGCCGGTCGTGCTGCCGGTGTGAGTTTAAGTACAAAAGGTAAAGAGCAGGCTTCACTTCTATCTGAACGACTGGGCAGCGCACGATTTAAAGATATTCGAATTAGTCCATTGGAGCGATGTTTAGCAACCCTTGAACCGTGGCTGCAATCTCAGGACTCTGCCGTTCGTGAAAAAATTAACTTTGATCCGAATATTTCTGAAGTGGATTACGGAGATTGGACTGGTAAGAAACTACTTGCTTTATCACTTCGAAAAGAATGGCGAATTGTACAAAGAACACCGAGTGAAATGATATTCCCCAAGGGAGAGGGATTGTTGCAAGTGCAGCAAAGGGCCGAAAAGGCTCTGCACCAAAGTATAAAAAAAGCGGGTACCGGTGTTAGTTTGATTGTAAGTCATGGCGATGTAATTAAGAGTTTGATTGCGAGTGCCTTGGATCTTGAATTAGATAAATTTCAAAAGATAGTCATTGATCCGGCTTCGATATCTGTTCTGGATTTCAACAATGGAAATTTCAGATTGCTACATCTCAATGATTCAACAACTAATTTTGAATATCTCTCCAAGAATAGACGCTCGATTAAGACACTCGTGGGCGGAGGTTCGGGAAGTAAATGACGCCGATAATTTACGAATTCAATCCTGTTGAAAGATTTGTGGCTGGAACAGTGGGTGCCCCTGGTGAACGAACATTTTTCATTCAAGCTCGTACAGGTTCAAGAGTCGTATCAGTTGTAGTTGAAAAATCCCAAGTTATCGCTTTAGGAGAGCGAACAAAGATTATGCTGCGTGAAATTAAGAAATCTGATCCAACGATTGTTGTAAAAAGCAATGACATTGATGACGCACCTTTAGAGCAGCCCATTTTCGAGGAGTTTCGAGCTGGTGTAATTGCAATGGCGTGGGATGCCGAAAACTCACTGATAGTTTATGAATTACGAGAAGTTACGAGCAATGATGACGATACTGATGATGAAGTTGTATTCGATGAAAAAGATCTTTCAGTGGATTTATTGCGTGTACATGTCTCACCTACGCAGGCAGCTTCTTTCTCCAAACGCTGTTTGTCCTTGGCGAGTGCTGGTCGTCTGCCTTGTCCATTCTGTGGCATCCCTATTGATCCAAACGGACATCTATGTCCGCGATCTAATGGTTATCGAAGATGAGTAACGTTGAAAAAGTTCTAAAGGAAGGTGAATTAGTTGTTACAGGCCGACTAATTGATGCCTCTAATGCTACTTTATTGGCACAATGTACGTTAGATGGCGAATCAATAAAATGTATTTATAAACCTATTGCTGGGGAACGCCCACTCTGGGATTTTCCGGATGGAAATCTGGCTCAGCGTGAATATGCGGCGTATTTAATCAGCGAATATTTGGAGATACATGTTGTTCCACTAACAATTTTGCGTGACGGCCCTTTTGGACAAGGGATGGTGCAGGAATGGATAGACATTGATTTTGATATTGATTTAGCTGAATTCTTTAGTCAAGATGACGCCCAACTTCGTAAGATGGCCCTATTTGATGCGGTGATCAATAATACAGATCGCAAAATTGGACACTTGTTGCCGCATCCTGATGGAAGATTATATGGTTGTGATCACGGAGTAACTTTCCATCATGAATATAAGTTGAGAACTGTTTTATGGCAGTGGGCAGGAAATGATTTAACAGAAGATGAAGTCATTTCACTGCAATCACTTCAGGAGATTTTGGAAGATGACAAAAATGTGACATTGCAATCACTAATAACTCCAATTGAATTACTAGCTTTAAAATCGCGTATTGATGATTTGATCAAGGCTCGAATTTTTCCGCTTCCAAGTACTGATTGGCCGGCGATTCCTTGGCCCGCTTTTTAGAACGCGAATATTGCTTGATGCATTAGTATAGGAACATGAACTCGTGGCCTGAGGTATATATACCAACCATTGATTCAAAATATGTTTTTCCCGAACTTTCACTTTTTAACACGGCCAGCAAATCCATACAAGTTCTGCCTCGAAAAGATATTTATCGTATGTATGTATGTGGAATTACTCCATATGACTCAACCCACCTAGGACATGCGGCTACATATCTTTCTTTCGATCTGATTAACAGGTACTTACGCGCTACGGGTTCACAAGTTCTATACGTTCAAAATATTACTGATATTGATGATCCACTTCTTGAACGGGCCAATCGAGATGGAGTTGATTGGCAAGAACTCGCCAATTCGCAAATTGATTTATTCAGAAGTGATATGACAACTTTGCACGTTATTCCTCCCGCACAATACATAGGTGCAGTTGAAGCTATCCCATTGGTAACAAATAAGATCGAGGAGTTAAAGGCCGCAGGAGCGATTTATGGCGTTGATGACGATCTTTATTTTCGTGTACATAGTGATGCAGATTTCGGAAGTCGGAGTCATCTAGGCCAAGAAGAATCTCTGAAGATTTTTGCAGAAAGAGGTGGAGACCCGGCACGCGTAGGCAAGGAAGATCCGCTGGACTCTTTGGTATGGCTTGCTCAACGTCCTAATGAACCCGGATGGCCAAGTATTCATGGCAAAGGTAGACCGGGATGGCACATCGAATGTTGCGCAATTGCGTTGAATTATTTGCAACCAAAACTGGCGTCAGACTTTCTTATAGACATCCAAGGTGGTGGAAGCGATCTGATTTTTCCTCATCATGAAATGAGTGCAGCGCAAGCACGTGTTTCTACTGGAAGAAATTTCGCGAAGTTTTATGTTCACACCGGAATGATTGGTTTGAATGGGCAAAAAATGAGTAAAAGTTTAGGCAATTTGCTTTTTGTTTCTTCATTAGTTGGTTCTGGTGTAAACCCAATGGTTATTAGGTGCGCTTTGATGATGCAGAGTTATTCCTCGGATCGTACGTGGAATGATGATCTACTTCTCGCTGCTCAGGAGTTTCTCAACTCGCTAACTTTGCAATTATCTCAAATGCACTGTGCTCCTACCTCAGATTTGATCCAGGAAATTATTCAGGCGTTATCTACTAATTTGGATACAGAGAAAGTTCTTGATTTGCTCAGAAATTGGATTAGCGAATCCGCAAGAGGTGCACAAGGTGGTAGTCCTGGAGAGCTTTCTCGGGCACTAGATGCACTACTTGGCATTGCAATTTAAGATGGACAATTTTTATAGTGCAGTTTTTTTCGATATGGATGGACTCTTTGTTGATTCTGAACCATTGTGGCTCGAAGCAGAAACCGAGTTAATGGCTACCTTTGGATATCAATGGACTCAAGATGATCAGAATTATTGTTTAGGTGGACCATTAAGCAAGGTTGGTCAGTATATGTTTGATAAAGTTAAAACAGAACATTCACCTCAATACTTCACAGATTCCGTAATCGCATTGATGACAGTTAAGTTAAGTGCAGGCGCTCCAATAATGCCGGGTGCGTTGGAACTTTTGAATGACTTAAAGCGCAATAACATTCAAACGGCATTGGTTTCGGCAAGTCCGAGAGTTTTAGTTGACGCAGTTCTACGTAGCGTGCCGGATCATTCTTTTAGCTTTTCTCTATCTGCAGACGATGTTGAAAATCCAAAACCAAACCCTGAAGCGTATGTAAAAGCTGCCCAACGATTCGGAGTTGAAATAGAAGAGTGTTTGATTCTCGAAGATTCACCCAATGGAGTAAAAGCTGCAACAGCAAGCGGTGCTCATACAATTGCCGTTCCACATTTTGTGGAGATTTTGCCAAAAGATCGATTACGGGTAATCAAATCATTGCAGGAATTGAATTGTGCAAATTTACAGGTTAGTTATGCGCGGGACAGATCGATTTAAAGGAGCACCAGTCACATAATCTACTTTTTCTTGGATTCCATGTATTAGTTTCCATTGCTTCTTTGATTGATTCAGCTACCTTCAAAAGTACCTTTTCTGTCGAAAGTAATTCAGCTTCTGTTGGAGTATTTTTCAGTAAATTGCCATCTCCCAAATAGATTAACTGAAGTAACTTTGGGATGACTTTGTGTTCCTTCCAGTACAACAATGCGTAAACCCTTAATTGAAAAAGTGCTTTCTCTTCCCATCCAGGTTTTGGTGCTTTACCAGTTTTGTAATCAATAATTCGAACTTCGCCGGTGGGCGCAACATCTAGGCGATCTACATATCCGTGTAGATAGATCTCTTCAGAGAGATCTTGTTCTAGATGTAGTTCTCTGTGCGTAGGTTCAAAAGATGTTGGATTTTCTAATTCGAAATAAGTGGCAAGTAGCGCTGTTGCTCGGTCAAGCCACTCTTTTTCGCTCGTTATTAACTCGGCTAATTCAGGTTTCTGCGCCAACTGTTCTTGCCATCTACTTGGCAATAAATCAGTGGCTTGTTTGATAGTTCGCGATTGCGCAGGAGATTCGAAGAGATCATGTAAAACGGTGTGAACCAATGTGCCGCGTTCGGCATCCAAACTTGGGGTTTCGGGTAGCTGGTCAATTGTGCGATATTTGTAGAGCAGAGGACAATTAGAAAAATCATTAACCCTGCTGGGGGAGAGCCGTAACTGGTTCACTTGCGCGAAGATACTCTGATATTTCATCACTTGCACCCATAAGATACAGCCATGTCTAACGATGGATTTTTCTCGATTGGTGATCGAATTCAACTCACCGATCCCAAGGGAAAGATGTATACATTTACCATCACACAAGGCAAAGAGTGGCACACACATAAAGGATGGATCGTCCATAATGATCTTGTTGGAATGCCTGAAGGAAGCGTTGTAAGCACTAGTGCTGGATTAAAATTTACAGCGTTCAAACCCTTGCTAGGAGATTTTGTTCTGTCAATGCCGCGCGGTGCAACAATTGTTTATCCTAAAGATGCTGCAATGATTGTTGGAGTAGCAGACATTTTTCCGGGAGCAAAAGTTATCGAAGCTGGAGTCGGTAGCGGCGCTCTTGCTATTTCACTTTTACGCGCTGTGGGCCCACAAGGCCAACTTGATAGTTTCGAACGAAGAGAAGATTTTGCAGATATCGCTCGTGAAAATGTTCAAACTTATTTTGGTTTGTTACCTACAAACTGGAATTTAACAGTTGGTTCAGTTCAAGATTCATCTGCTCAGAATAAATATGATCGCGTGGTTTTAGACATGTTGGCACCATGGGAATGCGTGGAGTATGCCGCTAATGTTCTAAGACCCGGTGGAGTTTTCTTGGCATACGTAGCAACCACCACTCAGCTATCTTCAACAGCTGAAGCACTCAAAGCAGATGGGCGATTTACTGAACCACTTAGTTCAGAAACTATCGTAAGAGATTGGCATCACGAGGGATTAGCTGTTCGCCCGATGCAACGAATGATTGGCCATACGGGTTTTCTTATTGTTAGTAGACGAATGGCCCCAGGCGTTGAAGTTCTTGCACGTCGTAGACGTCCATCAAAAGGTGCGTACGGTGTCGCGGAAGAGTGAACGTTTAGTTAATTTGGTTATTGCATTACTAGCGACTAAGCGTTACATAACAAAGTCTGAGATATTCAGAACGATAGAAGGTTACGAAGGTTCTAATGAATCTATGGAGCGAATGTTCGAGCGTGATAAAGACGAGCTTCGAAGTTTAGGTATTGAAATTGAAGTATCTGGATTAGATCCGCTCTTCGATGATGAAGTGGGATATCGAATCCGTGCCGAGAACTTCGAAATGGACCGAAATGGTTATTCTCCAAATGAAATTGCTTACATGTCGTTGGCAGCTCAATTATGGAAAGACGCTTCATTAGGTGATGTTTCGCAGAAGGCATTACGTAAGTTATCAGCGGTTTCTGGACCAGCCGACATTGCAGAAATTCCCGCTTTCGCTCCTGTAATTCTGACGGCCCCAATGTTTCTTCGTGAAATTATCAACGGAATCACAGATCGTAGAGTTTTGGAGTTCAATTATTTAGATAGCGAAATGAAAACCAAAGTTCGAAAAGTTCATGTGTACTCATATTTCTCTCTTCAAGGATTTTGGTATTTCAATGGTTTAGATGTTGATAAGTCCGAAAATAGAACATTTCGTTGCGATCGAGTTGTAGGTGATTTGGTAATTTCAAAGAAGGTAAATTCGTATGAGATTCCCTCGGACTATAAGCCCGATACAACGTTTTCAGATATTTCAGTTTCATCTCAAGCCGTCTTACGTGTTCGAGTTGGCAGAGGATCACAACTACGTGTTCTGGGCTCAAAAATTGAAACTGGTGAAGAATTTGACCTAGTTCAAGTCCCGTATTCATCTGAAGAAGAGATGCTTTCGCTTATTTTGTGGCACTTAGACGATGTTTGCGTTATCAGTCCTGAAACTCTAAAAGCTGCTGTTATCCAAGCATTAAAGAGGTTGGTAAAAGCGCATGTCTAATCAAATTCCTGATAGCCAAGTAATTCGTTTACTTGATTTAGTTCCCTATCTAATTCTTAATCAAGGCGTTGCGTTGGATCAAATTGCTAGGGATTTTCAGATTACCAAATCAGAGGTCTTAGATGACCTCAACACTTTATGGATGTGTGGACTTCCCGGCTACACACCTCTAGAGCTTATAGATTTATCTTTTGATACTGGATTTGTATCCATAAGAAACGCTGAGGTACTAAGTAATCCTCGGAAGCTCACAAGCATCGAAATGGGTGCCATAATTATTGGGCTTTGCATTCTGCGTGATTCGTTTTCCGCCGTTGATTCCCAGGTACAAGGCATAGAAAACCTTATCGAGCGTTTATCCAAAAAATCTAACGTAAAGCCACCTGTAATTTTATCTACGGTCGTTACTGCCGAACTTAGATTAGTGGTGAATACCGCAATCGCAACGAAAAAGGATTTGAACATCTCATACCATTCCTTTTCACGAGATGAAGTTACGAGTAGGCAGATCACTCCCTTCACAATCGCGCACGATGGTACTTTCGAATATCTGGAGTCATTTTGTCAATTGTCGCAAGATTTCAGGTCTTTTCGTTTAGATCGAATTCTTAGCGCCGTTCTTTTTGAAAAATCGGGGTCGCAAGCACCAAGTAGCGAACCTAAAGAAGATAGTCGCGTTGATGTTGCGATAAGAATTACGTCGAATTCACGTAAAGTTGTTGAAACTTTTCACTTAAACAGCGTTGGGGAAATACAGCAAGGAGATGTATTCAAAAGTTCTGTCTATAATCCAGAATGGATTATCCGAACTATCTGTAGCTTGAAGTCATGGGCAGAAGTAGTTCAACCGCAAGATCTTCGCTCCCAGGTTGGCATGAGGGTGCAGCGGGCCTTGGATATGTATGTTTAGGGCAGTTGGGTAGGTTTTCTAGCCCCTTGTGGGATAAAGTTGCGCTTAGATTATTCTGTTAAGAAAGCGAGAAATCATGTTTTTGCGCGAACCAAGCCACATCCTCATTCTTCTTTTAGTTGTATTATTACTTTTTGGCGCAAAACGACTTCCTGACTCTGCTCGCTCTTTAGGAAAGAGTATGCGCATATTCAAAAGCGAGCTAAAGGAAATGAAGCAGGACGACAAGAAATCAGATAACGACGAGTCAACTGAGAAG
>Ga0114980_10003933_pt1 | contig 10065 bp, 15 predicted proteins | sample S_140806_EF_Meta_FD_87018 | JGI IMG/M metagenome (GOLD analysis project Ga0114980, IMG submission 87018) | Freshwater microbial communities from Lake Simoncouche, Canada to study carbon cycling - S_140806_EF_MetaG | ecosystem: Environmental > Aquatic > Freshwater > Lake | place: Lake... | reverse complement strand
TGTCACGGGGATATAATGAGCACCAAAGTAAGTTTAAACTATGGTAAGCAACATCATCTTTACCAAGAAGTATTTGATGAGAAGCATGTATATTTAAAAGTTTATGGATGCGACTTTGAAGTATCCAAAGATAATGCTATGATCCAAATCCCTATTGAGTTATGGCAAAAGTTAGTAGCAGAATGGCCCGAATCTAAAAAGCGATGGATAGAAGATAATTCACATGAAGATTTTAGTGATGTATCTTGGTTAGAGTTTGGGTCTAATGCTAAATCAAGTGACGAAACAACTATTTTTGAGAGGAAAAATGAGCCTAAATCTTAAAGTTATTAAAATGAATGGATTTGTTAATTTCAAGAACAGAGATAATGGTAATGCTGGATTTGATTTATATGCTACCGAAGAAGGTTCTATTGCGCCAAACGAAAGAATGATGGTTCCTGTGGGTATTTGCACTTCATTTGATCCAGAATATTATATGCGTGTTGCTCCTCGTTCTGGATTAGCAGTAAAGAGTGGTATTAATGTTCTTGCTGGTGTTATTGACGCAAGTTATAGAGGAGAATGGAAGGTCATTCTTCACAATACAAGCACTACTTATTTCCATTTTGAAATTGGAGATAGAATTGCTCAAGCTATTCCAGAGAAGATTAGTACCGAAGAATTTACATTTGTGGAGAGGTTAAGTGAAACAAAACGTGCAGATGGTGGGTTTGGCTCAACAGGAACTTAAATGCGGTGATCTGGTTCAATATCGTTTTTATGACCACCAGCCTTATATAGAAAATGGTATTTTTCTTCGTAAATTTTATGACACCAGAAGAGTAGGCGAAGAATTTGAAGAAGAACCAGTAGAAATGCATGAAGTTTATCTTTTTAATAGTGCTACATGCGAGAATGTTTTTTCCTTTGAATTGGAAGGGGTACTTAATGAATAAAATTGTATGGTCTGCTGATAAAGATGAGTGGGCTACAAGTCAAGATTTTTATGATGGACTAAATGCTAAATATAATTTTACATTAGATCCATGTGCCGATATTATAAATGCGAAATGTCCCAAGTTTTACAATACGAATGATGATGGACTTTCTAAGGATTGGGGAGGAGAAATTGTATTTTGTAATCCTCCTTACTCAAAAGTTAAGGAATGGACGCATAAAGCACTTGAAGAAAGTAAAAAACCAAATACAAAAGTTGTTTTGTTAGTAGCAGCAAGAACAGATACTAAATTCTTTCATGATTATTGTATGAAAGCCAATGAAATCCTTTTTGTTAAAGGAAGACTTAAATTTGGGGGTTCTACTAATTCAGCACCATTTCCATCTATGATTGTTGTTTTTGACTCTTCACGATTTGGTCTTATGTTTGGACAGATGGATACCAAAGGAAAGGTAATTAGAGTTTGATTTCTTTTGGGGAGATGAGGCTTTTTTATTATTCTGCTACTACTTAATATAGGAGAATAATGATGGAAAAAATATCTTGTATAGAATGTGGTTATGAATGTAAACTAAATTATTTAGGAACACATCTTAGGATAACTCACAATTCTAACCTAAAACAATATTACGACAAATTCCACAAGCAACAAGATGAAGGTATTTGCTGTGAATGTGGTAAGCCAACAAATTTTAAAAGTTTAAAAGATGGGTATGTAAAAACGTGTGGCCTCTCTTGTTCTAATAAGTATAGAAATAAAGTATTGTTTAAAAACTTTGGTGTAGTAAATAATTTTCAACTTGAAACTGTAAAAAACAAATCAAAAGAAACCGTAAAAGAAAAGTATGGTGTTGAAAATGTTTCACAAAGTAAAATTATAAAACAAAAAAAGATTGATACTTGCTTAAAGAACTATGGGGTAACAAATCCTTCATTTTCTACTGAAATAAGAAAAAAAGCAGAAAATACAACATTATCAAAATACGGTGTTATTTGTGTTATGCATGACGTTAACGTAGCACAAAAAGCCATTACAAATGGTGGTGGCAGAGCCCCAGCCCATAAATATACCACTAAATTTGGTAATGAATTGTTAATTCAAGGAACATATGAAAAATTGTTTGTTAGTTTTTGTGAAGATAACAATATCTATATTGAAAACGGACCTTGTATAGAGTATGCTAAAGATAGTAAAAAACATAGATATTTTATTGACTTTAAAGTAGTTATTAACAATCAAATAAAACTTGTTGAAATAAAAAGTACATATTGGTATAATGAATGTAAAGAAATAGTTGATTTAAAAAATAAATATGCTTTGGAATATGCTAAAAAAAACAATTGTTTATTTCATTTTATAATAAATGATAATAATAAAAAGCAAATAAATATTAAAAAATTCAATATTATCTTGGAGGATAAAGAATGAAAGCGATAAAAAATGTTGATGTGGTATACGATGGAGCATGGGGTGACTGTGGAAAAGGTAAAGTAACTCACATTTTAGCATCAAAGAAAACTCATACGAGAAAAAACTATTATAATTTTGTTTGTAGGTTTCAAGGTGGTTCAAACGCGGGCCACACAATTTATCATAATGGAAAGAAATTTGCTACTCATATTGTTCCTGCTGGGGTCTTTCACGGTATTACATCTGTTATCGGTCCTAATTGCGTTGTAAATATTGATGCTTTTTATAAAGAGATTGAAGAGTTAAAAGGTGATGGAATTGATACTTCACTTGTTAAAGTTCATCCAAACGCTCATATCGTAACAAACGATCATATTGCTGAAGATAAAGCTACATTAGGGCACCTTGGCACAACTTCACAAGGTATTGCACCAGCATATCGAGACAAAGCCGCCAGAAAGGGTTTACTTGCCAAAGACAGCACAATAGATAAAAGTTATATCTTAACCGAAAAACTATATGGTAATATCTTATGCGAAGGGGCACAAGGATACCATCTTGACATAAATTATGGAAATTATCCATTTGTAACTTCAAGTGAATGTTTACCATACGGAGCTTGTTCATTAGGATTTGCACCACAGAGGATCAAAAGTATATATGCTTGTGCTAAGATTTATGACACAAGATCCGGTGAAGATCCTTTATTTCCAGCAACTTTACTTGAAGATCAAACCTTAAAATTTATTGGTGATTTAGGACAAGAATATGGAGTTACCACAGGACGTAGACGTAAAGTAAATTGGCTTAATCTTGATAAGTTAATTGAAGCAGTTGAAGTAGGTGGTGCTACTGATCTAATCGTTAATAAATGTGATATTTTACAGAAAGTTGGGGTATATCGCTTATTCCACAACTCTAATCTTGTAGAATTTGAGAGCCTTGAACAAATGAAAGAATATATACAAATTTACTTATTCAAATCAAGCACTCTACTTAAAAGAGTGTTATTTAGTGGTAATCCAGAACTAATAGAAGGGTTTAATCCATGAGTTCAGCAGCAAAAAAGATTAAAAAGCAAAATCAACTTATCCAAGATAAAGTTATGTTATTTGATGCCCTACCAAAAGAGTGTAATGGTTGTCAAGAAGACTATAATAAACTTAATAAAGAGCAAGCCACAAATTGGTCTGTAATGGTGTTTAATGAAAGTAAGACCGTTAGATTATACTGCCCAACATGCTATAAAAATGTTCAAGCTTGGGCAGAGGATTTTGTTAAGGAGACGGAAAATGAGCAACTATGATTATAGAGGTACACCAGAAATGGTAGATCATCCAAAGCATTATAACGCTGGTACTATTGAGGCTATTGCTCTAATCGAAGATCAAGGTTTAGGTGAAGCTTTTTGTGCTGGTAATGTTATGAAATACATTATGCGGTATAAACTTAAAGGAACTCCTCTTGAAGATCTTAAAAAAGTTAAATGGTATACAGAAAGGTTAATTAGTTATTATGAAAACAAATAAATCAGTTAAAGAACTTAGTTATGAAGATTTTAATGAGATTACAAAATCAGACAAACCATATGTAATTAAATTTACAAATCCAACTTGTCACCTTTGTAAAGCTTTAGATCCAATCTTCAATGATATAGCAGAAGAATATAGTGATAAATTTAAATTTGGGAACATTAATTCAAAAGCACAAAGAAAACTATTTCAACTATTTGGGATTGATGGTGTCCCAGAAATCTTTATTATTGATGGTGATGATTTATACCATGTTGAATATCCAGACGATAATCCAGATCCAAAGTCGGGATATTCAAGAGATTATATTACTGAACACTTAGAAGGATACTTAAATGAATAATCTTGATAGAGCAGATATAAGAATAGAAATAATGTATTTTCTTGAAAAGGCTTGGAAGAAAAATCCACATTTAAGGATTATGCAACTTCTTGGTAATGGTTTTACAGAAGGAGATAATTATTACGTTGACGATCAAGCAGTATTAGATTATCTTGTAAAGGTTGCTAATGAAGTGGAGGATTAATGTTTAGAGAATGTATAAGCTACGATGATGTATTAATTATCCCGCAATTCAGTGATATTCAAAGCCGTAAAGAAGTAAACATCGGCAATTGGTTAGATGAAGAAAGAGGTTTGTGGTTTAGCCTTCCTATTATATCTTCTCCTATGGATACGGTCACAGAAGACCAAATGGCTATTACTCTTGGTGAAATGGGTGGTCTTGGAATTATCCATCGGTATAATACTATCCAAAGACAATGCGAAATAGTAAAAATAGTTTCTAATGAAATTGTTGCTAATCAATTTGGTTGCGCTATTGGAATTACAGGAGATTATATTGAAAGAGCAGAAGCATTATACAAAGAAGGTGTTAAAATTCTTTGTTTAGATGTTGCTCATGGTGACCATATTTTAATGAAAAAAGCCCTAATTACTCTTAGGGAGAGATTAGGCGATGGACCACACCTCATGGCAGGAAATGTTGCAACGTTTGATGGATTTAATAATCTCTCTTCTTGGGGTGCTAATTCAATTCGTGTTGGTATTGGTGGTGGTAGCATTTGCTCTACTCGTATTCAAACTGGTCACGGGGTTCCTTCTTTGGACAGCATTATAGAATGTGCGAAAACATCTTATAATGTGGCGATTATTGCGGACGGTGGTATTAGAAACTCTGGTGATATTGTTAAGGCTCTTGGCGTGGGTGCTGATTTTTGTATGTTGGGTTCAGTTCTCGCTGGAAGCTCTAAAACTCCGGGTGAAATATATAATAACTCAATAACAGGAGAAGCTACTAAAATTTATCGTGGTATGGCTTCAAAAGACGCACAAATGGATTGGAGAGGTAAAACATCTTCACTTGAAGGGATCTCTACAATTATTAAATATAAAGGTGAGACAAATGCTATTATTAAACAAGTTGAAAATGGTATTCGCTCTGGCTTTTCTTATAGCGGAGCAAGAACTATTAACGAACTATGGGCTAAAGCTCGTTTTGTTAGACAAACCTCCTCTGGCGCGAGAGAAAGTGACACTCATATTTTAGCGAGAGCTTAATGGAAGTAGTTAAACGACCAAGAACAGAAGTAGATAAATCTATTTTTAAAATAATTGCTTTTTATGAGAGAATAGAAAATTCTGTTGAATTACTTGTTCGTCTTAAAAATGATGGCTTCAATGGTGCTCAATTTTTTCGTAGTATTATTGAAGCTTATTTATCACATGACCCTAAATTTATGGAATGGTTTAACACAAAACGTAAAACTCCTAAAAATAGAATTAAAAAAGTTCAAAAATTAGCAGAAGAAGGTAAAAGATTAGAAAGTGAATACTACTTATCTATTGAAGAAGTTGAAAATATTTTTGATATTATAGAAAATATTGAAGATATTGAATACTAAAACAGGATTTTTGTAATTTAGATACTATTTAATTTTGTTAGGAGCAAAACAACATGAGCAGAAAGCCTTTATTATCCGAGAGTCAAGTAGCAAAGTGGATGAAACTTGCTAATATTGATAAGAATGCAACAAAGAATTTTCTTAATGAATCTAAATCAAATAAAAAAGTATTGAAAGAAAACTATGGGATGAGTCCTATAGGTGCCCGTGAAGACGAAGATATGGGCATGGAAGATGATATGGGAATGGGCGAAGAAGAAGAAGGTGGAATGGAAATTGGTGACGGATCTATGGATGAAGATCCCTCCGTTGTCGATGATGAAGGAATGGATATGGATATGGAAGCTGGAGGCGACGAAGGCGAAGTAGAGTTTGATTCAGTTGAAGACCTTAAAACGGTCATTAAAGATGCCGTTAAATCAGCCCTAGAAGAATTAGGTCTTGCCGATGATATGGGTGGCGACGAAGAGCCCGAAATGGATATGGAAGAACCAGCAGCAGAAGAAGAGGACAGCATGGAGGGAGGCGATGAAGGGGGTGATGAACCTGCCGAACCCGCTGAAGACGAGGAACAACTCGCAGAAGGTCTAGAAAACCTTGAAATCCTCACGGATAATGAAATAATTAATGAAGTATTGAAAAGAGTTATTCGCAGATTAGTTTGATATTGTCTCCTAGATAAAAAAAATAAAGGTTGCTCTTTTGGCTACGCAGGATTATAATGATCCTGCGTAGTTTTTTTATTTGGAGTATTAATGTATCTCTCATGGATTTTATTTTTCGTAGCAGGTATTCTATTCTCAAAGATATTTTCTAGTTTTTTAGATATTGGAATTACAACTCAATTTTCAAGATTAATGGCAGATCGTATTTTAATTCCCTTGATTATGATAGCGCAGGAGTTAGAATACCTACGAGAGCTTAAGAAAGAAGTTCTTAAAGAAAAAGGTCTTGATGAACAACAGATACAATTTCAATTATCTTTGTTTGATAAGTGGTTTACAAACTGGAAAGAATCGATTATAGTATCGTTCATCAGCGCAGCCCCACAACCAATCAAGAAGGATTTACCTTTTAATGATTGGGCTTCCACAACGAAGTATGTAGAAAAATTAATTAAACAAAAACGCATATAGGAGACAAAATGCTATTCAATAAAGGCAAGAAAGTTAACGACGACCACGATCACGAAGATGAAGTAGATGAAGAAGAAGAAAAGGGTAAGAAGCAAGCTTTCTCCCTTATTATGCCTTCGTCTGCTGGGGATAAACCAGATAGCCGCACAATTGGATTATTTGGAGAAGTAGAAGAAGGTAAAATTGCTCTTATTATTAGTGCTATGATTGGATTGGCAGAAGACGCAGAAGTAGAAAATCCAATTAATCCAGATGATCCAGAAAGTGAAGTAGAAGTAATTAATCAACCAATTGAACTTCTACTAAATACTCCCGGTGGATCAGCCGACGATATGTTTGCTCTATATGATATTATGCGAGTAATTAAGAATAAATGTGATATTGAAACCTTTGGTATTGGTAAAGTAATGTCTGCTGGAGTTCTTATTTTGGCAGCAGGAACAAAGGGTAAACGTAAGATTGGAAAGAATTGTCGTGTAATGATTCACTCTGTTATTGGTGGAAATGTTGGACCTCTTCACAATCTTGAAAACGAAATGAACGAGATTAGATATGTTCAAACTGCTTATCTTAAAGCATTAGCAGACGAAACCAATATGACTTATCAGCAACTACGCAGAATGATTAATCGTAAAGTAAATGTTTATCTTTCAGCAGAAGAAGCAGTTAAGCTTGGTATTGCTGATATTGTCATTTAATACTATTTATTATCATGAATAATCATAATGAATTAGACCAAATTGTAGAAAGCTTTTTAAGCCCTGCTCCTGTAAAAGAGAGTATGGGTCTTAAAGAGCTTTTTGCTCTATTTGAAGAAGTTGAAAGATTAAATGAAATACAAATAGGTGGTATCTTACCAACCACTTCCGCAAGCCAAAAACAATACGAAAAAGAGCCTCAAGCCATAACAGATTTTTATGAAATATTACAAAAAGTTCTTGGAGATGTAATAAAGGTATCGTCAGCAGAGAGAGCCGAGAATAAAATAATTAAATTAATTGATTATGTTACACAGTTAAAAACTAAACGTATTAGTGGTGAAGAATTTTCTAAATCATTTGCTACAATTTTATTCGTTACTTCATTACACAAAATGATTGAAAATATGTTCCCAGATACTCCATCAGTAGCTGGTTTTTCTTATGAAAAATTTATTTCCTTTGTTTTATCTGGTAATACTTCCATTTCTAACAAACAGGATAGGTATCCAATTTATGATGTTTACCTACCCTCAACAAATGAATATTTATCTTTAAAGTTAAAAGCTACAATAGAATTAGAAGGTTCTATTTCTAATCTATATAAATTTTTTACAGATGCACAACCTTATACTACTATAAATCTTAACTCAAATAACGAAATCATCGATAATGATGGAAAAGTTTTAAGTTCTTCTAAAAAAATTACTTATATTGTTAGCATAAAAGAACCAAATAAAGTTCTATATTATTCATATACTTTTGGTTTAAGAGAATTCATAAATATGTTAGGTAAAGAAAAAATAGATGATTATAATTATCAAATTGAAAGACCTAAGATTACTAGAAAATTGAAAAGTGAATATGAGGATATAACAAGACAAATAACCTCTTTTGAGGGAACAACCCCAAGAGATCAAGAAAAAATAAATACGCAAAAAGATTTACAACTTCAAATATTAGGACAAATGAATAGAGTTTCAAAAGAAGGAGCATTACAATTTAGATTTGGTTCAACCGTATTAAACAAAACCGAAGGTATTGAGAAAATATTAAAAGGTAATGTTTTATCAATATCAGCCGAAGATAAAGATACTATTGTTGAAAATAATCAAAATATTTTTAATAAAAACATTAAAAGTATCATCGAACAATCAAATTTAGTATATTATAAAGTAAATAATTTCTTACTTACTCAAGGTGCAGAAACAGAAGCTAAGGATGCTTATAGTTCTGTTAAAATTTTAGAAACCAGCTTATTGAATTATTTACCTAAGAGAAAAGAAAACATTAAACCTTCTTGACTTTTCCTAAAACAATATTATAATACCCATATACGGAGTTTTTATGAGTAAGCAATACTGCGATGGTCGCTCTTTAAGTGAAGCAATCCTAAAAGGCGCAAATATATTAGCAGATAACGTTTCTTCTACATTAGGACCAAGAGGAAGAACGGTTATTCTACATGAAAAAGGAAAAACACCAATCATTACGAAAGATGGTGTCACGGTAAGCAATTATGTTGAACTTTCAGATCCATTTGAGAATTTGGGAGCACAAGTAATTAAACAAGCTTCTCAACAAACTGCTACTCTTGCTGGTGATGGAACAACAACATCAGTCGTTCTTTCACGCGCAATTCTTCGTGAAGCACAGAAATATCTAATTGCTGGTGTTTCTCCTACCGAATTAAAAAGAGGAATAGATTTAGCCGTTGACGCTTTGGTAATTAGAATTGGAGAAATAGCACAACCAATTTCGTCCGAAGAAGAAATCGAACATATTGCTTCTATCTCTGCTAATAACGATAGAACAATTGGTAAATTAATTGCTACTGCGGTAGATAAGGTAGGTAAGGATGGTTCTATCACTATTGAAGAAGCACGGTCAGTCGATACTTCTCTTGATATTGTTGAAGGCTTTCGTTTCGATGCGGGATACCTTGCAGGAGCGTTCATCAACGACGAGAGACGAGGGGTAGTAAAATATGAAGACCCTTATATTCTTGTAACAGATCATAAATTTGACTCTGTGCAGGATATGTTGCCTGTTCTTGAATTAATCGCAAGAGAAGGAAAACCATTTGTAATTGTAGCAGATGAAATTGAAGGTCAAGCTCTTGCTGCTCTTATTATGAACGCTATGAGAGGCACAATGAAAGTTGCAGCCGTTAAAGCTCCTCGTTATGGTGAAGAGCGTAAAAACATTCTTAAAGACCTTGCTATTTCAGTAGGAGCAACTTTTGTTTCTCTTGAAAATAGTATGAAGATTGGTGATGTAAAACTTAAAGATTTTGGTCGTTCAAAGAAAATTGAAATTGCTAAAAATCTTACCACTATCGTAGGTGGAAAAGGTGATATGGAACAAGTTGACCAAAGAATTGAAACAATTAAAGCTGAACTTCAACAAACTGAATCAATTTATGAGTGTGAGCGTCTACAAG
>Ga0114980_10003931_pt1 | contig 10066 bp, 5 predicted proteins | sample S_140806_EF_Meta_FD_87018 | JGI IMG/M metagenome (GOLD analysis project Ga0114980, IMG submission 87018) | Freshwater microbial communities from Lake Simoncouche, Canada to study carbon cycling - S_140806_EF_MetaG | ecosystem: Environmental > Aquatic > Freshwater > Lake | place: Lake... | reverse complement strand
GCTTCGCTTCTTCCAGCAAAGAATCAGGTAGTCTTACGGTTGTTCTCATCATATGTCTAGACATACGCTTCTCATTTCAGCTCGTCAACTTCCAAGGCTCGGCGCATTGAGTTTGCTTTTGGTCGGGTGCTCCAAGCCCCCGCAGCCACTCCCCAGCGTGACCAAGGACGGCACGCCCGTGGTTGCCATGGTCGGCACGGAGCCGATCACGATGGCCTCGCTCCAGGTCATCGCGGCGCAGAACGGCTACAACCTGCAAGTCGATAAGGATCGTGAACTCGCGATCCGCGATGCCGTGAACAACGAGATCCTCGCCGCCAAGGCCAAAGAACTCGGCTACGAGAACGATCCCGACATCCGCCGCTACGTGAAGTCTCAGGCCGTGCAAAAGCTCCTGCTCGCCACGGTGGACAAGGAACACCAAGGCGCGGTGCCCACCGAGGCGGAACTCAAGGCCTACTATGACGCCAACCTCGCCCAGTTCACCCCGCCGACGCTCGCCAAGGCGCAGATCCTCGCCCTGCTCAAGCGCAAGGGCCAGGAGCAGCCGTTCGCCCAGAAGCTCGATGCGGTGAAGACTGCCCTCGCCGCCAAGCAGGTGCCGTTTTCCGAACTGGTGAAGCAGTTCTCCGACGATCCCGCTGCGCAAACCTACGCTGGCATGACCAATTGGCTGGTCAAAGGCGAGGCGAACAAGCAATACCCGGATGCGGTATTGCAGGCAGTGTTCGAAGCCAAGGACGCCAGCGCAGTCGTCGGCCCCATCGAACACAACGACTGGGTTTACTTTGTGAAGCAAACGGAGCTGCGCGACGGCAAGGCCACGGCCTACGAGCAGGCGAAGGCGCAGATCGCCCAGCAGATGGTGCGCCAGAAGCGTCTCGATGCCTACAGCAGCTTCGTCGAGCAGCTCAAGGGCAGCGTGCAGGTCCAGACCTTCCCTGAGAAGGTTGCCGCCGAAATCCAGGCCACCACCCAACAAAGCGGCCCGCCCATGGGACCTGTGCGAGTGAAATGATCACAGGGCCTCCAGCAATAGTCACAGGTTTTCAACCGCCGTTCTCAGGCGCTTGGAAAGCGCCTCTCCTTGTCTCCCTGTCTCTCAGCCTCCTCTTCTCCTCGTCTTCTGCGCTCGCTGGCGAAAAAACTGGCGTCGGCCTGAACAAAATCTCCCTGCCCTCCGGCCCCGGCAGCATCGAGGGCCTCGGCGATTCCTTCGAGCCCCAGCTCAACACCGGCACGTCCTCCTACTCGGTGAAGATCGCCGCACCGCCTGGTGTTGCCGGTCTTCAGCCGAACGTCGTGCTCCGCTATAACAGTGGTGGTGGCAACGGCCCCTTCGGCATCGCCTGGTCGGACGGCCTGCTCTCCATCCAGCGCCAGACGGAGAAAGGCCTGCCGACCTACGGCAACGCGGACAAGTTCATCCTTGGCGGCGAGGAGTTGGTGCCGCTCTCCGATGGCTCCTACCGCACCGAAAACGAGGGTGAGTTCCGCCGCATCATCCGCGCTGGCACGGGCTGGATCATTTACGCGAAGAACGGCACGCGCCACTACCTCGGCAGCAAGACGCTCGCTGCGAATCCCTCCCGCCTCGTCCGCCCCGGTGGTGGCGCGACCTTCGACGACACCTTCAAGTGGTGCGTGGATGACGTGATCGACGTGCATGGCAACCGCATGGAGCATCTCTACACGACCTTCCCGGACTCGCCGGGGAATACCTACTGTGCCGAGATCCGCTACAGCATCTTTGGCGCAAACTTCCACGCCATCGCTTTCGATTACGAGACGCGTGCGGATGCCTTCACGTCTTTCCTCAGCGGCTTCAGCGTGCGCACGGGGCGTCGCTGCCAGCAGATCCGCGTGCTCTCCCAGGGCACGCTGGTGCGACGCTATCGGCTCGGCTACACGCTGCCCGCCGATGATCCCATCGAGCCCATCGGCGTGAACGACGGCGGGCAGCTCTTCTCCATGCTGCGGCAGGTCACGCAGTTCGACAGCGGCCCCACGGATGCGAACTTCCTCCCGCCGCTACGCCTCGGCTACAGCCGCTTCGATCCGGCGCTGGTGCAGCGCGGCTCGTTCCTGAATCCCGCGCCCGCTTCCCTCGGCAATCCCAATCTCGCCCTTGCCGACATCAACTGCGATTCGCTGCCCGACTTCTTCTTCACCAACCCGGTGAACTCCCAGCACAGCGTCGTCTATAACCACGGCCTCGGGCGCTTCTCGGCACCGACCAACTACACCGTCCAGCCCACCGGCATCACCTTGGATCAAGCCGGGGCTGATCTGGCCGACTACGACGGCGATGGCCGCATCGACCTCGTGCAAAAGGCGGGCAGCGGGAATAACCAGTTCGTCTTCTTTCCGAACACCACGCTGCCACGCGGCAATGACGACACGCATCCCACCTGGGGCACCGAGCGCAGCTTCGCCACGCCTTATCCGCCCTTCGAGCTGAATGATCCCACGGTGCGCACGCTCGACCTGAATGGCGACAAGCTCATCGACTTCATGAAGACCACGGCGGCGGGCTTCGTGTATTACTACAATCGTGGCACGCTCTGGGAGGAGGACGGCATCTACCTCTTTGGCGAGCCGCAGATGGGCGACATCACCTTCGCCGATGCGCTGATGTTTGACGACGCCGAGCACATCAAGCTGGCCGACATGAACGGCGACCGCCTGCTCGATCTCGTGCGGGTGCATCTCTTCCAGCAGCAGCTGGAGATCACCTACTGGCCGAACAAAGGCCGTGGCTCCTGGGGCACGCGCACGCCCATGACCGGCACCATCGCCCTCGGCGTCATCCCCATCGAGGACGCCTTCGTGCGGGATTTGAATGGCGACGGCCTCGCCGACGTGCTCGCGGTGGCCTATGACCACGTTTCGTATTGGCTGAACCTCGGCAATGACGGCTTTTCCCGCCGCTTCGAGGTCAGCGGCACGCCAGATTACATCAAAGGCACCACCGTCCTCCAGCAGGCGGACATCAATGGCAACGGCACCACCGACCTGCTCTGGGAAAACTGGGACGCCAGCGCCGGAGCCTACCGCATCAGCTATGTGGACTTCATCGGCACCACGAAGCCGAACCTGCTCGCCGTGATCGACAACGGCATCGGCCTGCGCACCGAGATGAGCTACCGCACGAGCACGGACTTCTACACCGCCGCGCTGCGTGGCTCGAACCCCTGGAGCACGCGCCTGCCGTTTCCCTCGTGGTGCGTTTCCAAGATCAGCAAACGCTTCGGCCTCGATCTCGATGCCCTGCCCGGCGAGGACCGCTACGTCACTGAGTTCAGCTACCACGACGGCTACTACGATGCCTTTGAGAAGGAGTTCCGGGGCTTTGCGTTCGCGAAGAAAGTCGAGCGCGGTGACGACCGCCTCACCGATGGCGGCCCAGCGCCCGAGGTAAACTCGCCTAGCACGCTCACGCGCCTCGCCTTTCACACCGGCGTGCCCGATGGCGTGGACAATGACGGCGACAACGCCACCGACGAGTTCGATCCCATCAGCGGCTACGAGGAGGAGTCTCTCAAAGGCAAGGTGCTCTGGACCGAGACCTGCGTGCTCGACACCAGCTTCAACGGCGTCGATGACGACCTCGACGGCTTCATCGACGAAAGCGACGAAGGCAGTGACGACGGCCAGCTCAGCGCCGACGCCCTCGTTTTCACCCGCGAATACCAGACCTGGAGCCTCAAGACCATCCACAGCAGCGCCGGCGGCTTCACCCAGCCGGGGGCCGATCTGCCCTTCGCCACCACGAACGGCCAAAAGGTGACCTTCCCGTTCTCGTCCTTCGTTTCCAAGGAGGTCATCGAGGCCGTCGGCACGCTGCACAGCGGGAACAGCTTCGCCACCGGTGCCAGCACCGCCGCCATCACCAGCGACACGCAGGTCGATTTCTTCGGCAATCCCACCCTCCAGCGCACCCACGGTGTCACCAGCGGCGGCGTGGCGGGCATCTCCTACGACGACGAGCGCCACACGACCACGCAATATGCCTTCAATCTCAGCGCTTGGCTCATCGGCCTGCCCACCGAGGTCAGTGTCACGGATGAAAGCGGGGCCTTCGTCAGCAAGTCGCGCAATTACTACGACAACCTCGCCTTCGGCCAGATCGGCATGCGCGGCCTCATGACCTCCGAGGAAAAATTCATCGGCACCAGCAGCACCGCCTTCCCCGCCTACTCGCCGCATCCCGGCGATCCCCGTGTCGGTGCCAACGCCAGTTTGACCTCCACGACGATCTACGACGGCTACGGCAATCCGACCACCGTGCGCGATCCCGCCTACACTGGCGCGGGCAGCGGTCACGAGCGTGTCTATGGCTACGATCCCGTCTTCCACACCTACGTCGAGACCGAGACGATCAAGGTGGGCGGCGGCAGCGCCGATCTCGTCGCCTCCGCCACTTATGATCGCGGCGGCGGTGTCATCACCACCAGCACGGACTTCAACAACAACACGTCCAGTTACCTCTACGATAGCTTCTTCCGCCTGGTCGGCATCGTGAAGCCGGGCGACACCGTAGCCGCGCCGACGCAGGTGTTTGAATACCATCCCGGCGATACCGTGCGGAAGCTCGACTACAGCTACACGGCGTCGGGCAATCTCACGCTCAGCGTCTCCGCTGCTGAGCCAGTGATCAGCCGCGTGGCGGTGAAGAGTCGCGAGACCGCAGGCGGCGGCACCTTTGACATCGTGCAGATCACCGATGGCGCGGGGCACAAGCTCGGCACCATCGAGGAAGGCGTGGCGGGCGGGCAGTTTGTTTACAAGGACGTGAAGCGTTACACCTCGCGTGGAGCCGAGCGAGACTCCTTCCTGCCATTCTTCGGCGTGAACGCCAGCTTCCGCGAGCCACCCGTGGATGGCGACCGCGTGACAAATTTCTACGACGCCGCAGGCCGCGCCGTGACCACCCTCAATCCCCCCGAAGTCACCGGCGGCCCGCGCAAATCCACCCGCACCGATTACCTACCGCTCAAGACCGTGCTCTTCGACGAAGAGGACGCTGACCCCGCCTCCACGCACTTCAACACCCCGCACATCCAGTTCAAAGACGGCCTCGACCGCCTCGTCGGCGTGGATGAGATCAACAAGGAGTCGAACACGCCCGTCACCTATCCCACGCGCTACACTTACGACCTCGCGGACAACCTCATCAAGATCCTCGACAGCCAGAGCAATCAGAAGTGGATGCGCTACGATGGTCTGAAGCGCATGGTCTTCATGCACGACCCGGATCGTGGCGTCATGACCTACACCTACGATGCCGCGTCAAACCTCACCCAGACGCTCGATGCCAAGGCGCAGGTCATCAGCATGAGCTACGACGGCGCGAACCGCATCCAGACCGAGGACTACCTTGATGCCGCCGGTCGCACCCCCGACGTGACTTACTTCTACGACACGCCCACCACCGTCCCGGCGGGAGATGGTTCAACGGTCAGCAGTCAACAGGTAAAAGGGAAGCTCGCCAGCGTGACAGATCTCAGCGGCGGCGAAGTGCTCAGCTACGATGCCCGTGGCCGCACCGCGTGGAAGATCAAACGCATCCCCGATCCTAAAACCGGCCTGCTCGCCAGCTACATGAGCCAGTTCGCCTACGACAGCCTCGACCGCCTGACCACCCTGACCTACCCCGACGGCGACTCCGCAGGCTACGGCTACAATGCCCGCAATCTCCCCCAGACCATCACCGGCGGCCCCAGCGGCTTCATCATCTCCGGCATGACCTACAAGGCCAGCGGCCAGCTCGACACCACCACCTACGGCAACGGCGTCGGCACCGACTACGCTTACGACCCCAGACTCCGCCTCCGCTCGCTGAGCACCGCCAAGGGCGCCACCCAGCTCATTAGCTTCGCCTACCAGTTCGATGCCGCCTCCAACATCACCCGCATCGACGACAACCGCGCCGCCATCGGCAGCACCGATCCGCGCAAGAACACCCAGGTCTTCGGCTACGACGACCTCTACCGCCTCACCAGCGTGCAGTATCCCGCGCTCCTGGCAGGCTCCGCAGGCAGCATCGCCTATGCGTATGACCGCATTGGCAACATGCTCAGCCAAGGCTCCAACATCACCGCCACCGAGAACGGCCTGCCGCTCACCAACCTCGGCACCATGAGCTACGGCGGCACCGCCGGCCCCAGCGGACGCATTGGCCGCAGCGCAGGCCAGCCAGGCCCCCACGCCCTCACCGCCGTCAGCGGCGGCTCACGCAGCTACCCGTATGATGCCAATGGCAACATGGAGACTATCGACGGCATGACATGCACTTGGGACTTCAAAGACCGCCTCATCGCCGTCGAAAACGCCACCATGCGCGCCGACTACACCTACGACTACACCGACCGCCGCATCACCAAACGTGTCCTCTCCAAGTCTCCCCCTCTCCCCCTCTCCCAGTCTTCCACCGAATACACACTTTACGTTGATCGAACCTACGAGGTCCGTCCGAGCGGAGAGCCCACGAAGTATGTCTGGAACGGCGAAACCCGCGTCGCCCGCGTCACCACGAACCTGAACGCCACCCAGCGTCTCCAGCGCTTCACCCTCCACCCCGGCTGGAACCTCTGCACCCTCGCCGTCGCGCTCACGAATGCAGGCACCCAGCTCAGCACCGCCCCCGTGCAGAACGCCTATCGCTACGATGCCGCCACGCAGACCTACCACAGCATCGCCGCCAATGAAGCCCTGCCCGCAGGCACCCTGCTGCGCGTCCGCGCCAGCGCCGTGGGTGAACTCGCAGTGCGCGGCACACCCGCCGCTGCCGCCCCCGTGAACTACCCCGCCGGACGCCACTGGATAGGCAACGCCACCTTCCAGCCCCTCGACCTCGCCACCGCGCTGCCCGCTGATGCTCCGCTCTGGTTCTGGCAGTCCAGCACCCAAGCCTGGCGCTACCGCCTCCCCAGCGCCCTCAGCCCCGCCAGCGACTCCCCCGCCCGCCTGGAGCCCGGCGAAGCCATCTTCGCCCTCCACACCGCCGCCTTCACCCTCGCCCCCGCCGACCCCACGCTGGAAGTCCGCTACTACCACCAGGACCACCTCGGCTCCTCCAGCGTCATGACCGATTCTGCGGGCCAGCTCGTCAGCGAAACGGCCAACTATCCCTTCGGCCATCCCCGAAACGAACACGAACCCCGCAACGTGAAGGAAGCCTATGGCTTCACACAGAAGGAGCGGGATGGGGAGAGTGGGTTGAGTTACTTTGAGGCGAGGTTTCTTTTGTCAGCGACAGCCGTCTTTTGTTCCCCTGACTCGATTGTGGTTCAACTTCGGCCACACCGGCTGATCGACCCACAGGGGGCGCACAGTTATCGCTACGCAAGGTCTAACCCACTTTTGCTGCGCGATACGAATGGAAACGACTTCGCCAAATTCATGCAACAGATGGATCATCTTCCCATTGGCGTCCCTTACAGTGCTGACAGGAGTGTCGGTAACAGTTTGATGACGAATTCTCGGGATGTTAAAACAAACTATCTAGAACGGAATCCACCCGACATGGTCTGTAACCAGTTCGTCGCGCTTGCGTTGGTAAGGAGTGATTATGCTCCTCCAGACATCAGCCGGAACGGACTAAAGACATTCACAAACGCCCAAAGCGTATCTACGACAAGAACAGTGGAGAATTTGGTCAGCAAAATCTCTGAAGGATCTATTGTTTTCTTGCGAGGGCATGTGGCAATTGCCAAAAGCGGCCTTGAGGAGGTTAATGGTAAACAAGGTATATGGGTCCTCGATTCCTACGGGCGAGGGCCGCTTCCAGCAGGAACGAGAAACTTGCCAGGCATCAATGCCGCTGGTGAATCAGGCAAACGATTCTACACCGTTGAATACTTGCAACGGCGATTGGAGGCAGTGGGCGAAGTGCCAGATCGAAACACACCGTCCGCACAGTCCGGACCAACTCCGTCCGCCGCGTCACAAGATTCCCCACAACCAACGCCCAGCCCCGGCCCGAGTGGTTCGTGATGCTGGGGAAATCGGGTGTAGTCATCATCTTTTACAAAACCAACAACACTTTAATTCCACCCAGCCACCACCAACCCGCATGGCAGCGTTCACAGCGATCCACCTTTCCCCGCCCACCGACGGCGTCGCCTCAGGCACGCGGCCGCTCGGCTGAACCTCGCCTCGCCGTCCCTCGCCAAGCGCCTACGGGAAACTATGCCAGGCTGCAACAAATTGACAAACTAGCATGAACCCAAGCCCATCCATCTTGCCTTCACTCGTCTGCCTGGCCTTGGTCATCCTTGGGGCGACCACCCCGCTCTCCGCCCAGACGCCGCACACGCCCAAACCCGGCTCATCCGAGCGCCAGGCCATCTGCGATGCCATGCGGGCCTTTGTGCAGGCCGAATACGCCGAGAAGACGCTGCCCAAGCCCGTGGTCTTCAAGATCGACAACCTGCGCGTGCAGGACGACTTCGCCTACCTTGAGTGCCTCCCTCTCTTCAGCGACGGCACCGACGCCGTCCCGCAATACCTGCCCGACATCGGCTACATGCACTGCCTCCAGCGCGGCCCTAAAGGCTGGAAAGTCATCCTCGACCTCAGCCGCACCGACGTCCCCGACCCCACCGAGGTCCGCCAAATCCAGCAACGCCTCCCACCAACCTTCCCCCAAGCCCTCCTCTCCGCCTTCTGGCGCGATCTTTTCCGCCAAGCGCGATGACCGAGAACGAGCCTAGCCCTCCGCCGCCCCCGACTTCCTCATGAACACGACTCCAACACGATCCTCGTCGTTTCTGACCACCTTGTCGGCTGTGGCATTCCTTGTAGGCCTTGTTCTTCCATCTCACGCCCAGGTCCCCGCTATCCCAGAGCCGCCCATCCTCCTCTACGGCACCGTCACCGACAAAACCAACAACCAGCCCGTGACCATCACCAGCGTGACGTGGCAGGTCACTGACGGCACCACAACCCGAGGCTACAGCGCCGCCACACTGCCCGCGACGCGCATCGTCTCCAACGGCCAATCCTTCTACCTCTTCGAAGTCCCGCAAGAGACCCGCGTGGTACTAAACGGAGCAGGGCAGATCACCCTGCAACCCAGCGACAACGGCTTCGAGGTCAAATCCCCGGCTCCCAGCTACAGCCTCACCGCCACGATCAACGGCAGCGCCGCCACCGTCAAAGCCATGGACAGCGCCAGCCAGCCTCCAGGCACCGCCAGCGCAACGATCAGCGACTACACGCCCGCAACGCAGGGCCGCATGATGCGCGTGGACCTCTGGATCAACGAAGATCCCTACCTCACCTGGGCTGCCGGTTACTTCCCGAACCCCAACGCCCCCGAAGCCGCCCCAGGCTTCGATTACGACCACGACGGCTTCACCAACGACCAGGAACGCCTCGCCGGCACCGACCCTACTAACGGCACCAGCGCCCTCCGCCTCGCCAATTTCTCCCGCGCCGCCAACGGCGAGTCCTTCTCCCTCTCCTGGGCCACCGTCCCCGGCAAAACCTACCAAGTCGAAACCTCCCAATCTCTCCTGAGCAACCAATGGACCAACATCGGCGATCCCGTCACCGCCACGGCGACCACGTCGGCTTTGACTGTGCCGCTCGCCCCTGCGGATGAGAGGCGCTTTTACCGTGTGAAAGTGCTTCCTTAGCTGGGAGGAATCCAGCTCTCCAGGGCATCAAAGCCACTTCAATGGCCAGTCCATCGAGCGGCATAAGCGGTAAAATTGGTGAAAATACCGTTTGCGCTTTCATCGAAGTGATGCCGCTACTCACAGGCGAAAGAGCTCTCATTCACGAGCCTGATCGCCTATGAAAACCCAAATCAACGAATACGAACGGGTAGACGACATGATCGTCACCTCCGCCGAGACCTGCGCCCTCCTGCGCATCTCCCGCCCCACACTGCACCGCTATGTGCGCCAGAAGCGTCTGGTGCCCAAACGCCTGCCCGGCGGCCGCCTGCGCTTCAACCGCTCCGACGTCCTGAACCTGCTGGCCTAGCGAGGAGGCGGAATCGCCACTCTCAAACCATGGGAGAGCAGCACCGCATACCATCGGACGAATCGGTCCT
>Ga0114980_10003930_pt1 | contig 10067 bp, 7 predicted proteins | sample S_140806_EF_Meta_FD_87018 | JGI IMG/M metagenome (GOLD analysis project Ga0114980, IMG submission 87018) | Freshwater microbial communities from Lake Simoncouche, Canada to study carbon cycling - S_140806_EF_MetaG | ecosystem: Environmental > Aquatic > Freshwater > Lake | place: Lake... | reverse complement strand
CTAATATCAGCATTATCCTGTCTCAGCAATATTCTATACTCTGCCCTAGATGTAAACATTCTATAAGGTTCATCAGTACCCTTGCTGACTAGATCATCTATTAAAACCCCTATGTATGCTTCTTCCCTTCCCAATACCAAGGCACCCCTTTCATTGATTTTATTGTGTGCATTTATTCCAGCCATTAAACCCTGGCAAGCTGCCTCTTCATACCCTGTAGTTCCATTAATTTGTCCAGCAAAAAATAGATTTTCAATTCCTATTGATTCCAAACTTAATTTTAATTGAGTAGGTGGGAAATAATCATACTCAATTGCATAGCCCGGTCTGAACATTTTTGCATTTTCAAATCCAGGTACCTGTTGAAGCGCCTTAATTTGTATGTCTTCAGGTAATGATGTACTGAAACCATTGACATAGATTTCTACTGTACTCCAACCCTCTGGCTCTACGAATAATTGGTGTCTTTCCCTTTCAGCAAATCTATTTATTTTATCTTCTATAGAAGGGCAATATCTTGGTCCAAGTCCACTAATTCTACCCGCATACATAGGAGATTTTTCAAACCCACTCTTTAAAATTTCGTGTACGGTATCGTTTGTATAAGTTATCCAACAATGTCTTTGGTTTTTGACCTTTTCTGTTTTATCTGAAAATGAAAATTTACTTGGATTTACATCCCCCTCTTGAATTTCCATTTTGGTATAATCTAAGCTTCGTCCATCTATCCTAGGTGGGGTTCCTGTTTTCATTCTACCTGAAATAAACCCCAAGCTCACCAATTGTTCTGTTATCCCTATAGATGCGCTTTCTCCTACCCTTCCACCACCAAAGTTTTTTTCACCAATATGGATTTTCCCATTTAGAAATGTTCCGCTTGTTATAACAACGGCTTTTGATTTAAAAGTCATACCTAGTCCAACTTTCACACCACAAGCCCTGTTGTTTTCTATAATTATTTCTTTGACATTGTCTTGCCAGAAATCAACATCCTTGTTTTGTTCTAATAAAATTCTCCATTCATAGCTAAATACAAATCTGTCGTTTTGTGTTCTTGGACTCCACATGGCTGCACCCTTAGAGCGGTTCAGCATTCTGAATTGTATGGTAGACTTGTCACTGATTATTCCTGAACCCCCTCCAAGTGCATCAATTTCTCTCACAATTTGCCCCTTCGCAATTCCACCCATGGCGGGGTTGCAACTCATATGTGCAATCTTGTTCATATCCATGGTAATCAGCAATACCTTTGACCCCATTTTAGCTGCTGCATTTGCTGCCTCACACCCAGCATGCCCCGCCCCAACTAATATAATATCGTATGTGTTATCCATTTTTTTCACGTGGAACTTGGTAAATTTTCTCGTACAAATATATTGCTTTATCCTCCGCTTCCCTCATCATCTTTTGGTCTTTCAGGCTTTTGTCTTTATATCCAATCAGGTGAAGCAAGCCGTGCGCCATTACCCTTTTGGTCTCATTTATAATGCCCCTCTTATAGGTTTTAGCATTATCCTTAATTCTATCTAGGCTAATTAGAATAGTACCGTTTATTTCCTTGTTGTCAGCCAGGTCAAAAGTGATGATATCTGTATATGTATTGTGCCCGAGATATTGGATGTTGTATTCCAGTAATTCATCATCAGACATGATGTTATATTCTAAGTTCTCTATTTCTCTATTGTATTCAAGAGCAACAAGACTTAACCAATTGCTTATTTTTTCTTTGTTGATTCTAATTGGACCAACAGACGAATGGATGTTTATCCTATCTGACCACACTAATTGTTCCTTTGAATTCTTTTTCTTCATTATATTGATCAACTTTAATCATAAAAAAATATACCCCCTCCGGCAGTTTGTCCCCATTGTTGTCATATCCATTAAACGCACTCTCGGTTGATTTGTAAACCAATTTACCCCATCGATCATATACTTCCGTGTATTTAGGCGTGTTTATACTTAAGCCCTCACCAAATACGAGCAACTTATTATTGCTTGTTTCTGTGTTGATTGCGTTCGGCCAAAATGCGTTCGGCTCGGTGTTGGAAATACAGATACCATTGCTTCTTGCCCTATTATTACCGGATAGTTCTATAGCTTCTACATAGTAACATGTCCTAGATGAATTATCAGCGCCAGCTATTATCTCAGATGTATCAGAGAGCTCTTTTAGTACCATATATTCACCCAGTATTGGTGCGTAATTACCAGTAAACGAGTATATTACATATTTTTTAACGCCATTGTTCCACGTGAAATAGGGATTCCAAACCAACCTGTTTCCTTGGTTTTTTAAGAAAATATTGGTAGAATATAAGCTCCAAACAGAATCTTCTGCGCAAGTTCCATTAGCGCCTACACGAAAAAGGTGTTGCTTGTTTAGTGGGTCTTCTAAAGTTTGAATAAATGATCCCGCATAGGAGTTGTTATAAGTTAAATTCATGTCAAGAGAAAATGCTTGAAGCTTTACTTGTCCAATCGACTCGAAGCTCACACTTGTTTTGTTGTCTATTGGGTTTGTGTCTACCGATTTAATAAGGGGTGCTAAAAGTTCTTTTCTGTAATAGGCAGTGCTTTCATATAAATTAGAGCTACTTGTTATTGACCTTGAATTGTCTTGAACTGAGCGAACAAAATATTTGCAAGGGTTTCCCGAATTTGAACATTTGGCTTTGAAATGTGTGCTGTCAAATGGAACGCTCCCTATTAGAACAAAAGAATCGTTTCGGTATTCAAAAACATAGGTTTTAAAAGCACTTTTCCAGCCTCGGTAATTCGTCCAGTTTAAATCAATCTCTTTTTTACATGTATCAGTTTTCCCAGTTAAAAAAATTGTTGAGTGTTGATTTCCGGTTGCGGGTCTATTACCGCAACTGTCAACCGCTGTTACCTGATAACTTAAACTACTCAACTTTGGGTTTCTTAAACTGTTATCAATATAAAATGTGCCATTGTTTTGACCAACCAAAAAACCACCACCAGTGGCAGGCGTATGATATATTTCATACCTACTGATATCTTTTTCAATTCCAGGAATCCAAGACAATATAATTTGATTTGTTTTTATGTCAACAGATACAGAGTCAATCTCTACTTTAGATGGATTGATATTATCAACCCTTATTGTTTTTGTGAAAAAAGATTTATTGCTACTACCACAGTTTAGTGTACATTCAAAATAATATTCCCAAGTGTTTGAGCCCGCAAGTAAATGCCTAGTTTCGAAGTTGAGCGGGTTTATTCCCGATTCAATAATTTGAAATGGACTTGAGGTAGAGCCATCTCTTCCCCAAAGTGTTAGATTTCCAACTATATTGCATGAATCTTTACTGAATGACCAATAGATTGTGTTGGTTTTATTGTTAATTGTATCCTGACAAACACGTCTTATATACAGTGTTTCCTCAGCATAAATTACTTGAGTGAAGCTAAGAACAATGAAGAATATTCCAGCTGATTTAGGATACCACAATCTCAATAATTTGATCATTGCTTAGGTATTTAATTGCTGCATTTAGCAAAGAATCTGGGCTTGCACAATAAATCTCTTTGATATAATTTTCCATGTAATTTTTATCAAGACTGTAATCTATATGTGTTTTCATTCTTGATGACATAGAAAGTGGATTGTCAAGACTCTTTAGAATGGCTCCACATAAATAATTTCTAGCCACTTCAATTTCTTTACTTGAAATACTATCAATCAAAATTTTATTGAGCTCTTTATATATTTCAGAAACGGCAAGCGTTTTGTTTTTATTGTTAACCTCAGTTTCAATACTCCAAATATTCAACACTTTTCCTGGCTCATAAAAGGAATGTATGCCGTAAGTTAACCCGAGGTCTTCCCTAATTTTTTTCATTAGTCTAGACCCAAAAAAGCCTCCAAAAACAAGGTTAACCAATTGAAAATCAGTAAAATGAGCATCATTTCTTAAAGGACCTAATTTGCCAATTTTTAAGCTGGCTTGTGTTTTATTTGGCCCTTCTATTTGGAATTTACCAAACTTTTGTATGGTACCAATAGACTTATTTGAATTTTTGCTAGAATGATTGAGCCCAGTATTGTTGAGCCCATTTTCAATAAGTGTGATTGTTTCTTGTTTAAAATTACCCGTTAATATTGCGTATTTTAATCCAGATTGATAAAAGCCCTCATAGAAAGACAAAAGGTCGTTACGCTCAATATTTAAGATGTTTTCTGCACTATTTCTCTTGCCAAGAGGGTGTTCGGTTCCGTAAATACATTCGTTGAAGGTAACCCTAGCGATGTATTCGTTTTTTTTGTTATTTAGCTTAAGTTTTTCAGATGAATTTCTCTTTAAAATAGTCAGCTCCCTTTCGGGAAAAATAGATTCCGTAATGGCTTCAATAAACAATGGCAAGGCGCCCTCTAAGTATTTTTCAAGGCAATAAAGTGTTGCAACAGCATCGTCGTTAAATGTTTTAACTTGAAAGTGAGCACCCCAATAATCAAGCCCATCTAAGAGCAATTTTCCACTTTTATGTTTTGTGCCTTCATTCATCATTGAAGCTGTAAATGAGGCCACGGAGCAGTTTGGCTCATTTATTTTCCCTGCGTTAAAAACGAGTTCTAACTTGATAACAGGTTCAGTACCCCCGGCTAAATAATAGAGATCAGCACCCGATTTTAAGCTTGACTTCTCAAAGTATTTAAAATTGAGGGATTGAATTTTCTCTATATCTGGCTGTATACCTCTATTTAGACTCATTTTCTTTCATTTTATAGCTTAAAACAGCGCAATTTGATTCAACAAATACAAGCCCAGACTCTTGCATGATTTCATCAACAGTAACACGCAAATAATTGTCTATTTCTTTGTTTACCAACTCTACATCTCCCAAATACTCTGCATAAGCCAGTTTCATTGCTCTATTTAATGGATTGATATCTCCGAAACGGATAGATGTTTCGTTTTTGTGTTGTACACGCTTTAGTACTTCTTCCTCAAATTTTTCTGATTTAATTTTATTTAAGACCTCCCAAATTCTCTTCTCTGCCTCTTCAAAGCTAATATTGGGGAGCATTCTACCCTCTAAAATAAACAGGCCAGGTTCTGCATCTGCGGTAATGTAAGCATCAATTTCTGAAAAAACGGGGTTCTTTTTGATTAATTCTTGGTATAAAATAGCGCCCTTTCCGCTTCCCATAATATCAGACAGCAAGTCCATGACATAAAAATTTTTACTTTGTCTTTGGTCCATGTGAAAAGCCATGATCAACAAGTTTGCAGGAACATTAGAAACAACAGTCTTGCGCCTTGTTTTCCTTTGTTTTGGCTCTTTTTCAAGGTGATTAAATTGGGTTTTCTGAGCAGAAATTGGAGCAAACCACTTCTCACACAATTCTTTTGTTCTATTCAAACTCACATTTCCAGCTACAACCAATATGCAATTGTTGGGGGCATAATTTTGTGCGAAAAAGGCAGTTACATCTTCTTGATTGGCATTTTTTATATGAGAAATTGCTTTGCCAATTGTTGGCCATTTATAGGCGTGTTTTTTATAGGCCAATGGTAATAATTTTAACCAAACATCTCCATAAGGTTGATTCAAATAACGCTCCTTAAATTCCTCTATAACTACACCCTTTTGAACACGTAAACTTTTTGGATTTATTGCCAATCCAAGCATTCGGTCGCTTTCTAACCAAAACCCCGTTTCTATGTTATTTGCTGGTAAGGTTAAATAATAATTGGTGATGTCGTTTGAAGTAAAGGCATTGTTTTCACCACCTGCCAATTGAAGGGGCTCGTCGTAATTTGGAATGTTCATTGACCCTCCAAACATGAGGTGTTCGAATAGGTGAGCAAATCCAGTTTTATTAGGATCCTCGTTTTTTGAACCCACTTTGTAAAGTAAATTTAAAACACAAAGTTCGGTAGATTGATCTTCGTGATGAATGACTGTCAATCCGTTTTTAAGTTTGAATTTGGTATATGCGATCAAATTTTAGGAGTTAATCCACAAATTTACACGAGCATTGTTTAGGATAATGACTTATGAGTTCACAACATTTACCAATATTTTGTGAATTGTACAAAATACATTGCGAAAACTAAATTTCATTTTCCCACCTAGCAATCACATAAGTAGCAAGGCAGTTTCCTAAAACATTGATGGTCGTTCTTCCCATGTCCATTAGCGCATCAACCGCTAAAATTGCAAATGCTTTTTGTGGATCTAAACCCAAGCCAGAGACCGTTCCTACTAGGATTAAAAAAGAAGCCCCACGAACACCCGCAACACCCTTACTGGTTAGCATTAGAATCAAACACATTTCAACCTGTTGAGCCAAGCTCAATTCAATACCACTGGCTTGTGCAATGAAAACAGATGCCAAGGAGAGATACAAGGTGGTTCCGTCTAGGTTAAAACTATAACCAGTTGGTAAAACAAAGGCAACAACCTTTCTTGGAATCCCCATTTTTTCTAAATTTTCCATGGCCTTTGGAAGTGCAGCCTCAGAGCTTGCTGTTGCAAATGCAATTGATATAGGTTCAGAAATATGAGCGATGAATTTTTTGAAGGGCAATTGAACAAGGAGTGCGATAGGAACAAATACCAAAACAATCAATGCAAACAAGGCCAAATAAAGGGTTCCAACGAGTTTAAAAAGAGGAGCAATAACAGCGATGCCCATATTAGATACCGCAAATGCCATGGCACCAAATACCGCAAAGGGTGCAAACCACATGACAATATTGGTGAATTTGAACATTGCTTCGCTTAAACTTTCCATTAAGGACAAAAGGGGTTTCTTTTTGTCTTCGTCTTTTACCATGGCCAATCCTAAACCAAGTAAAACACTGAAAATAACAACCTGTAAAATTTGATTTTCGGCAATAGATTTTGCAATGTTTTCCGGAAACGCATCCAGTATGATATGATGACTTTGTTTGTGTTCAATTAGGTTTTCTGCTTTTGCAATTTGTTCTTCTCCTGCACGTAGTTCTGTGCCCCTGCCCGCTCCAGTAAAATTGATTGCAACCAACCCAATAATCAAGGCAAAAGTTGTAACCACTTCAAAATAAAAAATCGACTTGATACCCATTCTCCCAACCTGCTTTAAATTGGTATGTCCTGCAATTCCAACCACGAGCGTAGAAATTAAGAGCGGAGCAATGATGGTTTTAATCAAACGAAGGAAAACATCGCTAAAAACTTTTGATGATTTGCAAATACTTGAAATATCGATTCCTGTTAATTGGGCAATTGTTCCTGCATATGTTCCTAAAAACAACCCCAATCCCATTCCCATGAGGATAAACCAGGTTAGACTTTTGCTCTTCATTGCATGAAAAGACATCAACCCAAGTAACATCAAATCTGTTATGAGACTCAAACCAGCCTGCTCTTGATACAAGTGAACAAAAACAGATATAAACAGCAATATCCCCGCAATTATTGGAACAAAAGATTTTTTCATTGTCCTTTTACTTTGATTCAAACATAAGAGGCAGAAGCCATTTTCAGAAGTTTTCAATAAAATAAAACATTAAATTTTAAACCTTCATAGGGAAAGAGTATCTTAGTTTAAATTCTAAATACGATGAAAAAATTTAAATTAATTCTCATTCTTTCTGTTGTAATCATTTTTGGTTCTTGTAAAAAGCAAACAACCGAAGACAGTGATTGGACCAGCATGCAAGATCAAAATACAGCAGATTTAAACAGTGATTTGATCATGAAAGAAGTTGAAAGTGCAGCAACCAATGTTGGCCTAGGAAAATCTATTTTTCCAATCATTATTTTTGATACTACCGTTAGCCCCAAAACACTAGTTATAAATTATGGTACAAGTAATTTTTTGTGTGATGACGGCCAGTACAGAAGGGGAAAGATTTTGGTAAGTTGGACAGGTAAATACAGAGAGCCAGGATCTGTTAAAACCATTGGTTTTGATTCTTTTTACCAAAATGACAACAAAATTGAAGGAAGCAAAACGGTTACCAATATGGGATTAAATGCATCAAACCAATTGAGTTTTTCTGTTGTTTCTTCAATCAAAATTACAAACACTACAGGAGAGACAGCCAATTGGTCATCAACCAGAACTAGAACCTGGATACAGGGTGATTCTACCAAAGTTGTTTCAGATGATATATATTCAATTACGGGTAGCACGACCGGGGTGAACAGAAAGGGAAAAAACTATACCTCAATGATCACAAATCCATTGAGGGTTGAAATTGCATGCCCATGGAGAATTGTATCAGGTACAATAGAGCTCAGTAGAGGGGGAGCATCACCTAAAACAATAGATTTTGGAAATGGAAATTGTGATGCCACTTTTACGGTTTCTTCAAACGGAAGAACATATACTGTGATAAGACGGAAATAAAATCCCACCAACCATAGGGACGAAAACCAAGCATTGCATCATCTTGCGGTGCTTGGTTTTTTATTTTAATTAGTTCTGCTTTTAAAAGCATATCTTTGTAGGTCACGATATGAAAAGAGAAGCTAAGGGCTCTGGAAGAAGAGCAGTCAATAAAACTGGTGAAAAACCAGCATTTGCCAAAAAAGAGAAAAGTTCAACTACAAGTAGGGGATTTACAAAAAAATCTGAAATGAAGGGTTGGAACAAAAAGTCAGACGATAAGCCTGTAGATTTCAGATTTGCTAAACCAGGAAGCAAAGGAAAAGATGTTGATTTTTCAAAGAAAAGAACCAATAGAACCCCTTCAAGGTTTTCAAAAAACAATGCGAGCCAAAGCGATAATGAGTCGCAAAAACCTGATAGCCCAGAGTTTAAAAGAAGGAGTAGAACAACATCGGGAGCAGATAGAAAATTTGAGTCAACAGGATACAAAAGAAGTAGTACTGGGCCGAAAAGAGATTCTAAATTCTCAAGAGATAATGACACCCGTTTTGAAAAAGGGAGAACCAACGATAGAACCGATTCTTCGGGTTTTAAAAGGAAGGGTAGACCCACTTCGGATTCTGATAGAAAATTTGAATCAAACCACAGCAAGAGGGGAGATTCAAAATTCGCTGGAGACAAAGACAGCAATTTTGAAAAGCCAAGAACAGGTTCAAAGCCAGAAAGAACAAGACCATTCAATAAGTTTAGTCGTATTGCAGCCTCAAAATCAGAGATTACACCAGCTAAAAACAAAAAAAACACAGCTGAATCTGATTTGGATGGAGGTTCGGGTATAAGGTTAAACCGTTATATTTCAAATGCGGGAATTTGCAGCAGAAGAGAAGCAGATGAGTTGATCAACGCTGGTTTGGTAAGTGTAAACGATAAAATTGTAACCGAATTGGGTACCAAAGTGATGCTGGGAGATGTTGTGAAGTTTAATGGGTCTAAACTTTCTGTTGAAGAGCGAGTTTATATATTGTTAAACAAACCTAAAGACACCATTACTACCCTTGACGATCCCGAAGGCAGAAACACAGTAATGGATTTGTTTGAAGGCAAGATGAAAGAGCGAATTTTCCCGGTTGGAAGACTAGATAGAAACACTACTGGTGTTTTGTTGTTGACCAATGATGGTGAACTTGCCCAACGCTTAATGCACCCCAAATATGAGGTGTTTAAAGTATACCGTGCTACCCTAGATAAGCCCTTTAAACCAACTGATATGTGGACGCTTTCGAACGGAATTGTTTTAGAGGATGGACCTATAAAGCCCGACGCGATTGCCATGTCAGATCCAAAAGACAAAAAGGTAGTTGGTGTTGAAATTCACAGTGGTAAAAACAGAATTATCCATAGAATGTTTGAACACCTTGAATACAAGGTAGATAGGCTTGACAGGGTATTGTACGCCGACCTCGAAAAGGGTAAGTTGAAGAGAGGAGAGTGGAGGCATTTAACAGAAAAAGAAGTAAAGTCGTTAAAGCGACTCTTAAAAATGAAATAATATAGCCACTTGGTTGTTTACTAAACCGATTTATTCACTAAATTTGTAACTTAATAATTCAATAATGAATACTACATTTTTATTTATCGGAAATTTGGGTGGTGGAGAATGGATACTCATTTTATTGGCTTTGGTTTTTCTTTTTGGAGGAAAAAAAATTCCAGAATT
>Ga0114980_10003928_pt1 | contig 10073 bp, 16 predicted proteins | sample S_140806_EF_Meta_FD_87018 | JGI IMG/M metagenome (GOLD analysis project Ga0114980, IMG submission 87018) | Freshwater microbial communities from Lake Simoncouche, Canada to study carbon cycling - S_140806_EF_MetaG | ecosystem: Environmental > Aquatic > Freshwater > Lake | place: Lake... | reverse complement strand
TCAGAGCCAGAATCTTTTTTTCCAGTTGGTAAAACTGTTGGTTTTTTAGGTTCTGTTGGAGATGACGCTGCAGGTGTTTCTTATGGATTTTTAAGGCTTTCGGGTAGTTATTTTTTTATTTTAACACAAGGCCCTAGTCAAACAGATGCGAATAATCAGTTAAACAACACACCAATCGAAATCAGAGTATACAACTAATTAAAAATAAAAAACCATGACACAAGTAGTAGGAGAAATAAAAATAGACTTTGATGTTATACAGTCAACTGTACAAACATTGTGGATTGGAGATAGTAGCGATTGGATATATGCAGAAGATTTACCGGCTAACATTGAAATAATATTGCCCGGATCTAAGAAAGCATTAGTGTATTCTTTTTTGAAGAACTCTATAAACTCTTTTAACAGTCACAACTTTGGAATAACTTGTCTTACAAATGATTGTACAGACGAAGTATACTCAGACTTACAAGACGGTATATATACTATCACCTTAAAGAGTGGATACACAAACTTTGAAAAAACAAAGTACTATCTAAAGACAGACCGTGCAGAGTTAGAGCTATCTAAAGTAATTGTAAAACACGGATTTGAGTATTCTAAATCAGACAAAGATTTTAGAAATAAAATATACGATATTGACTGGCTAATCAAAGTAGCTAAGTCTCACGCAAAATTAGGAGATTTCGTAAAAGCTGATAGATTCTTTCAACAAGCCAGAGAGCTTTTGAAATCATTGGCTGACTGTAAAGATTGCTTATAATGGCCGGACAACAAAATTTTAGAGAGCTAAGTCAAGAAAACTACTTCGATAAGTTTGAAGATGACTTGCTAAGATATGCAGACTTGTACTACCTAAACAAAAAATTTGGAATAGGCCAAGATGTAGACAAGGATAAACTAAGACACTCTCAGATGTTCTACAATATACTTTGTACGGACGAATGTGAGTTGATTGACTGGGTATCTAAAAAAATAAACGGAGATCTAGAAGGAGTTAAGTACAGATCTAAACTAGAAGATTTCAAGATATACGATGAACCTTACGGATGTGACGATTCATCTAATATATCAAGTTGCTGCAACTGGGCTGATATCCAGTGGTAGAAAAAAGAACAGTAAAAAAACAAACCAAAAATGAGTGATAATCTATCAGAGGTTAAGCATTATAAAGTAAAAACTTTATCTTCTACCCTAAGACCTAATACTGTATATTATGTCAAAGCTACATTTGACACTCAGATAAAGACATACATTACAGATCAGGGAGGATTACCATTTCCATTAATAGATCTAAACACAGGATCACTCCAACCGGGAGACAATATATCATTACTTTTCAATAACGTAGGATATATCACATACGCCAACCTTGCTACTGCAATAAACGGCACAACAAACTACATAACAAAGTTCACTTCTAACAACACCGTAGGCAACAGTATAATGTACGAAGCCACGAGTAAGATAGGAATAGGAACAACAACGCCACTTGCTCTAATACATGGACAAGCCACGGCAATTACGGGGGGAAGAGAAAGCATCTACGCAGCAACTGTATCAGACAACGCAGTAGACAAGTTTTTTATAGCAAACGGCACAACAACAAACGGAAGATTTATACCTACACACGTAGGATATACAGAAGGAGGCTACCAAGCTTTACTATTCAGAGGATTAGGTAAATCCGCAGATGATCTGTCGTCTTCTTCTCCGTATATCCAATACCTAGCCGCAAACACAAGCAGCCCAACAGATCCTAATAACGGAGTCTTAACAAATCCATCATCTAGGCCATTGTTTAGCTGGGGATCTGTAACAGAGATGATGAGACTACTTGCAAATGGCAACTTAGGCCTAGGCACAACCTTACCAACACAAAGACTACATGTAGCAGGAAGCTTCAGACTAGATGACTCCTTTTACGACTCAAACAATTTTGAGGGTAACAACGGAGACTTCTTGATGTCTACAGTAACAGGTACAGAATGGACAGATGTAGTATCACTTATACCTACAAGTACCTCTCAGTTGACTAATGATGGTGAAGACGGAGTAAATCCTTTTATCACATTAGCAGATATACCACCGAGAATGACAAACGCACAAAGGCTAGCAATAGCAACTCCTGCAGTTGGATTAATGGTATATTGCACCGATATGGTAGAAGGCTTATATATAAACAAATCCACAGGGTGGACATTCATAGGATAATAATAAATAAATAAATGGCACAAATTAAACCTATTGATTTTCCCTTTACAGGAGAAGCTACTAAACTAAAAGTTTTAATCTTAAACTTTCAAACAGACGCAACAACCTGCACAACCTACAATGAACTATTGACCGAAGAAGGTTTAGTTTGCACTAGCTGGAACTACACGTTAACAGACGAAGAGTTTACAGAATGGGGAACAGATAACACTTGGGTTGAGAATTGTGTAGCAACAGACAAAAACATAACTATATTAACTTATTAAAAAAATGATAACCTATACTTGGAATATAAAAGCATTAGACTATGATTCGCAAGTAGGCAATCTTAAAAAGGTAGTCAGACAAGTTCATTGGAAGCTAGATGCCCAAGAGCAAGTAGGAGATAAGATATACAAATCAAATGTGTACGGAGCTCAAAAACTAAATGAACCGGACCCTCAAGATTTTGTACTATATGAAGATCTAACACAGTTAATTGTGGAGGATTGGCTTACAGAATTATTGGATGTACCTGCACTAAAACATAATCTAGATTTAGAAATACTAGCAAAACAGAACCCAACAAACGTAATAGAAGAACAACCCTTTAAATAAATAATAAAATGAAATTAGAAAACATTTGCCCAATTTGCGAAGTAGTAAAATCAGGACTACTAAAATACATTACAGATGTCAAGTATATCTTTACACCTCTGTTTATCAAGAATAGATATCACCTACATCTAGGTTATTCATTCTTATTGACCCTACCTTCAATGTACGTGCTATTAACCTTTCTTAATCTAGCCGGAACACCATTTTGGTTCCATTTATTCGTAGGAGGATTTGGAGCATTCGGAGTTAACTTCTTGAGAGAGTTACTATATGAAGATTTGTACGGTGCACCATTTGATTGGGGAGATGTACACTTTGGAAGCTATGGAGGAATACTTGGAGCATTATTAGCAACCTTTATATTCTAGAAGTGGCGGCAAAAACAAACAGTACAAGCTTTGAGTCAAAGCCTAAAGTAAGAAGACCTGGAGTCCACTCTAAAAGCGGAACATCAAAACTAAAAAGTTCAAAAAATTATAAAAAATTAAATCGAGGCCAAGGATGAAAAATTGTGGAAATAAAGTAAAAAATACATGCGGTGAAAAAGTTTACGCTACATGTGTGTATTATGAAGAAAACGTACCAGTTTTTTCTGGGCTATCTTCATTAGTAGAAGCTGGTGGATGTGTAACTTTGGAAGAGACTACAGATGACACTTATACACTTATAGGTGAAATAAAAGATGAGATAGATTTATCAGCATTAGGAGAAGATTGTCTATCGTATGTTCAAGAGGGGGGAAAAACAATTGTAAAAAATGTATTAATAAAATACGAAGAGGAAATTTGTTTACTTAGAGATAGAGTAAAAGTGTTAGAAGATACAGCTATCTGTAATATAGATATTACAGGATGTAATTTTACAGACTTAGGAGTAGATGACTGTCTTAATCCTATAACAACTTTAGGAGAAACTTTACAATATATATTAACTCAAATAGCAACACCTTAATTATGGCAACTTGTAGTCAAACAAACGTACCTGTATTAAATCAGGACCCAGCACCTTGCAATGGTATAACCACACCTACAACGTGTACTATACATGTACCTAGCATTACTTATCTAGGCCTAACAGCCAATAGCACACTATTAGAAGTAATCAATGCCTTAGTAGCAGAACTTCAAGCACAAGACAGTAGAATAACTACCTTAGAAACAGAAGTAGGTCTTCAATCATCAGCAATAGCAACATTACAAGCAGACTTAATTGCTTGTTGTGCACCATAAAACTATAAGATATGTGTAACTGCGGAAATACAACAACTTCAATCTGTACAAGTACATGTACTACAACAGATTGTGCATGCCCAATAAAAGACTTATCAACTGATTGTGTATTGTACACAGGAAATGATTTAGCTTGCTCCGGCATCAAAAAAGGTACAATACTAACAGAACTTATTCAACAGCTAGATACTTACATTTGTGATAAGTTTAGCCAAACCTGTTGTAATGATAATCTACAAAAAACTTTAGATTACGGAACCGAAGATGATACTTATGAGTATACATTGTCTAACCTAGATAATAACTATACCATTATTATCCCAGATGGAGACCCAGGAACGGTTAATATAAATGTTCCAGCTATACTTACCAGTAAGATAAATGTAGGCTTTGTACAACAAGGAAATCAAGTCGTAACATTTGTAGCAGGACCTGGAGCAACAATAAACACACCAGTTGGATACAAAATATTAGGACAACACTATTGGGCGTATATAGAAAAAATAGGATCATCTAGTGTATACCAACTATTTGGTAACTTAACCTTCTAACAATGAGTACCTTCAAAAAGCAAATATTCAAGACAGAGATAAAGCTACCTTGTACAGAGTATGAGATAACACTAACTGACCTAACAAAAACTGTGAATTTAGTTATTATAGGCTGTAATGGATTAGAGTTTACAGTAGTATTAAACGCAGGTAATGACATGATCAGACAATGTTTATATGAGATAGTAACAGTATCTCCTTATATAAGTCTAGCTATAACGCCTACTGAATGTTAAAATATAAAGATTAGAGGTTTTTGGTTTTCCTCTTTTTCTGTTGGGTGAGGAGGGGCTTCGGCTCCTCTTCTTTTTTTATTTAAAATTTTTAACTAATTTGGAAACCATTAAAAAAATTCATAAATTTGCAACTTAAAAAATAAGAATATGACTAACGCTGAATTTGTATCGAGAGTGGCCAATGGACTGAACTCAATCAGTAAGGATGACCGTATCCCAAAGCGATATATTCTTCATGTGGGCAGACAAAAAGCAATATTCTATATATCTCAAAAGTTAAATGATAGAAGCTTGTACCGAGAGGACAACCTATATAAAACAATAGACTGTTTTGAACTTCATAGCATAGACGTTACAAAATGTGATATTATAGAATTTAGAAGATGTAAGTCTATAATGAAATCAAAAAACAAACTTCCAAAACTTATCTACAGTAGATACGGAAGCACTTTAAAAGAAGTTACAACAGTTGACGGAGAAAAAGAATTTAAAACTACAACTCCATCACAATACAGAAGAGATCAAGCAAGGATAGAATCATCAGATTATATTAACTATTACATAAAGGACGGATATTTATACTTATTAGATACCGAGATAGAAGTAGTTAATCTATATTTGATAACAACAGATACCGAATGTTCATCTGAGGCTTCATCTTGTAGTGATAATACATGTCAAAGTCTTTGGGATTACGAATTTATTGTGCCGGATAAACTAGAAGAAGTTGTAATCGGGGAAACAATAAAAGAAGTATCTATGAAAAAGCAATTACCTATAGACGAGAATCCAAATACAAACAGTAACGAAAAATAATATAAAAAATGAAAAAAATTAAATTAGAAAAGAAAGGCAACTTTTTATTCATAACAGATCTAAATACAGGCACTGTAACTAGACTTCTATTGAAAGATACTTATTATTCTTTTGAAGATAATAATACAGTATTAGTATTAACTTGGGACAAGAACAATTCAGAAAAAACTTGGAAGTACTCAGTAGACGCACTAGTAGACTCTGCATTAGCAAGCTTCACTCTTGCTTCCTTAGAGACATTCATGTCTTCTAGCCTAGCTTCAGACGGAGCTACCGGGGGAAAAACATTCAAAAGAATAGCAACAGCCTCAACAAACGCAGCTGTAGTGAAAGCTTCTGCTGGAAACTTATATACAATCATAGCAATAGGATTTACATCAACAGTACGATATCTGAAACTTTACGATAAAGCAACAACTCCTACAGTAGGAACTGACGTACCAGTTATGACAATACCAGTACCTGCTAACGTACAAGCAGCCGGTGTAGTAATACCAGTATCAGTAGGAATTGCCTTTTCAAACGGAATCTCTTTAGCAATCACATCAGGTAGTGCAGACAATGACACTGGGGTAGTAGTTGCAGGAGATGTAGTAGTAAACTTAGTATACGCATAATATGCTTACATTAGCCAGTATAGGTCAAAACAATGTAGTCAATCCATTTGGGGCAAATCAGTTTGTTTCAACATGGAACACTTCTAATATTGGTACTGGAAGTTCCACAGCTACACAAGTGAAATTACCTTTGGTTTCAACAGGTACATACAATTTTGTGGTTAGTTGGGGAGATGGTACATCAGATACAATTACTATTTGGAACCAAGCACAAACAACACACACCTATTCTGTAGCAGGAACCTACCAGATTAAAATTACAGGTACTTGTTATGGGTGGCAGTTTAATCTTGCAGGAGATAAACTAAAAATACTATCTGTTGAAAAGTGGGGAAATGCTTTTAGACTTGGAAATGGCTCTGCATATTTTTATGGTTGTCTAAATTTAGAATTACAACAAGTTGAGGATGTTTTGGATTTAACTGGAACTACAACATTTGCAAATATGTTTAATTCCTGCAATAGATTAACAAAAGTTGGAAGAATAAACGAATGGAATACAACTAATATAGTAAATACTATTTCTGCTTTTCAAAATGCATATAATTTTGACGATAACATTGGAGCATGGAATATGTCCAATGTTACTAATATGAGTAGTATGTTTAATGTTACTGTTCCTAGTGCATCAATTAGCGGTTGTTTTAATAATGGAGGTTCAGACACAATTAAAAATTGGAATACTTCAAATAACACATTATTAACTACAACTTTCCAAAATCAAACTAAGTTTAACCAAGAAATTGGATTATGGGATGTAAGTAAAGTAACTGCCATGAATGGCCTATTATCATGTAGTTTAACAAGAAGTGGTGTTTTTAATAATGCAGGAACTTCATCAATAGGTGGTTGGAATACTGGTTTAGTTACCAATATGCAACAAGTATTTAGTAATCAAATAAAGTTTAACCAGAATATAGGTGCGTGGAATACTGCTAATGTAACTAATATGTCGTATTTATTTAATTGCACAAATACAAATGTTGATGGTGAATTTAACAATGGAGGTAGTGACTCTATTAAGAATTGGAATACTGCTAAAGTAACAACAATGTTACAAATGTTTACTGGGCAACCATTATTTAATCAGCCAATTGGAATTTGGAATACTGCATTAGTAACAAGAATGGATTATATGTTTTATTCTTATTTAGTATCAAACCCACTAAAACTTGCAGGAACATTTAATCAACCATTAAACTTATGGAATGTATCTAATGTTACCAGTATAGTTAGCATGTTTACTGCTCAAACATCATTTAATCAACCATTAAACTTATGGAATACTGTCAAAGTTACCAATATGGGGGATGTATTTACAAATACGACTGCGTTTAACCAAAGCATAAGTGATTGGAAAGTTAATTTAGTTACTACTTTTATAGATGACTTTGGTTTCATGGCTGGTAAAACATTTAATGACTATTCAAGCGCAAACTATGATGCTTTATTAATAGGTTGGGCATCAAGACCAGTTTTAGCCAATAAAGCAATTAATTTCAATACAATTAAGCGTACATCAGCATCCAACGCTGCAAAATTAGTATTAACTTCAGCTCCAAATAACTGGACTATAATTGACGGAGGATTAGTATAATGACATATTTTTTAGCACATAACGAGATAGATGTTTTCCATTATGGAGAACTATTAGAAGGACAAGTAATAGAGACTGGACAACCTTTCCTAGAATATTTTAATACGCTAGATGAATTAAAAGACCGCCTAGCTATATTAGGTACAGAATATCAGGAACCCTCAACAGGCCCCTCATTACCAGAACCAGAGGAAATTAGCACCATTTAGATTTGACACCAAAAAAACCATTTTCAAAAGCAGCATTTGCTTATCATTTTAGAATTAGAGGTAGAGCACATTCGGTAGGAGTATTAGAAAACAGTTTTTCTATAATCAATCACAAAGCCTACCAATACTATAACAACAACTCTAAATTAGCAAATAGAAAGGATGTAGCAAACTACGTAGAACACGGCAAGTTAATTTCAATGTTCTATAAAATAGCCGCTGAAAAACTAATAGAGGCAAGAGGAGGACTATTCTTAGAAGGACTAGGATACTTTGGAATAATACAAGAGATGTCAAATAGGCCCTCACACAATAAAGCAGACGGTTCAATACTGTTGAACCCAAAGACTGATAATAAGATATATAACTTAGCTTACGTCCCGATAGATAAAACTAATATACTGAAGCCTTGGGTTTTAGATTATAGTTTTTGTACAAGCGTAAAAAAAGCTTTATCTAAGAGTCTGAAATCAGGAAAAAAATATAGCTTTAATGCTTCCTTGTTTTTTCACAGATTAAAAAAAGCAGGAAATAATATATAAAAGACATGACTAGAAAGCAAATGATTGCTGAGATCTTATCAGATTTTAGACAGTACGAAGAAAGTGGACTAATTGATTACAGGTCTTTGAACCTTTGGATAAAAACAGAGCTAAAAAGATTTGGATCAAACATAACAGTGCTTGCAGAAAAAGTAGTGGAAGTTACAAACGGAGAAGCAGAACTACCGGAAGACTTTTGGAGTTTGAAGTTTGCAGTAAAATGTACAGCAGATAGCCATGAGTTTGAAGCTGGTACTAAAGCTAATGTACAAGACTCTCAATACTGGACACAAAGAATAGAAAACACTTATGTTTGGGACAACTTGTCTAACTCTCATAAACAAACAGACTACAAAGAGATACTAGAAAAAGTATACTACAACACAGATACAACCATTAATATCCGATATAAAAATCCGGTATTACTAAGACTAACAAAAGGTATTAAAAAAGAATACTGTAGTCAAGGTTGTCAAAACTTACAAAAGCAACTCACAGCCTCTTCTCCATACGAAATCAATATACTTGGTAACAAGATACAAGCTAATTTCAAAGAGGGCTCTATCTATATGCAGTATAATGCATTACCTACAGATGACAGTGGAGATATCTATATCCCGGACTTTACACAATTACAAGAGTACTTGATGTATTATGTCAAGAGAAAAATCTTAGAGAACCTTTGGGTAAATGATGATGATGTAAACTTGGTTAATAAACTACAGTACATCAAACAACAAGAAAGAGAATACTTTGGGCTTGCAATGACGCAAGTAAAATTTGAATCTTTAGGCAGAAACTGGAGCAATAATATTAAAAGGAAGATCATTCACGAGACCAACAGATTTGAACGAATGTTTCCAAACTTATAATAAAAACTTATAATGGCACAACAGGATATAAAAACCGATCAAGGATTTGTTAAAATGGGGATGGACAAAGACAGTCATCCATCTCAATTAAAGGAGACACAATACACACATGCTCTTAATGCAAATACCGAAAACGAGTCCGGTAATAGTTTAAATTTAACAAACGAAAAATCAAATATCTTGGCATCTAACTTTAAAGATGGGTTCCGAGTATTAGGTTTTGAAAATGATATAAACACAAACTCAACTTACTTCTTCCTAGTTAATACAACAACTGGGGTAGGAGAATTTGGCGTTATAGAAAACAATCAAGACACAAATGATCTACCTGATACTTTGGTAAACTGTACTGATTGTGATACTATATTAAAACTATCAGAGCCATTAGAAAATCAAATACAGACTCCATTACAGACTTACACAACATTAATATCAGACACTTCAGCATTATACCTAGATAAAACTACAGGCTCATATACTTGTTATGATAAAGGATTAGATCCAGAGTATGCAGAAAACAAACTAGGATTTAATTTTAACATAAACTACCCTATAAAAAACATAGTTATCAAAAACGAAAAGTGCGGTAAAAT
>Ga0114980_10003926_pt1 | contig 10077 bp, 9 predicted proteins | sample S_140806_EF_Meta_FD_87018 | JGI IMG/M metagenome (GOLD analysis project Ga0114980, IMG submission 87018) | Freshwater microbial communities from Lake Simoncouche, Canada to study carbon cycling - S_140806_EF_MetaG | ecosystem: Environmental > Aquatic > Freshwater > Lake | place: Lake... | reverse complement strand
ATTTTGAAAAAAATTAAAAATAAAAGTTACAAAATCCAATTTTCACTAGTATCTTCTATTATACTTATAAAAAGAATGAATTGTGCTATATGTTATGAAGATATGGATATGGAACCTTATAAAGATCCTCGTTGTTCAACAGAAACATGTTATAAACTTGAGTGTCAACATTCTTTTCATACAAGATGTATTATAGAAGTATTAACAAAAACACAAAAAGGATGTCCTTTTTGTAATAAAACTAGAACTTTAGAAAGTCATATGGATATGAGAGGATTTGCAATAAAAACATTACAAAAAGTTCTTCGTCAACCAGAAATTAAACAACATAGAAAAGAAGTAAAAGAAGCTTTAAATGAATATAAAAAAACGAATGATTTATTAAGAGAAAAAGTAGGTATTTATGCTGATAATTTAGCAAAAGAAATGCAATTTTGGGAAAAACGTGCTTATTTTCTTGATTGTATTAAACAAACAAAAACAGTTGTAAAAAAACATATGTTAAAAGAAGGTGCAAATCGTGAAGTTTCAAGTTTCTTTTTTAAACAATTTAGACATGATTATCCAATAATTGAAGAAATTTTATTTGAAACAATTAATAAAAGAAATCGTTGTTGGTCATTTCGATGGAAATTATTATATCCGCGTATTTCTCATCTAATTAAAAATACAACAAAAAAAGAAAAGGAAAAATATGATGATTCCATTAGTGATAGCAATAACTTCGATGATGTATATATATAATTTTAATTCAACTATGAAATTATATAAAGATTCTATGTATACTATGACGTTACAAGAATTACTAAGAAAAAGATATGAACAAATTCAAATTATAAATTAAATTTATTTTTATAATCTTTTAAAGAAGCTTTTAATGTTTTTTTATTCCATAATATCCAACGTGATAAAGCACCTGGAGTATCTGGTTTTTCCCAATTCTCATTTTTTTTATGACGATTTAAATAACGTTCTTTACGAGCTTCATCTTTATGAATCGTAAAGTCTGACATACCAGCAGCACCAAATGAAATAGTTTTTTCACGTCCTTCTTCTGTTTCAAATACAGCATCATATTTTTTTGAAGATTTTTTTGATTTTTTTAAAGTTTTTAAACGTAATTTCATTTTATTATTTTAATTTTATAATAAATTTGGATCTAATGAATAAATTAAATTTAATGGAAAAATTTTATTAATATAAGAACATCTTTCTCCCAATTTACAATCCTCATTAAAATTTGTCCATCCCTGAGGACAATCCCATAAAGATGGAGATATTGCACTAGCTAAAAAAGTTGCATATAAAAATTCTCCATCAATAATTTCTAATTTATTTAAAAATATAGTTACTAATAAAAATTCAGATAATATAATGAATGATAAAACAATTAAATTTTCAAATAATAAAGTTAAAAAATTTTCATTATATAATACACAAAGTATTCCACTTAATAACATACAAATAGCAGAAATTCCACCACAAATAGAATATGCTAATATATAAATATAGGAATTGTCTGATGAATAATCATCATTAATTTCTGTAATTTTTGGATTTATTTGTACATTTAAAGAATTTAGTAATGATTGAATTTCTTCCTTTGTTAATATTTTTTTAAAATTTGTTTTAGAAATATTTTCATCTATAATATAATTTAAATTATCTATTAACCCATACGTTACAATTCTTGTAACAAATTCAAAATAGAATACTGGAATAGTTATAATAAATAATCCAGTATGCATTAATAAATCTATATAAAAGGTCATATTATTATAATGGAGACTAATATTATTCAAGAAACTCCTTTTTATATTAAAGGAATTATTAATGGATTAGCTGGAACTATATCATTATGGATATTTTGGACACCTTTTATTATCTTTTTAGCAAGACCATTAATTAATGCACAATTAAAAGAAGTAGTATGTAACGGATTATCAGATATAGCATTAAATTATGGAGATGATTTTATTGATGCTTGGAATAATGCATTATGGCATTATTTGTATTCTTTAGTTCAAACTGGAAAAATTGATATGCAACAATATGATGAATTAGTTGAAAAATATTCAATTCCATGGATTATGACTGGAGAACCTATTCCACCAGAAATTCAATCAATTTTAGATGAAAATCCACAGAAAAATTGGAATGATAATTTATCATTAATTACTATATTTGCAATCACATTTGTATGTGTAATTATAGGTTGTTTAGTAAGTATAGTATTATTATCTCAAATATATGGTGTTAATTTATATAATATTTTAATTTTTAATTTAATTATGACAGTAATTGTTGTTTGTATTGAAGCTACTTTTTTTGGAGCTGTAACTATGAGATATAATCCGTACGATTTAAATTTAATAGTTCAAGAATTAGAATCAAATATTTTAAATATGTTTTAAATATAATGGAATTAAATTTAACAGAATTAATAATAAAATTAAGTGATGAACAAGAAAATAAAAAAATATTTCAATCTTTAATAAGAGATATTGTAAGATATTTAACAACAAAAAAAATAAAAGATATGAAATTATTTCAACAAAGAACTGGAACTGAATATACTAATTTTTATGAATCATTACATTATTCTAAAGAAATGAAAGATGATTTATTATCTAATGATGAATTTTTTGATTTAATTATAAAAGAATCAAAAAGATTTAAATTTTAAAATTATTTGTCTTTCTATACAAAAAACGAATTTGAATATAAAGATTATAAATATTATATAAAGAATGGGAGATACTATTATTGGTGTTCAATTTGGCATAGCTAATCCAGCAGATATTATATCAAGAAGTGTAGTAGAAATTACAACAGAAAAAACTTTTCAAACATCACATTCACAACCCGTACAAGGAGGTGTATTTGATGCAAGATTTGGTGTAACAGATTATGGTAAAGTATGTCCAACATGTAAACATACAAGTTTATTATGTCCCGGTCATTTTGGTCATATACGTTTAGCTAGACCCGTATATTTATATCAATTTATAGATAGTATACAAAAACTATTAGGTATTATTTGTTTAACATGTTCAAAACCATATTTATCAGAAGAAGAATTAAATAGAATTAAAGTATTAGCTAATGGTACTCAAAGATTTGATATTATACGAGAAGAAACAAAACGTGTAAAACAAAAACTACATTTATGTTCTTATTGTGGAACAAACGTATCAAAAAAAGTTACAAAATCTGATCATCCTTTCTGTGGATTAGAAATTGATATTGGAGTCAAAGAATCAGAAATTATAAAATTACAACCAGAAATTGTATTACGTTGTTTTCAAAGAATTACAGATGATGATGTAGAATTAATTGGTTTTAATCCAAAATTTAGTAGACCCGATTGGATGATATGTACTGTATTGACTGTTCCACCTTTATCTGTTCGTCCTTCTGTTATTATGGATGATAATCAACGTATGGAAGATGATTTAACACATATGTTAATCACATTAGTTAGAACAAATAATAAATTACGTGAATATTTAGATAAAGGTAGTTCTGGTGATCTAATTGATAATCAAACTGAATTATTGCAAGTAAATGTAGCAGAATATGTTGATAATGAAATTAAAGGTGTAGCACAAGCTGCACAAAGATCTGGTAGACCATTAAAATCATTAAAATCAAGATTTGGTTCTAAATCTGGTAGAGTTCGTGGAAATTTAATGGGAAAACGTGTAGATTTCTCTGCAAGATCTGTTATTACACCAGATCCTAATATTGATGTTGATCAATTAGGTGTACCAGAAGAAATTGCTATGAATTTAACATTTCCAGAAATTGTAACTCAATATAATCGTGATAGATTAATGCAAGCTATACATAATGGTCCATTAAAATATCCAGGTGCTAAAAATGTAGAATTAAAAAATGAAAATGTTAAAAAACGTCTTGGATTTATTAATCGTGATTTTATAAATTTAAAAGAAGGTGATATTGTACATCGACATTTAATTGATGGTGATGTTGTATTATTTAATCGTCAACCTTCTTTACATAAATCTTCTATGATGTGTCATCATATTAAAGTTTTACCGGGATCAACATTTCGATTAAATGTTAGTGCAACAAAACCTTATAATGCAGATTTTGATGGTGATGAAATGAATATGCATGTACCACAAAGTATAGCATCAGCTACTGAATTAAAAGTTATTGCATCTTTATTAAGACAAATTATATCACCAAGAAATTGTCAACCTATTATAGCAGTCTTTCAAGATACTTTAACGGGTGTATATAGAATATCAAAACCAGATGTTCTTATACCAGAACATATTGCTATGAATTTTCTATCAAGAACAAAATATTCATTAAAAGATTTTAAAAAATTAGATGCACCTATGAAAGGATCTGAAATTATTTCATATTCATTACCATTAATGAATTTTAATGATAGTGGTGTGCATATTGAGAATGGTAAATTACTAAAAGGTACAATAGATGATGGTGCAACAAAAAGTTTAAGAAAAATTGTTCATTCAATTTATAATGATTTTGGTCATGAAAAAGCTGGTGATTTTATAAATTCTGTTCAAAATATTGTTACAAAATTTAATATGTATTCTGGATTTTCAACGGGACCTTCTGATCTAGTTGTTGATCCTTCTATTTATAAATTAATTGAAGAAATTATAGAAAAAGGAAAACAAAAAGTAAGTGATATTTTATCAGATATGCATGTAGGTAGATTTCTAAATTTAAATGGTAGATTACCAGGTGAAGAATTATCTTCAAAAATTAATGAAGAAATTGGTACAATAAATAAAGAAATTAATGAACTTGTTGTAAAAAATTTAAATTCTGAAAATCGTATGTTAATTATGTCAGATAAAGGTTCTGGATCAAAAGGAAAAGCTGATCCGAATTTAATGCAAATGATAGCTTTATTGGGACAACAATTAGTTGATGGTTCAAGAATACGTTATATGATGGAAAATAGAACCTTACCACATTTTCCAAAATTTGATGATGGATTAGAATCACGTGGATTTGTAAGTAATTCATTTATTTCTGGTATTCAACCTACTGAATTCTTCTTTCATGCTATGGGTGGTCGTGAAGGTTTAATTGATACAGCTGTTAAAACTTCTGAAACTGGGTATATTCAACGTAGATTAGTTAAATTATTAGAAGATATACATGTAGCAGAAGATAGATCAGTTCGTGATATTAATAATTGTATTGTACAATTTACATATGGAGAAGATTCTATTGATGCAATAGAAATTGAAAAACAAACATGTAATTTAGCTACTTTAACTATGGAACAAATATATTCTGAATTTGGTTGTTCTTTAGAAGAATTTCAAACTGTATCACCAAATACAAAAGAATCTATAGATTTCATAGAAACTATATTAGAAGATCGTGATATATTAGTTCGTAATGTATTTAAATTTATTAATTCTAGTGATATATATCTTCCCGTAAATATTAAACTTTTAATACAAAAATATAAAAATCCATATTTATTAAAAACTGATTTAACACCTGAATATATTGATACAGAATTAAAAACGTTATTTTCAATGCAATTTATTCAAAATAATCGTTTATTTCAAATTTTAATACGATATTATTTATCACCTAAAAAATCAATTTTAGAATATAGATTTACAATTGCATTATTTGATGAATTATTAAAAGAAATTAAATTTAAATATAAAAAAGCATTAGTTCATCCTGGAGAAATGGTTGGACCTTTGGCTGCACAATCTATTGGTGAACCTACAACACAATTAACATTAAATACATTCCATACAGCTGGAACAGCAAAAGCAAATGCAACACAAGGTATACCACGTATACAAGAATTATTGAATGTTACATCAAATTTAAAAAATCCTTCAAATATAATTTATTTAAAAGGTGAAATAACAGATCAATCGAATGCTCATTCTGCTATGAAAGATATTCAAAAAACTACTTTAAGAGATATAACAAAATCTGTTCGTATTTATTATGATCCAAATCCATTAAGTTCAAATTCTTTAATTCAAGAAGATAGAGATATTTTACAATCTTATGAAAAATTTTCAGTTACACAAGGAAATGCATGTGTATCACCTTGGATAATGAGATTAGAATTAGATGAATTACAAATGACATCAAGAAATGTTTTAGATATGGTAAAAATAAGAACAAAAATTGAATCAAATAAATTATTGAAAATTTATGATTGTATACATTCAGATATTAATGTAAAAGATAAACTAATTTTAAGAATTACATTTGGTGTAGATATTATAAAAAATGCATTATCATTACGATTTATTGAAGAAAAATTATTAGATACAATCTTAACTGGAATAGATGGTATTGGAAGAGTCTTTCCACGTGAAAAGAAAGATGAATTAATTTATGATGAACGTATTGGTGGTTATAAACATACAAAACAATGGATATTAGATTCAGAAGGTTCTAATTTAGTTGATTTAATGACATTCAAACATGTTGATTCAACAAAAACATTTTCTAATGATATACATGAAATTAAAAATGTATTTGGAATAGAATCTGCAAGATTAGCATTATATGAAGAATTAATGGATGTATTTAATTCAGCTGGATCCTCTTTAAATTATCGTCATGTATGTTTATTAGTTGATGCTATGACATATCATGGACAATTAATTGCAATAGCAAGATTTGGTATGTCAAAATTAGATAATGGTGTATTAGCAAAATCATCATTTGAACAAACAACAAAAATATTATTTGATGCTGCTGTATCTGGTGAATTTGATTCTATGAAAGGTGTTTCAGCGAATATTATGTTCGGTCAAAAACCTCCATGTGGAACTGGATTTGTAGATATATTAGTTGATGAAAATGAATTACCAGAAGGTCATGAAATTGAAGAAACGTATGAAGAAGATTTAAGACATGCAAATCAACTTGTAAAAGAAAAAGAAGAAATTAAATTTGATGATATATTAATGTCATGGTGAAGATGATTTCATATCTGTAGGATATGTTTGATGTCCAGCTGGAACACATGTTTGTTGTTCTTTATTTAAAGGATCATCTACCATAATATGACCATTCGGGCAAGTTTTCCCAAATGTTGTCATACCTTCAATATAACCAAATACTTGTAAATATATATGCATTATAATCGATGTAACTAAAGAAAATAATAAAGCTTCAATATATAATTTTTTATTTAAACTTTCTTTACAATACAGATGTTTAAATAAAACGTAAACTACCCATGAAACTATTACGGGTCCTAATCTTCTCATCATTTTTTTATAGTTTAAGATAGAAATTTCTTTTTTACCCAATTTCTATCTTGTTTAAATAATTTAGATTTTGTAGGTGCTGAATTTTTATTAAAGATTGATACTGCATTTAATTGATGAAATACTTTTAATGGAGTTTCTTTTTTTAATAATTTTTTTAATGATTGACGTCTTGTTTTAGTTTTTAATTTTACAGAATAACCAGTAGATGAAAGAAGACCTTTTTTTAAAGTTCCAATACCTTTTTTATGTCGTCCTCCCATTTTTAAACCACATTTAGATTCACCCATTTACTATAATCTCTATAAAATATGTACTGCAATTGCTAAAACAGCAAAATATAAATGAAAATCCAGATGGTTTTATTTACTAATTAAAAACGGATATATTTTTATTTTCTAAAATTTGTAAATATTAATAAATCATGCTTTGTTTTCTTTTGTATGTATTTACTGGACTTTTCATAGTTTTACCTACTTCTTATCCAACTTCAACTGCATCTTCTTTAAAGAAGTAAAATTGAAATTAAAAACGGATTATTTTTTTATAAAGTTAATGGTTTTTGTCTCCAGAGACATAGCACACAAAAGAATGCTTTCCTTCCTTTTGTGTTTATTTTCTGGACTTTTCGCAGTTTCAGCTATTCCTCCTCTTTTCCCTCGTAATCTACAGCGATGGAGGCGCTCTTCAACTCCTCTTCCAACATCTACGGTTGGGACGTCTCCTTACACTACTCCAAGTGCTTTGACAACTTCCTCTCCTCTTTCTTCTCCGTCTTCAAGTCCATCTTTGACACCCTCTTCTCGTGTATCCAAGTCTTCTTTTCAAAGTCCATCTTCTTCACGATCTCCTCTTCCTTCTAAGTCAGACTCATCATCTCCTACTTCTCCTAGATCTCCATCTTCTTACATTACCGTAAGCCCATATCCTTCCTCCTCTATATCACCTTCTACCCGCTTTTCTTCAACTACATCTTCAAGTGCATCTATAACTCCTACCAATACCCCAACTCCAACTCCAACACCTACAGACCCGTGTTATTCTTGGGCAAAGGCTATGGGTGCACTACCCGAGTATTGCAAGCAATTTCCTCGCGAGTCAGATCAAAATGCGGGTGCACTCGGCATCCTTTGGACAATCACATTTGCTTGTTTCTTCATTATGTTTCTTCTTGCTACATGCTTCTTTGCTTGGCGCTTTAATGGTATTTGCTTCCTAGAAGAGTATGGTAGGTATACGTGTGGACCAGAACTTTGGGTAAGTCCTTGTTTCTGCGTGCCTTGTCTTTTCCCAGTCTTCCTTTCTTCCCTTTGTTGCCTTTACTGGCGCTTAAAGAAAAAGGAACAAATAATACAAGCAGCAGCACAACAAGCAGCAGCACAACAAGCAGCAGCACGAGCAGCACAAGAAAAAGCACTAGCAGCAGCAACAGGGAGAGATAAAAGAGCAAAAGAGAGAGAAAAAAATCCAGATTTCTGTGCCATTTGTTTGATGCAACTTGATCAAGATCCCCATGGCTCGTACTACAACATCAACGAGCCTCTTTCTTGGACGATTTGTATTCAGTGTACGCATGTTTCTCATCCCGTTTGCGAGGAAACGTGGGAAAAGGCGAATGGAGAGAAAGGAAAATGCTCCTCATGTAATACTACAGGCACTCTCAGTACTGCTCGTATTCCTCCCGACACTCGGGAAGTACTAAAGAAACGTCATCCCCTTGCCTCTCCTTCTCACGTTGGAGGTGGTGGTGCAGCCCCATCCCCGCAGCCTCTCTTCCTTACACTTGCAGTTAGGAATCTTCCTCCCTCTCGCACTCCCTCTCCTCCTCCCTCCCCACACTCTTCCCCTTGAGTGTATTCCATTTTTGGATTTTTAAGAAAAAAAACGGATATTTTTTAACTTCTTTTTTTAAAAAATTAAAATTAAAAAAGAATGGTTATCTTTACAACTGCATTTCTTATATTAATGCTAACTATTTGTATAGCTGTATGTCGAGGAGTATTTAAATTTAAACGGGTGAATTCGGACAAGAATTACATTTTGTAGGTTGTTTTGAAGTTTGAAAAAATATAAATACAACAAAGAAAACAAATAAAATTCCTAATAAATATTCCCACATTTTTTTTTTCTTATTATAATATTCTTATTTTAAAGTTATGAAAGTAGTTTCTAATAAATATGGGTATACCATATTTATTTGCATCTTTATTAAAAAAACATTCATCTATACTTACAAAATTACCTAAAAAAATAGATTATTTAGGTATTGATATGAATTGTTTTATTCATCATTGTTTAGATCCAGAAAATCCTTTTGAATCTGTAATATTTAGTTTTAAACAATTTTTATTACAAATTCCTATTGAAGATGAAAATATTTTTATAGCATTTGATGGATTAGTTCCATTAGCAAAAATTGTTCAACAAAGATATAGAAGATTTCGTCAAGATAATGAAAAATTTGATAAACGACAAATTTCTCCAGATACACCTTATATGAGAGAATTAGAAGAAAAATTTCAAATAGAATTTCCTAATATAAGAATTTCAACAACAAAAGAAAAAGGAGAAGGTGAACATAAAATATTTTTAGATTTAAAAAATAAATCATATAAAAATATTGTTATCTATGTTTTAAATACTAATTTAATTTTATTATCTATAGCATCTGAACAATCTATTTTTTTATTACGTGATAATATAGATGAAGTAGTAAATATTAATATATTACGTAATGTATTACCAATACCTTATAAACAATTTATTTATTTAAGTATGTTTTTTGGAAATGATTTTATACCAT
>Ga0114980_10003925_pt1 | contig 10078 bp, 8 predicted proteins | sample S_140806_EF_Meta_FD_87018 | JGI IMG/M metagenome (GOLD analysis project Ga0114980, IMG submission 87018) | Freshwater microbial communities from Lake Simoncouche, Canada to study carbon cycling - S_140806_EF_MetaG | ecosystem: Environmental > Aquatic > Freshwater > Lake | place: Lake... | reverse complement strand
TTCACAGCCATGCGTGCCCGCGGCGCCAAGGCGACCGACATCGTGATTCTGGTGGTGGCAGCGGACGACGGCGTGATGCCGCAAACCCGCGAAGCCATCAAGCACGCGAAGGCGGCCGGCGTGCCGATCGTCGTGGCCATCAACAAAATTGACAAGCCCGACGCCAACACCGAGCGCGTCAAGAACGAGCTGGTGGTTGAGGAAGTCGTGCCTGAAGAGTTCGGTGGCGAATCGCCCTTTGTGCCGGTCTCGGCCAAAACCGGCGAGGGTATTGACAACCTGCTGGAGCAGGTGCTGTTGCAGGCCGAGGTGCTGGAGTTGCGTGCGCCGGTGGATGCCATGGCCAAGGGCCTGGTGATCGAGGCCGAACTCGACAAGGGGCGTGGTCCTGTGGCCACCGTGCTGGTGCAGTCTGGCACCCTCAAGACCGGCGACATCGTGCTGGCCGGCTCCACCTATGGCCGCGTGCGTGCCATGCTGGATGAGAACGGCAAGACCATCAAAACCGCCGGCCCGTCGATCCCGGTGGAAATCCAGGGCCTGACCGACGTACCGCAAGCCGGCGACGAGTTCATGGTGATGTCCGACGAGCGGCGTGCCCGCGAAATCGCCACCTACCGTGCTGGTAAGTTCCGCAACACCAAGCTGGCCAAGCAACAGGCCGCCAAGCTGGAGAACATGTTCACCGACATGACGGCGGGCGAGATCAAACTGGTGCCCATCATCGTCAAGGCCGATGTTCAAGGCTCTCAAGAAGCGCTGGCGCAGTCTTTGCTCAAGCTCTCCACAGAGGAAGTCAAGGTGCAATTGGTGTACGCGGCCGTGGGCGGCATCAGCGAGTCGGATGTGAATTTGGCGATCGCCTCCAAGGCGGTCATCATCGGCTTCAACACCCGCGCCGATGCGGGCGCCCGCAAGCTGGCTGAAAACAACGGTGTGGACATTCGGTACTACAACATCATTTACGACGCCGTCGATGAATTGAAGGCCGCCATGTCGGGCATGCTGACGCCGGACAAGAAAGAGGAAGTCATCGGTACCGCCGAGATTCGTCAGGTGTTCAAAGTGTCCAAGATCGGCTCGATTGCCGGTTGCATGGTCACCGCTGGCGTGGTGCGCCGCAGTGCGCGTTTACGGCTGTTGCGAAGCAACATGGTGGTGTTCACGGGTGAACTCGAGTCCCTCAAGCGCTTCAAGGATGACGCGCGTGAAGTCAAGGAAGGCTTCGAGTGTGGCCTGAACATCAAGAACTACAACGACATCCAGGAAGGCGATGTGCTGGAGTTCTTTGAGATCCGGGAAGTGGCGCGGACACTGTGACGCAGTTGGCCTGAACCGTGCGCAACAAATCGAACACCCCGAACCGCAGCTTCAAAGTGGCCGATCAGATCCAACGGGATCTGACCGAACTGATTGCCCGCGAACTCAAGGATCCGCGTGTCGGCATGGTCACGATCCAGGGGGTGGAGGTGACGCCCGACTATGCCCATGCCAAGGTTTTTTTCAGCGTGCTGCAGGGCGACACCAAGGCCTGCGAGGAGGGGCTGAACCAAGCTGCCGGCTTTCTCCGCTCGGGCCTGTTCAAACGCTTGCACATCCACACCGTGCCAACCCTGCATTTTGTTTACGACCGAACCACCGAGCAGGCGGCTGACATGAACGCCCTGATTGCGCGGGCCGTCTCGTCTCGGGCCAAAGAGGACTGAAGCCGTGCACGCCAGGCAAGCACGGATCGCCAGGCGCCCCGTGCACGGGGTGCTTTTGCTTGACAAGCCCCTCGGTTTGTCGAGTAACAACGCGCTGCAGAAAGCCAAATGGCTCTTGCAAGCAGAGAAGGCGGGCCATACCGGCACGCTGGACCCTTTAGCCACCGGCGTTTTGCCACTGTGCTTCGGAGCGGCAACCAAGTTCAGCCAGTTGCAACTCGATGCCGATAAAACCTATGAGGCGGTGGCACGACTGGGCGTCAAAACCAGCACGGGCGACGCCGAAGGTGTTGTGACCGACACCCGGCCGGTCCGGGTGACGGATGCTGATCTGGCCGCCGTGACGCAGCGTTTCACTGGGGTCATCCTGCAAACGCCGCCGATGTACAGCGCCCTCAAAAAAGATGGGCGCGCACTTTACGACTATGCACGCGCCGGCCTTGAGGTGGAGCGGGCACCCCGGTCAGTCACGATTTATGAGCTAAATGTGGCGCAAAGTCAAGTCAGCATTGAAGAGTTCACTATAAAAATAGTAGTAAAATGCAGCAAGGGAACCTACATCCGAACCCTGGCAGAAGACATCGGTGAAGCCCTGGGTTGTGGGGCACACCTTGTGGCATTGCGACGCATCGCCACGGGCAGATTTGACGTCTCGCAATGCGTGAGTCTCTCAGCGCTGGAGGCTATGACGCCACAGCAGCGGCTGGCAGTCCTTCTGCCGGTAGATCTGATGCTGAACCAGCATGCTGCCGTCACACTTGACGCGGAAAATACGGGGCGCTTCCTCAGCGGTATGCGCCGACGCGGCCATTGGCCGGACGCAGACCCGGTGGTGGTCTACGCTGACGTGCCGCCGACCCTGCTGGGAACTGGCCACATCAAAGCCGGTGAGCTGATTCCGGGGCGCCTGCTGAGCCCCATTGACATCCGGCAAATGGCTGAACAGGCCATGCCGCGAGCCGCTGACCCAAAGATTGAGATTAACGAGAAGGTGAACCATGAGTAACAAGCAAATCCGAAACATCGCCATCATTGCCCACGTGGACCATGGCAAGACCACCATGGTCGACCAACTGTTGCGCCAGTCCGGCACCTTAGCCGAACACGAAAAAGTCGTCGACACGGTGATGGACAACAATGCCATCGAAAAAGAGCGTGGCATCACGATTCTGGCCAAGAACTGCGCTGTCACCTGGCAGGGCACACACATCAACATCGTGGACACGCCGGGCCACGCCGACTTCGGCGGCGAGGTGGAGCGTGCGCTGAGCATGGTCGACGGGGTGGTGTTGCTGATCGATGCGCAAGAAGGCCCCATGCCTCAGACCCGCTTCGTCACCAAGAAGGCGCTTGCGCTGGGCCTCAAGCCGATTCTGGTGGTCAACAAAGTGGATAAGCCAGGAGCGCGACCGGACTACGTGGTCAATGCCGCGTTTGACCTGTTCGACAAGCTGGGCGCCACCGACGAGCAGCTCGACTTCCCCGTGGTGTATGCCTCAGGTATCAACGGCTGGTCTTCCATGGAAGAAGGCAAACCCGGCGAACAATGGGGGCCGGACATGTCGGCGCTGTTCAACACCGTGCTGAGCCACGTGCCGGCGCAAAAAGGCGACCCGGCGGCAGCGCTACAGCTGCAAATCTCGGCGCTCGATTTCTCGACCTTTGTCGGTCGCATCGGTGTCGGTCGCATCAGCGCCGGCACGATCCGACCCCAGATGGACGTGCTGGTGATGGAGGGGCCTGATGGCCGCACTGTCAAGGGCCGCATCAACCAGGTGCTGACTTTCCAGGGCCTGGAGCGTGTGCAGACGATGGAGGCGGGCCCCGGCGAAATCGTGCTGATCAACGGGCTGTCCGACATTGGCATCGGCGTGACCATCACCGACCCGCTCAAACCCTCTCCGCTGCCCATGCTCAAGGTCGACGAGCCGACCCTGACCATGAACTTCTGCGTCAACACCTCGCCGCTGGCCGGTCGTGAGGGCAAATACGTGACCAGCCGTCAAATCTGGGACCGGCTGCAAAAAGAGTTGCAGCACAACGTGGCCCTGCGGGTGAAGGAAACCAGCGAGGAGGGCATTTTCGAGGTGATGGGACGAGGCGAATTGCACCTCACGATCTTGTTGGAAAACATGCGGCGCGAAGGCTATGAACTGGCCGTCTCCAAGCCGCGCGTTGTGTACAAGCTGGTCGACGGTGAAAAGCACGAACCGATCGAGATGGTCACGGTGGACATCGAAGACCAGCACCAGGGCGGTGTCATGCAGGCTTTGGGCGAGCGCAAGGGCGATCTGGTCAACATGGAACCCGATGGCCGCGGCCGCGTGCGACTGGAGTACCGCATTCCGGCGCGAGGCCTGATCGGCTTCACCAATGAGTTCCTGAACCTGACACGTGGCTCAGGGCTGATTGCCAATATTTTTGACCGCTATGAGCCGTTCAAGGGCGACATCGGCAGTCGCAAGAACGGCGTGCTGATCTCCATGGACGAGGGCGAGATCTTCACCTACGCCCTGGGTAAGCTCGATGACCGGGGCCGCATGTTTGTGCGGCCGAACGATCCCGTTTATGAGGGCATGATTGTGGGAATCCACAACCGTGACAACGACCTTGTGGTCAATGCGACGCGTACCAAGCAGCTGACCAATTTCCGGGTCAGCGGCAAGGAAGACGCCATCAAGATCACGCCGCCCATCATGCTGACGCTCGAGTACGGCGTCGAGTTCATCGATGACGATGAGCTGGTTGAAATCACGCCCAAGTCTGTCCGACTGCGCAAACGCTACCTGAAGGAACATGAGCGCAAAAAGGCCGGACGCGAAGCGCTTTAAGCGGGACGCAGCTTGTCGGGCACAGCCTAGAGCCCGCCCAAGCGTCGGGCCTCACGAGCCCGACTACTCAGCCAGACCACGCAGCGCAGCGCTGCGACGGCGCAGCATCTCGAGCACCAGCAACATGATGATCGCAAAGATGATCAAGACGAAGGCTGCCGCCAAAATGGTGGGCGAGAGTTGTTCACGTAGGCCGGTCCACATCTGACGCGGTAGGGTGGTTTGCCCTGGACCGCCCAGGAACAGCACCACCACCACCTCGTCAAACGAGGTGGCAAAGGCAAAGAGCGCACCCGACAAGACGCCGGGCCAGACGATGGGCAACATCACGCGCCGAAACGCGGTCAGCGGAGAGGCACCCAAGCCGCGTGCGGCGCGCAACAACCCCAAATCAAAGCCGGCCAAGGTGGCGCTGACCGTGATCACCACAAATGGCACCCCAAGCACGGCATGCACCATCACAATGCCGAGCAGGTTGTTGGCAATCCCAAGACGAGAGAAAAAGAAATAGGCACCCACCGCCAGCACCACGACCGGAACAATCATGGGCGACACCAGCAACGCCATGATCAGCCTCTTGCCAGGCAAGTTGCGGTGGTTCAGACCCACAGCGGCCAGCGTGCCGAGCAGCGTGGCGATCAAAGTGGCCAATGTGGCTGTCAGCAAGCTGTTGCGAATGGCGGCCATCCACACCGGGTTACCGAACAGCTCCCGGAACCAGCGAAGGCTGTACTGGCGCACCGGAAAATTGAAATAGGGTTCGTTGTTGAAAGCCAGCGGTACCACCACCAGCACCGGCGCGATCAGGTAAACCAGGATGGCCGCACAACCCAGCCAGAGCGCCCAGTGACCGGCGCGCTGCAGGGGGGTGGTGTAGGGTGGGAGTTGCATCAACCCAGCCTCGCATTGCCGACACCAGCGACGCGGTCGTAAGCCCAGTACAAAATCAGCACGGCGGCGAGCAGAATGCTCGACAGTGCCGACGCCAGGCCCCAATTCAGGGAGCGCCCGATGTTGTCGGCGACAAAATGGCTGATCAGCTGGTCTGTCGCTCCGCCGACCAAAGCCGGCGTGATGTAGTAGCCCAGTGACAGGATGAAAACCAGCAAAGCACCGGCACTCAGGCCAGGCACACACTGCGGCAGGTAGACCCGCCAAAACGCCAAGCCAGGACTGGCACCCAGCGAGCGTGCGGCACGTACATAAGACGGCGGTATCTGACGCATAACCGAATACAGGGGCAGGATGGTGAACGGCAACAGGATGTGGGTCATGGCCACGACCACCCCGAACCGATTGAAGATCAGAGGCAATGGCTCGGCGATGATGCCCAGCGACTGCAGCAAGCTGTTGACCACCCCCTCTTTTTGCAGCACCACCACCCAGGCGGTGGTCCGCACCAGCAGTGAGGTCCAGAACGGCAACAGGACCAGGATCAGCAGCATATTGGCCGTCTTGTCCTTCAGGTGAGCCAGCAAATAAGCCATCGGGAAGCCCAGCGTCAGACAGGCCAGTGTCACGGTGAGCGCGACGCCCAGGGTGCGCAGGTAGATGGCCACATGGATGCGCTGCTCGTCGCTTTGCAGCACCACCTGGCCGTCGCTCTGGCGCTTCATGTCGATGGCCGACAGAAAGAACAGGCTGTGCTCCGCTGACGACAGGTTGCGGATCGTGCCCCAGATGGCGGGCTTGGTCCAGGCCGGATCCGCGGCCTCAAAAAACGGCGTCCATGGGCCCTGCTCCTGCGCACTGACCCGACGCGCTGCGCGCATGAAGACGCTGCGCAGGCCGGTTTCTTCAATGTTGAGCCGACCGCCAATGGGCCCCGACTTCTCTGCGCGCGCAGCCTCTTTGAGGTCTTGCGCCAGCGCCGCGAACACAGGCTCCGGAGGAACCTGCTCACGCGGCCCGTTCCAGTCTGCCAGCGCCTTGAGGGTGCGTGGCAGGCCGTCGGGTACCACGGGGTCGTAGACGCTGTTGAGCAAGACACTGCCCAGCGGCAGCAGAAAGCTCAAAGCAACAAAGACGAACAGCGGCGCGATCAGCGCGTAGGCACGTACGCGTCCGCGCCACTCTGCTTGACGCAGACGCCGGATCAGGTCGGTCTGTTCGCCTTTGTCCACGTCTTACTTCGCCATCCAGGCGCTGAAGCGCTTGTTCAGGTCGTCGCCGTTGTCGGTCCAGAACTTGGCATCGGTCAGCATCGAGCGACCGGCGTGACCAGCGTTGGGCAGCCAGGCCTTGTTCGGATTCGATGCAGGGATCTTGGCGACCGACGAGGTCCGGGCTGGTGCATAGGGGATGTACTTCGACTGATCGGCCAGCGGCTGGGTGCTTGTGGAGAAACGCACGAATTCCTGCGCCAGTTCAACGTTCTTGCCGCCCTTGACGATGGCCCACATGTCTGGCACCTGGATTTGACCGTCCCAGACCAGGGCAAAGTCTTTCTTGTCCTTCTGGTTGGCATCAACGATACGGCCGTGGTAGACGCTGGTCATGACCACTTCGCCAGACGCCAGAAGTTGCGGTGGCTGGGCGCCCGCTTTCCACCAGACGATGCTGCTCTTGATCGTGTCGAGTTTCTTGAATGCGCGGTCCACGCCGGCGGGCGTGGCCAGCACTTTGTAGACATCGGCCACAGGCACGCCATCGGCGAGCAAGGCCCACTCCATGTTCACGCTGGGGTTGCTGCGCATGCCGCGCTTGCCAGGGAATTTGGTCAGGTTAAAGAAGTCTTCCAGGGTCTTGGGGCCGTTGGCGCCCAACTTGGCCTTGTCGTAAGCCACCACATTGGCGTACGTGATGTTGGCCACGGCGCAGGGCAGGACCAGGCCGGGACCGAAGTCCTTGGAGGCGGGCGTGCCATCAGCGCCGGGCGGCAGTTTGCTGGCGTCAATTTTTTCGAACAGGCCTTCTTCGCAGCCCTTCATGGCTTCGGCGGGCTCAACGTCGACCAGGTCCCACTTGACGTTACCGGTCTTCACCTGCGCGGCGATTTCGGCCAGATCGCCGTTGTAGTCCTGCGACACGACGTTGATCTTCTTCAGGGCGGCGAATGGCTTGTGCATCGACTCGACCTGGCTGACCGTGTAGGCCCCGCCCCAGGAGGTCACGGTCAGGGATTGTTGCGCCGCACTGGTGCCTGGCAGGGTTGCAAGGACGGCGGCACTGGCGACTGCCACTGCGCTCAGTTGATACTTTGTGAACATATGGTTCTCCACATAACAGGAATTACCGCCCTTATTCGCTCCCCAGCGCCCGGCAATCGGCCGCCCGCCAACCCAAGGTCAGCGTGCTGCCAGTGGCCAGCGCCAGGTCGCGTCCATCGTTGGGAAGCGTAACGATGAAATCTTCAAGCCCGCACGCCTTCAGGCGTACGCGCGCATGTCTGCCAAGGTAGGTCACGTCAACCACCTTGCCCTTGACCTGGGTTGTTTCGTTGTCAGGGCTCGGGTTGAGGTGAACCCGCTCTGGTCGGATGGACAGGAGTGTGGCATCGCCAACGCGAAGCGCGCCGGCGGATTGAGCCGCCACCGTGCTGCCGTCGTCGAGCAAAACGCTGCAGCGTTCGCCGTCCATGGCCGCTACCCGCCCTCTGAGTTGGTTGTTTTCGCCAATGAACTGGGCCACAAAGGCATTGATGGGACGCTCGTACAGTGCCGTCGGCGCATCAATCTGCTGAATGCGCCCCTGGTGAAACACCGCCACCCGGTCAGACATGGCCATGGCTTCCGTCTGGTCATGGGTCACATACACCACGGTGAGGCCAAGTTCGTGGTGCAGGCGTTTGATCTCATACTGCAGTTGCTCGCGCAACTGCTTGTCCAGGGCGGAGAGCGGCTCATCCATCAGGACCAGCTTGGGCTCGAACACCAGGGCTCGCGCCACCGCCACCCGCTGCTGCTGGCCACCTGACATCTGTGCCGGGCGACGGCTCTGGAAACCACTCAGTCCAACCTTCTCCAAAGCCTGGTTCACACGGTCTGTCGCAGCCGAGCCCTTGACACCCCGCACCGACAAGGGGAATGCCACGTTTTCAGCCACGCTCATGTGCGGAAACAGGGCGTAATTCTGGAACACCATGCCGATGTTGCGTTTTTCGGGGGCGATCGCATTGATGGGCCGGCCGTCCAGGTAAATTTCACCTGAGGTGGCGGTCTCGAAGCCCGCCAGCATCATCAAGGTGGTGGTTTTGCCCGAGCCGGATGGCCCCAGAAGGGTCAGGAATTCGCCTTCAACGATGTCCAGGTTGAGGTCGCGAACGACCAGTTGCTTGCCGTCATAGCTTTTCTCGACATGGTCGAAGCGGACAAAGGGTTGGCTCATGGGTGGTCGGCTGAACTTGGGTTGACTTCGACAGGCGAAACGGCGGGGCAGATGGTCGGCTCAGGCCGCCGCTGCCATACCGATTTCGCGGGCGCAGACGCTGGCGAGTTGCCAGAAGTGGTCAATGAAGCTGCGGCGCACCAGCAACTCGAAATCAGGTGAGGCGCTGGTTTGCCAAATGGTGATGCCGACCTTGAAAAAATGAGTGCTGGCTGCTTGATCCACATGAAAAACGCTGGGGTGAAAGTCCATAGGGCACCCTTGGGCAAGCAAGTCCCGTGCCGATGGCCCCGCCAGACGCACCACAAAGTAGCCGCTGCAGACATCGGTCACTGCCGCGTGTTGCTGGCCCAGTGCCTCACGCAGGGCTGCCACCAATGCGGCTTGCTCGCCCTGTGGGCCAATGACAAACCAGTCATCCGGCCCCACCCACACCACGCGCAAGCGCGTGTTGGCCACACTGGTGCAGGCCTGCACCGGCAAGGGGAGGCCACAGGCTTGCTGCACCGCCAGCACAAAGGCCGGGTCCTGCGCGTTGCCACGCAGGTTCACGATGGCCAGTTGCTGTTGACCAACCTGCAGAGGTTTGCCATGTTTGGTGGGTGCGAAATGGGGCAGTTGATGAACCTTAGGCATTCTGGCGCTCCGACTTGGGATCGAAAAAGACGGTGGTGCCTACCGTGGCACGCACTGTGCTGCCATTGCTCAGCGCCACTTGCACGGTCTCGCCGCTGCGCTGATGGCCGCCCTTAACCACCGCCATGGCGATGGAACGGCCCAGCGTGGGGCTCAGGTAGCTGGAGGTCACGTGCCCGATCATGGGCACCGGCAATCGGGACAGGTCCGTGGTGTCGGTGATCTGTGCCCCTTCCTTGAGCACGAGTTGCGGGTCGTCGGTCAGCAGGCCAACCAGTTGCTTACGATCAGGCCGCACAGTGTCAGAGCGCGTCAGCGACCTTTTACCCAAAAAGTCTTTGGTCTTGGCAAGCATCGCACCCAGGCCCAGGTCGTTCGGCGTCATCGAGCCATCGGTGTCCTGCCCCACGATGATGTAGCCCTTCTCAGCGCGCAGCACATGCATGGCTTCGGTGCCATAGGGCGTGATGCCGAACTCGGCACCGGCGGCGTGGACGGCTTCCCAGACCTGCAATCCGTCAGCCGCTGGCACATTGACCTCGTAGCTGCGTTCGCCCGAAAAGCTGATGCGCATGACAC
>Ga0114980_10003924_pt1 | contig 10079 bp, 11 predicted proteins | sample S_140806_EF_Meta_FD_87018 | JGI IMG/M metagenome (GOLD analysis project Ga0114980, IMG submission 87018) | Freshwater microbial communities from Lake Simoncouche, Canada to study carbon cycling - S_140806_EF_MetaG | ecosystem: Environmental > Aquatic > Freshwater > Lake | place: Lake... | reverse complement strand
GATGGGGAGGAGTCGCAATTTATTAAAATATAAAAAATGGAAAAGACAGCATACGATTATTATTTAGAAGCAGAAAATAAAGAACAATTTATTATTGATAAAAGTATTGAATGGAATTTACCTGAAGGTGATTTGATTAAAATTTTGAATTTAAATTGTAAAGAAAAAAAATTAAATGATTATCCAAAAATAGGAGACCAATTGGACCTATTATGGCATGACATTAATGATGGAATATTGGGTGAAACTGCTAAAGAAAGTAAATGGTTTCAAGAAATAAAAATTGTTAAGGAAAGGTACCCTAAAACAAACTAATTATAAATAATGGCAAACGGAGCATTTAAATTTAAAGATAATTCGGGTAATGTAGTAGCACACATATCTGGTAGTGGAACTGGTATCATGGTATCAGGAAGCGCATTAGGACTTACAGGTTCTGTGGATGTTGTTGGTTCATTATCGGTAAATGGTTCGCCAATTATATCAAATTATTCACAATTAACAAGTAGTCTTGACACAAGATATGTTTTAAGTGGTTCGATTACACAAACAACTTGGGATAACATTGCAAGCAAACCTTCTGGTATTGTTTCAGGTTCATCTCAAATAAGTGGTTTAGGTTATGCAATTACAGGTTCGAATACATTTCAAGGCAATCAAACAATTAATGGTAACGTAGTTGTTACAGGTTCATTAACAGCACAACAATTTATTGTTAGCAGTAGTGTTACATATATGACAACGTCATTCTCATCAGGGTCAACAAAATTTGGAGATGATACTGGAGATAGTCATAACTTCACAGGTAGTGTGTTTGTTACAGGTTCTTTAAGAATACCAACAGCATCATCAACAGGTAATATAACAGGTACTGCTGTAGGTCAATTATTTTTCAACACAACAGATAACAACGTTTATCGATATAATGGTTCTTCATGGTTAAGTGCTGCTGGTTCATCAGGAACAAGTGGTACATCAGGAAGTTCTGGAACGGCAGGAACAAGTGGCACATCTGGTTCTAGTGGTTCTGCGGGTACGTCAGGCACAAGTGGGTCTTCAGGAACAACAGGCACATCAGGTTCTAGTGGTAGTAGTGGTTCTACCGGTACTTCAGGTACCGCAGGTAGTTCAGGTTCATCAGGTAGTTCAGGTTCTAGCGGTTCTTCAGGAACATCAGGTAGTAGCGGTACTGCAGGTAGTTCAGGGTCGTCTGGAAGTAGTGGATCGGCGGGAACATCAGGAGCAACGGGAACACCAGGTTCATCAGGTAGTTCAGGTAGTTCAGGAACTGCGGGAACATCTGGTTCTTCAGGGTCAAGTGGTTCTGCGGGAACATCTGGAGCTGCAATAATCAATAACAATACCTCAACATATGTTTTAACAGCAACTGGTACAGCAGGAACAATTCAGGGTAATAGCTGTTTTACATTTAATGCCGGTACTGTAACCGCAACAACATTTAGTGGTGCATTAAGTGGTAATGCAACAACCGCAACATCAACACCATATGTAACGACAACATTAACAGGAACAAATGAAGCTAATTTAATATACGCACCAATTGCGGATAATGATTTCTTTAGAATAAGAGTTGGTGGAACGGCAACAAATTCTGGATGGGCAGAAATTGCGACAGCGGATGATGGTAATGAACCAATTTATGTTAGACAATATACTGGTGTATTTGCAACAGTTACAAGAACCGCAACGTTATTAGATGGTAGTGGTAACACAATATTCCCAGGAACAATATCTGCATCTAACTTCAGTGGAACTCATAGTGGAACATCGTCAGGAACAAATACAGGTGACCAAACAAATATTTCAGGTTATGCAACGTCTTTAAATGGATATGCTAATCAAACAGTATATACGATTTTAGATGGCCCAGCAAATGGTCCAGTAATTAAAGTTAGATATGATAGTGCGACTGCGAATAGATATATTGATATCGGTAGTAAAGATGGTAATGGTGTTTATAGTGAAGGTTTAAAACTTTATAATGGAACAACCATGACTTGGTTAGGTTACACGGTTTATCATTCGGGAAATGTTCCAACATGGAATCAAAACACAACTGGTACAGCATCAAATATCACAGCATACACAATTAATCAAAGTGTTGCTACGAGTAGCTCACCAACATTTGTTGATACAACATTAACAGGTGGTTTAACTGTTGGTGGATCATTATCTAGAGGAACATATGTTGCAGGTTCTAACTATGTAACAGGTGCAGATAACATTGTATTAAAAGGTAACGCATCAGGTGTTAGTGGTATCTTCTTTGAATCAGAAAAAGATGGTACAAATATTAATCACCCATCAGACTTTGCATTTATACAATACTTTCCATACGGAATTGGTGGTTCATCTGGTGAGGCAAATCGATTAGTTATCGGTACATCTAATGATGCTGATGATTTAATTGTGATGAATCCTGTTGATATTAATGGCCTTAAATTAAGAGTTGGTGTCGGTACAACGGAATATACAATTTATCACTCGGGTAACGTACCAACATGGAATCAAAATACAACTGGTACAGCATCAAATATTACAGCATATACAATTAATCAAAGTGTTGGTACAGGTAATAACCCGACATTTAGTGGTGTAAATTTAGATTATAGTTTACACGTAAATCAGGCAAATAATGCCGCAAGTGCTTCAGGTGGTATAACACTATGGAGTAATGCTGACACAACAACATCTTATATTGGTTTTAAAAATGGTGCTAGTACTGGTTGGGGAACACATGGTGCAATTACTTCTGGTGATTATGCAACATATTTTGTAATGGACACAGTTACTAGAGGTTGGATTTTTAGATATGCTAGTGTTGGTGGTACCAACTTTAGTGGAACAAACGTAGCATCAATATCGAATTCTGGAACATTAACTGTTAATGGTAATGTCATGCCAACTTCAAATAACTCATCTAACTTAGGTTCCGCAACATACGCATGGGCAAACGTTTATACGAATGACTTACACATGAGCAACATGAGTAAAGAAGGTGGTAACGATATTGATGGGACAAACGGTAATTGGACAATACAAGAAGGTTCTGAAAATCTTTATATAATTAACAATAACAACGGTAAAAAATATAAGATTAAATTAGAGGAAATATAACATGCCATTAATTTTTAAAAATAATAAAGGACTTGATAATTCGACAAACCCAACCAAAGTTATAAGTTCAAATGATATAACTAGCGCTGGTGTTTTTAGATCAAAGGTTAATGTTGATGGAATCATACTTAACTATGATGCTGCGGATTTTGATTCATTTCCACCAAAGACAACAACAACAAATGTTATAGCTGATGCTGTTCATATGAATGGATGGGGTGATTATGTTTACGGTAATGATGGAAAATTTACAACAGAATTTAATACAACTGGATATCGAATAATAAATAGAGGTTCATGGAATGGATTATATCATGGATTTACGTTACCATCAACTGGAACATACACATTTTCTGCGTGGTATAGATGGTGGTCAAGTGGTTCAGGAAATAATGGTGCAACATCATATCAAAGTGGATTTGGTATTGGAGATACTGCGACAGGTATTGACACAAGTGTAAGTAAAGTAGGTGTTTGGCAAAGAGTTTCAAATACAATTAACGCCACTTCAACCTCCGGAACTTTTTATTTGATTTCATATGGTGGAACATATGGTGGTAGTAATTCAACATGGGATGTAACAATGCCAATGATTGAATCTGGTGGTAGCATGACTCCGTGGGTAAATGGAACTAACGGCACAGCGGTCATTGATACAAGTAACTATGGTAATAATGCAATTGCAAATAGTGCCGTAGGTTGGACAAGCACATTTGGTGGTGCATGGACATTTAATGGTTCAACAAGTGCAATAGATCTTAATTCTCCTTTACCAGAAATAAGTGGTAACAATCCATTTACAGTAGAAGTTTGGTATCAAAAAAACACAACCAATTATGGTGAATTATTTGGTAACTACGGAAGTGGATATGGTAATGGTATTTGGATTTTTAATGGTGGTGTTTATATACAAGGTTCGGTTTATGATGCAGGATATACAGGGTCCATTGATGGTACCCCAAGACAAATTGTTGTATCAAGAGATAGTAATGGTGTAACTCGTGTTTATAAAAATGGAACATTAACCGCATCTGGGTTATTGACAGGTTCAGTTCCAGTTAATGTATATTATCGAATTGGAAATGATGCGAATGTTAATGGTGAAGCGTTTAGTGGTAACATATATATTGTTAGAGCATATAAACGGGTATTGAATTCATATGAAATTGCTGAAAACTATAATGCAGTAAGAGGAAGATTTGGTATATAGTAACATAAGTTTAAATTGACTTATTAAAAAATAAAACGTATAATATTCTCATGGGGATAAAAATTGGTGGAAATAGTTTATCGGGGCATGTTGACCATTATGGGAATATTCAAAATGGCCCAACTGTTATTACAGACGGTTTAGTATTGTGGTTTGATTCAGGTAACTATGCATCATATCAAGATTCAGGATATTATTATGATTGTGGTTATGGTTGTCAATATTATTCATCTGCACCAGCTTGTACTGCATGCAATACTCAATGGAAAGATATGAGTGGATTAGGTAATGATGGGGTATTAACAAATGGTCCAGGAGTTACTTATGGTACAGATGGTGGTGTAATGATATTTGATGGTGTAAACGATTTTGTAATAATACCAACATTCAATAGTGGTCCAAGTAGTCAAATAACTACAGAAGCATGGATTAAACCAACTAAGTCATCTGTTGGTACTGGCACGCAAAGAGGTGGGGCAATTTCGTCAAGTAGTAGTATGTATTTGGGTATCATTGACTCAGTTGATGGTGGAAGTACTTTCGCATTACATTGGGCTAATCAAACATCAAGCAGTAGATTATACAATTGGAATGGTAGTATCCCAAATAATGCTTGGACCCATATTACTGGAACATATGATGGAAGTACAAGCAGGGCATATATTAATGGCGTACAAGTTGACGCATGGGCTCAAACGGGTACAGTAACCGCTGGAACATATTATGTTGGAACATATGGTGGGGCAACAACCGACGGTGTTCATAATTTTAAAGGTAACATCGCTGTTGCTCGTATATATAATAAAAGTTTATCGGTTGCAGAGGTTGTACAAAATTACAATAATGGTAGACAAAGATTTGGTGTTTAATATTTAATAATATGCCAGTAATATTTAGAAAACAAGGTTCATTAACAGTTGATCCCGATACTTGGACAGCAGGTGCTGGTGGTTTTTCTGGCTTTGGTCAAAACGGAAATACTGGTGAAAATCAAAGAGTAACAGATACTGACCCTTGGGGCAACCAATCTATTGTTTGGGAAACAAGAGCGTCAGGTGATGGCGGTGCTGATGGTGGATGGAATGCCGATTCAATTTCAATAGATAGAACAAAGTTATATAGATTTTCTGTTTGGGTTAGAAGAACAAGTTCAACGGGCGGTGGTACTTATTATTTTGGGACAGCAGGAGGTAGTGAATGTCCAAATCAATTAGGAACAAGCAATCAAATGTGTAACCCATATTGGCATTGTGGTAGTCCAGGTAGTTTGACACAGAATCAATGGTATTTAACTGTGGCACATATTTTCCCATATACATATACAAGCACAGACGCACATCCAGATACTGGATTTTGGGTGATTGGTCAACCAACTGGAACTAAGGTGTTGGGTATTAACCAATGTAATATTGGTGGTGGTGATTTAAAATGGGGAGCAAGCTCTGATAGCACATATCATAGAACCTATCATTATTATTGTGGTGATAGCACAACAAGATTACAATTTTTCAGACCAAGAATTGATATATGTGATGGATCACAGCCAACAGTTCAAGCATTATTAGAAAACAAACAAAACAGTTTAAAATCCTTATCAGTATTTACCGAAGGCGGTTCATTTACTCATCAAAGAATTATTGCAAATGGTGGGACAATCACAGAAAATGGTGAATGGAGAATACATCGTTTTAATAGTACCGCTAACTTTACACTTACCGGTTATAAAGGAGACAAATTAGAAGTTGATTATCTTATAGTTGCCGGTGGTGGCGGTGGTGGGATGGATATGGGTGGTGGCGGAGGCGGTGGCGGAGTTATTAGCGGCTCAACTGTTATTGGCCCAGGAACATATACAATGACCGTAGGTGGTGGTGGATCAGGCGCTCCGGCCGGTAGTTCTAATGGACAACCAGCATATCATCAATTTACAATAAGTGCAACAGCTGGTGGTAATTCTTCAGGATTAGGATATACAGCAACAGGCGGTGGATTTGGCGCAAGTTCATATTATGGGTACACACCAAATTATGGAACACCAGGCGCTGGTGGAAGCGGTGGTGGACCAAGTGGTTATAGTGACGGCGGCTACAGAAGTGGTGGCGCAGGTGTAAGTGGTCAAGGCAATAATGGTGGTGGTGCCGGTCCGCAATACTACTCAGGTGGTGGTGGAGGCGCTGGCGCTGTTGGAACTAGCTCTACAAGTTACCCAAACGGTGGTGCTGGTAGAAAAGTTACAATAATGGGGCGCCCATTTTATTGGGGCGGAGGTGGAGGAGGAGCTAGTTATTCACTTTCAATCGGTGGTGACGGTGGTATTGGTGGAGGTGGCGGTGGTGCTCTTGGTGCAACTGCTGGTGGACAAAATGCCCTTGGTGGTGGTAATGGATCACCAGGTGGTGGAGGAAGTCCAGGTACTTGGGCACAAACACCCGGAGGAAATGGTGGTACAAATAGTGGTGGTGGAGGTGGTGGAGGTTCCCATTACAACTTAACTAATAAAGGCGGTGATGGTGGATCAGGAATAGTTATTATAAGATATAAATTTAAATAAGATGGCACATTTTGCAGAAATAGATGAAAACAATGTTGTTCTTAGAGTCTTGGTTGTCGATAACGAACAAGAACATAGAGGGCAAGAATTCTTAGCTGAAGATTTAGGTTTAGGTGGAAGATGGATACAGACATCTTATCACGGAAACATAAGAAAAATGTATGCTGGTATTGGTTATATATACAAAGAAGATTTAGATATATTCATACCACCAAAACCATATGAATCTTGGATTTTTAATAACGAATTGGAACAATGGGAACCAACAATAGGTATGCCGATCTATGAAGAAGGAAAGGCATACCTATGGAACGAAGAAACACAAGCATGGGATGTGGAAGATTTACCACAAATAATTTTAGAATAAAACTATATAAAAATGTCAGTACAAATTAAAGATGTTGAAATTTATAAAGAAGGTAATGTATGGTATGTAAAATACATACAAGATTTAGAGCAAATAGTTAGTGAGCCATTCATGAGCGAAGAAGATGCTATTACATTTAGTTTAAATTTAAAATTCATATGACAATTGATAACGTAAATATATATCCAAATGAGGAAGGTATCTATTTTGTAGAATACATAGATGATAATAATGATAAGAAAATAGTTTAGTTTGAAAATGAGTTATTAGCGACTGAATTCTTTAATACGTTATTTTACCCTCCACAATCGTAATAATTTTATTTATATTTACCTATGAACAATATTGGAATAGGTATTTTTTGTTTTGGTGAAGATTATTATTACAAAGGCGCCATTGACAAAATTAATCACTTTTTAGCTGAAGGATTTCACTGTTATATATTAACCGAAAATCCAGACTACTTCACATCAAAATATCCCATAGACGTTTTACACACAATAGATTATGATAGAACATTTAAGTCTTATCATGATAAAATGATATTACCCAAACACGCGCTTAAAAATCATGATTATTGTTTATTAATAGATGCTGACACACATATTACAGATTATTCATTTATTGAAAAATTAAAAACATATAAATTTAAATATGGTATTTCATACATTGATACATTAAAAAACCATGCCGCAAATAGAGAATTTGTTAAAGATTTAATGGGTAATGGCCCAGAATGGGATTCGTATAAAGTTTACGCACAAAAACTATGGCCATCATATGGTGAATTTGAAACCATATGGGAGCACTTCCTGATAATCAATAAGATAGGATTTAAAGAAAGATTATTTTATAATTATTATGAAAAATTACAATTAGCTAAAGAATTTTCGGATCTTTACATTAGTAAACCAGTAAATGGGCCAGGTGAAGGAGTATCTATTGCAATAGCCGCTAAACTATCTGACACAGATATTCAAAAAGATATAGTTTTATTTGAAATAATGAAAGATAAGTTAATTAGCATAAGTAGAAGATACATTAGACCTGAGCTCTGGCCAGATTGGATGAAATGATAACGAATCAAAACTATATAAAACTATTTATAACCAACAATGGTGACGAACCGGTGCCATATCGTTGGACTCATGGGGCAACTGATGAACACATGGGTGATGGTATTATTGTATATTCGTTAATACAACACATGAGAGCCAAAAATTGCGTATGTATTGGCTCGGGCGGTGGATTTATACCAAGAATAATGACGCAGGCTAGAATAGACCTGTATGAACAAAAAATATTCGATGGAAATAATGATTGGAATTGGGGTGATGTTGGCGCCACTTATATTGTTGATGCTTGTAATGGAATTGGCGGACCGAATGACCTTGATAATGAAGAATCTTTTTATAGGAAAAATTTTCACCCGCGTTTTATTAAAGATACGTCTGAAAATGCTTACTATAATTTCTTTGTTCTCCAAGACATCAAAATAGATGTTTTATTTATTGATGGGGATCATTCATATGAAGGTGTAAAGAAAGATTTTGAATTATATTCTAAGATATTGAGTGATAATGGTTTAATTATCATACATGATACAGATGGTGACTATGAAGAAAGCTTAGTTGTTTCTGAAGACGCCAAGAAGGACCACCATCGTTTTGATGGACCTTCAAAATACATTAAAGAACTTCAAGAAAACCCGGACTGGAACTTGATTAATCTATTTAATTTTCGTATATTAGTGGATAAACCCTCATCAACGGGTATAACCATTATTAATAGGAAAAAATGATAAGATCATTAACAGTTATAGGTCACGGAACAAATTTATTGCCACATTTTATTGAACATTATACCAACTATGTTGATGAAATTCAATTAGTTGTGTATGAAACGAATGCATTTCCTGAGTTGGGTAAAGAGGTATATGAAATTACAGAAAAATACCCCAATGTTAAGATAGCTAAAGTAGTTAAAGACAGAATATTTGATTGGCAAAAAGTCACTACGCTTTATAACATGTATAAAAGCAAGCACCCAAAAGATTGGTGGATTATTGCTGACATTGATGAATTTCATTTATATCCTGAAAATAGTTTAAATTTATTAATATCGGATTGTGATAAGAATGGTTGGGAGATAGTGAGAGGTGGATTTATAGATAGAATAGGTAGAGGTGGTAATTTTCCTACAATAGAAACCGATACAAGTATTTGGGAGCAATTCCCAAACTCCGGATTTTTTAGATACCCAATGAGTAAAGCTTGTCCAAATAAAATTTGTATGGTTAAAGGAGATATTGAAATCACATCTGGACAACATTATGCTAAAATAGACGGTCAAACCACATGGAAATGGCAAGGATGGAATCATCCACTAATAGCACCATTTCATAATTATTCAATTCAAGTACATCATTTTAAATGGGATTCAACAAGTATAGATAGAATTAAAGAAGTTGCACAAATAAAACAAGAATATGCGTATTCCAGTGAGTACGAACTAATGTTTAAATCATTATTTAAATCTAAATTTAAAATTGATTTATTGAACCCTGATTATATGTTTGAGTTGGGTTTAACTCAACCTGATTATAACCAATATAAAAATTGGAAAAATTTATTTAATAAAATAGTATCAATATGACACAAGAAGAAAAAGAAAAAGAACAATTATTGCTTGAGCAACGTAAAGTTAAAGCAATAGAAAAAATCGCTAATTCGTTAGATGCCTTGGGTGTTTGGTTTGAAGAAATTGACAAACAAGAATGGAGTGAAAGGATTCAATATTATTTACATGAATGG
>Ga0114980_10003923_pt1 | contig 10080 bp, 15 predicted proteins | sample S_140806_EF_Meta_FD_87018 | JGI IMG/M metagenome (GOLD analysis project Ga0114980, IMG submission 87018) | Freshwater microbial communities from Lake Simoncouche, Canada to study carbon cycling - S_140806_EF_MetaG | ecosystem: Environmental > Aquatic > Freshwater > Lake | place: Lake... | reverse complement strand
CTGCAAACTGTTCACAAAAGGAGATCCGTCAGCAACTAGCCGAGGCATTGTCGATGTCGGCGGAAATAGCAGTTCCATAACTTCTTCCACCGATGTAACGCTAAGTTTAATTGTTGAAAATACTTACGTCTATGCCGATGCTGCCTCGTCGGGAACTAATTTTATGGTGATGGCAAATGCTGGTTCTTCAGCTTACATCAACATTTACATCGACGGGCTTAGAGGCAACGTAAATGCAATGGGCGGTATTTTAAGAACAAGACTTGACTCCGGGTCTGCAACTTCGCAAGCGATTGTGGTTGACAACATCAACAATTTCCCCACGGGAACTTATTTGCATATTCCCCAAGGAAATGACTACCAGAACGTCCCGCAAAGAATGATGCAGCAATCAGGCACCGTTTCTATGACGGCGACCTCTGGGACTAAAAGCACCCTTAACGCGGGTATAACATACAAGTACGGGTACCCAAGGACGCCCGTTGCCAACTCCACGGTCGGCGGTGAAACGGGGGCGTTTTCCAATAGCGCAGCTGAAAATATCGGCGCAGCGAACTACTCTGTTTCTAGCACGGTAATCCGCCCAGCTCTTGTCTCTACGAGCAACGCCAATTGGACAGCGACGGCCACTGTCATACAAAATTGGTCCGTCCAGATCAGTGAGATTTAAAGGTAGAAATCATGGCGTTTGAGAAGGTTAGTTTTTCCGACTTAGTTGAGGTTACCGAGAACGGATGCGTTCAAGTTCGCGTTAAAACTTCCGTTAGGGAAGACGGCGTGGAGATTGGCAGCGGGTATCACCGGCATGTGGTTGCGCCAGGAGATGACTACAGCGCCGAAGATGCTAGGGTACAAGCCATCTGTGTTGCGGTACATACGGACGAAGTGATTTTGGCGTACAAAGCGGCACAAACTGAGGAACCGATATGAGCAGCGTCAATCTTTCAGCGTTCGGCGGCGTTGGCTGGCAATTTTTTGGCAACGACGGCATACCGCTGGCGGGGGGTCTGATCTACACCTACGCCGCCGGCACAACCACGCCGCAGGCCACCTACACGACTAACGCGGGGACGACGGCCCACACTAACCCGATTGTGCTGAACTCGGCAGGCCGGGTGCCCGGCGGGCAGATCTGGTTGTCGCCCGCCAGCTATAAGTTTGTCTTGCAAACCTCGACAGCGGTTCTGATCGCAACCTACGACAACGTCACTAGCGGCAGCGTGCCTGCTGTTACCAACTTCACCGGCGACGGCACCACGGTCAGTTTCAGCCTGGGCAACGCGACCAACGAAAACGCCACGAACGTCTACATCAACGGCGTTTACCAGCAAAAGAACACCTACTCCCTCAGCGGGTCAAATCTAGTGTTTTCCGCCGCGCCCCCGTACACTTCCACGATTGAAGTTAGTTACACCTAGCAGGAGCCGAACATGACTGTTACCGTAAAAGTGCTGATTCCGGCCAAGATTGCCGAGGCCACGCAGACCACGCAGTACACCGCGACCAACGTCACCACGATCATCGACAAGTTCACCGCGACTAACTACAGCGCGACGGCGGCAACCTTGAGCGTCAATCTGGTCACGGCGGCGGACACGGCTGGCAACCAGAACTTGATTACCAAGACCAAGACGCTGGCCGCTGCCGAGGTGTATACCTTCCCTGAGATTGTCGGCCAGGTGCTGATGGCGAGCGGGTTTATCTCGACTATCGCCGGGACGGCCACCGCCATCAACATCCGCGCTTCAGGGCGGGAGATCAGCTAATGGGCGAGGTCGTCCCGCTACCGTCGTCAGCGTCGGCGCTCGACATGGCCGGCAGCATCGACGCGCTCAAGACCGAACTGCTCAAGATGGACCAGTTCCAGCCTGAGACTAAAAGCACGTTCCACGGCGGGATGTACTGCCGCGAGGTGTTCCGCCCGGCGGGCTGCCTAGTCGTCGGAAAGGTCCATAAGCGCGAGCATTTCTATTTTGTCGTGTCTGGCACCGTCCTAGTGACCACGGACGACGGCCCGCAGGTTATCGCTGGCCCCCGCCTATTGTGCAGCCAACCGGGGGTGCGCCGGGCGGTTTACGCGCAGACGGACGCATTGTGCATGACGTTTCATAGAACTGATGCTACAACGGTTGAAGAAGCCGAGTTGGACTTGGTAGAAGACGACCTTTCCAGCCCGTTTGGGCCGGGTAATACGCTTAAATCGCCGCTGATAGAGGTATCACTATGACTTTTTGGGTCGCTGGCGCTGTTGTTTTAAGTACGGCGGGGTCTATGTACGCGTCTAGTAAAGCCTCGTCCGCGCAGGAAAAAGCCTCCGAACAGCAGGCGCAGACTGCCGCAAACACGCTTGCCTCTCAGCAGAGGATTGCAGAACCGTACACAACGGCTGGAGCCTTCGGCGTAAACGAACTTGCCCGGCAGCTAGGCGTCGCCGGGGACAGCGGCTCGGCGGGCTACGGCTCGCTGAATACGCCGTTTGAGCAGACAAAATTTACGGCGGACCCTGGGTATGGTTTCCGTTTGGCCGAGGGCCAGAAGGCGCTTGAACGCTCGGCGGCGGCGCGGGGCGGCTTGCTGTCCGGCTCGGCCATGAAGGGCACGCTCAACTACGCGCAGGGGCTGGCGTCGCAGGAGTACCAGAACGCCTTCAACCGCTACACCTCCCAGCGCGACACTCGGTATAACATGCTGCGGGGGCTGACGGACGTCGGCGCTGGCGCGGCGGGCTCTATGGTCGGCGCGGCGGGCACTGCCGGGGCTAATACGGCTGCCGCGCAGGGCAACGCCGGAGCGGCGCAAGCGTCTGGCTATGTCGGCGCGGCCAACGCCCTCAACTCTGGCGCGTCCAACATATCGAGCTACTTGCAAGCTAAACCGCTGAACGACGCGCTTGCGAATTATTATAAGCCCACCGCAGCCGCACCCGCCGGCGCGTCAACGATCTATTCCCTTTAGAGGAAATTCTTAACATGGCCGAAAATAGCCTCGCGCTTGACATCCGCCCAATGGCCGTACCGGACTACGCGGCGGCGTCCCTGAACCGCGTAAACATGATGGGCGGTCTGGCCAAGCTGGACGAGTACAAGGCAGGCGTGGCCGAGAAGAACGCGCTGGCCCAGCTTGCGACGCAGCCTGGTTTTGACCCCAGCACGCCGGCGTCGCAGAACGCAATCCTGCGCGCGGCTCCCCTCACTGGGCCATCCATCCTCAAGAACTTGACCGAGCAACGCGCGGCTAACGTAGACTTGCAGGGTAAGCAGTTCAAACTTCAAGGCGATAAGATCGACAAGGCCCTGAAGGACATTACGGCTTACACCACGAAAGACGATACGCTGGCTGGCATCCAGAAGCACTTGGCTCTTGGGGACATCGACCAGCCCAAGGCCGATGCGCTGTTAAAGTCCTTGAACGCGGCACCCAGCTTCGAGGCGTGGCAGATGGGAACCGTGCGCGGGCTGCTGGACGTCAAGGACCGGCTGGCGCAGACCTACACGAGCCAAGATACAGGCGGCGGCACGAGAATTTTCGGCCACCCAACCTACGGAGGCGGGCCTGGCGCCGTTGTCACTGGCAGCGCCGTCACCAAGACCGCGACGCCGGACGCTATCCTGTCGGCCAGCACCACGCGGCGCGGCCAGGACTTGCAGACCGACCCCAAAGTAGTGGCGCGCGTCATCACGGCGCCGGACGGCACCGTCACGCAACTCAACAGATTTGGCGCCGTCATTGGCACCCAGAAGGGCGGTATGCCTAGTGCTACGTTCCAGAAGACGGCGGCCCAGCGCAAGCAGATGAACCTAGACCTAGACAGAACCATCTCAGAACTGGAGCGGGCCACCAAGCCAGGCGGCCTGATCGAGACGGCGACTGGCTCGGGCGCCGGGGCGCTGCTTGATAAAGCCTATGGTTTCGCCGGCAAGGCTAGGCCGGGCTCGGTCGCTATTGGGGCGCTGAAGCCTATCTACGACATGGTTCTCAAGATGGTCCCCCGGTTCGAGGGACCGCAGAGCGAGAAGGATGTTGTGTCTTACCAAGACGCGGCGGGTAATCTTGCCAACCCGAATACACCGACGGCTACTAAAATGGCCGCAGCCAAGGAAATCCTGCGGCTGATGAAGGCCCGCAAGGGCCAGTTCGTGACCCGCGACATGGCCGAAGGCAGCGGGATTGTTGCCGATGGCGCTGGCGACCCGCCGCCGCCGCCCGGCTTCAATAAGGATTGACCTATGGCCCTCCGAATTGCGACCAACCCAGACACGAAGGCTCAAGTGGTTTTGTCCGGCGGCCAATGGCTGCCTGTTGCCAAGACCGCCACCAACGCAGCGGGCGAGAAAGCTTACCTAGCTAACGGCAAGTGGCTAACGGATACCGCTGCCGCCCCCGCCGCCGCCGCTGCCCCCGACGCAGTGCCGCAGCGCCGCCAGTACGGCTTTATCGAAGGTATGCTGCCTGCCGCTGTCCAGCAGGCTAAGGAACTCGCCGCCCCGGTGGCTGGCTTTGCGGAGGGCGCAGCCACCGTAGGGCTCGGCGCCGGGGAGTTGCTCGGGCGCGGGCTGGAAGCTGTCGGCGCCGAGACGGCGGGCGGGCGCCTTCGGTCTTTTGTCGCAGAAGATCGCGCAAGATTAGACAAGGCTATGGCCCCGTTCCGCGCGGCGGCCCCAACGGGCATGGCTATAGGTAATCTGGCTGGCGAAATAGCCGTGACCTACCCCGTTGGCGGTTTCTTGGCCGCGCCGGTAAAGTTGGCGGGCCGGCTAATACCCGCAGGGACCAAGATAACCGAGGCGTTGTCGAAAGCGTTGACCACGGGCGGGTTCAGCACCGGCGTCGAGGCTACCACGACCGGAGGCCGCGTTGCGAACGTAGCTACCCGCGCGGCAGGCGGCGCGGCTACCGGCGGCACGGTTGCGGCACTGGTCAACCCGGACGAGGCCGGTACAGGCGCTGTCATCGGCGCGGCGCTGCCGGTCGCAGCAGCGCCAGCCGCGTCTTGGCTGGTCAACAAAGGCGCCAAGCTGTACGCGCTGCTGCGCGGTGAGGCTGGGGCGGATAAGGCCCGGCAGATCATCAAGGACACTCTAGGGGGATCTTACGACAAGGCTCTGGCGGCCCTGCGGGCGGCCAAGCCGGGCGACACGGCGCGGGACGTATTGGCGCGCGCGGGCATCAACGCGGACGCTTTCATGGCGTTGGGCGAAGCCGTGGAAAAGCGGGACCTGTCCGGGTTCTACCGCCTTCATGGCGAGGCCGTCGCCGCCAAGGACCAGGCGCGCCTGGCCCGGCTGGCGCAGGGCGGCACCCAGACCGAAGCCCGCACGGCGCAGCGGGCCAATGCCAAGAACCTAAACGCCCTCACCGGCCCCCTGCGGGAAACCGAACTGGAGGCCGCCAATACGGCTGGGCGCGTGCTGCCGGGGCTGACCGAGCAGAAGAACAAGTTCGCCACCGCCGCCGGCCAGAGCGTCGAGGACGTTCGCCAGTTGAACAACGCCGGGAATATAGCCCAGTTCGAGGCTGTTGGCCGTCAGTCCGGCAACGCGCCGGCGGACGCCGCCCGCGTCAAGTACACCCTGAGCCTGGCCGACCTTGCAAAGCGCAAGGCGGGCGAGGCCGCTGACCGCAGCCTGTTGTTTGGCGACGTGGCGCGAGAGGTTGACCGCCGCGCGGCCAGCCTTGAGGCATACGGCCTGAAGCCGCTGGACATCGAAGGCGTGGCCTCTAAGCTGGAACAGAAGGCCCGCGCGCCGGGCACCCGCGCCGACCCGGTGCAGGTGCAAACGCTATCCAACGTGGCGACGCAATTGCGTAAGCTGGCGGACGACAACGGCGGCATTATCGACGCCGAAGACCTGTACCAAGTCCGCAAGACCTTCCTGAATGACTCCATCGAAAAGCAGTTGGCGGGGCTGGACCCCAAGACAGCCAAGAAACGTGTGGCCGGGCTGCTGACCGACATCAAGCCAATGATAGACGACGCCATTAAGGCGGCAGGTGGCACGAAGTGGAGTACCTACCTAGAGACGCACGCCGCCGGGGCTGAAGAAAACGCCCGGCGCGCGCTGTACGCCAAGGCGCTCGGTATGTACCAGAAGTCGCCCAAGGCTTACCAAGAACTAGTGCGCGGCGACAACCCCAAGGCGGTCGAGAAGGTTTTTGGCTCCGGCAGCTACGACATCTTCAAGCAGATGAGCAAGGGCTCCGGCCCTCCAGCCATGAAGATCATGCAGGGCGTATCGAAGAACCTGGCGCGGGCCGAGGCGATCAAGACCCAGGCGGCAGCCGGCCAAGGCGGCTTGCAGCGTGTGCTGGACAAAGACACAACAAAGCTGCGCCTGCCGAACTTCTTCAGCTACAAGGCGACCGTCACCAACGAAGTGCTGGATATTCTGCAAAAGCGCGTGTCCGACAAGACGCTCTCCACGTTTGAGACTGCGTTCAAGTCGGGCAAGAACATGGCAAGCGCACTAGATAAGCTGCCCGTAGAGGAACGCAACCGGGTCGTGAAGCTGCTGGCCGACACGAAGAATTACCCCGCAAGCGTATCCCGCGCGGCTGTACTGGCGACGACGCCGCGAAACAACATGAACCAGTAGAGCCTAGCCTATTTCGTTAACCGTGCCGGTGGCACAACCATAGAGGAACATCAATGTTCAAGGGATATAAGACGTACATCACCGCCGCCGTCGCCGTTGTTGTTGCCGTTGCGGCCTACCTGACGGGCGATGCCACAGTGGCCCAGACCAGCCAGTTGGTGTTCTCGGCCCTGTTTGCGGCCTTTATTCGTAACGGCATCGCGGCCTAATGCTGGCTTTCCTTGCCCCGTTCTTTCAGCTTCTCGGCGGCCTAATGGGCTACTTTCGGGATAAGAAGCTGACAGACGGGGCGGTGGCTGAAGCTAGGGTCGTGTCCTTACAGGCGGAATTGCATGACATACAGAAAGCAAATCAGGCTAGGGACGCTGTCCGTGCTGCTACTGCTGATACAAGCGTGCTGCGGGCCGCAGACCCCAATTCAAGGGACTGACTACGCGACGTTCTGCCAGATCGGCAAGGTCATTAAATTCTCTCGTTTGCACGATACGGATGAGACTATTGAGCAAGTGAAGGAACATAACGCAGTTTACGCGAAGCTGTGTTCTGATATACCGGCTAATGGGCATTAGACTCATCCAGCCTCTAAAGAGAGACTTAAAGCCAATGGTAGACGCAGTAGACCAAACAGCCCGCGACGGCGTGGCAAAGGCGCTTGCTATGATAGAGGCACACGAACGCGTCTGCGAAGAACGGGCAAAAGAAAGTAACACTTGGCGGAACATGCTATCCGACAAGCTAGACAAACATTTTTCATGCTCAGAAGCCCGGCTTATAGATCTAACGGGCCAGGTCACCAAGATTTACGCGCATATGTGGGTAGTGGCCGGGGCTGTCATAACCGTATTGTTGGCTACTATCGCGTACCTGATTAAGAACCACGGTCTCTAGACCGGCATGACCATCACGCTGGGTTCAAAGTCCATTCAACGCCTGACGGGCCTGCACGCGGACCTAGTGCGCGTGGTACACGCCGCCGCCCGCGCGTCTGACCTAGACTTCTGCGTACTTGAGGGTCTGAGGACATTGGACCGGCAAAAACAACTGCTGTCTCAAGGGGCGACCACTACCCTGAAGTCCCGGCATTTGACGGGCCATGCTGTAGACCTAGCAGCCATGTCTGACGGCGAAATCCGCTGGGACTGGCCCCTGTATCACAAGCTGGCGGTTATCGTTAAGGCTGCCGCTGCGGCGGAGAAAGTGCCGCTGGAGTGGGGCGGAGACTGGCGCAAGTTCAAGGACGGCCCGCACTGGCAACTGCCCTGGGCTAACTACCCGGCGCCCGCTAACTAACGGCAACGCAGGGCATCGCCCCAAGCGGGGCGCGCTAAGGCACAGGCCCGCCTACAGGGTAGGTGGCACCGGTCGGGGCCTGGGTAATGACCTTGGTTCCGACCACCACTGGAGCGCCCTGAACGTCCTCGCTAATGGGGCCAAAGCAATCCGCAAGCATCGGCCCAGACGGGTACGCCCGCTTGGTCTTGGTGCAAGCGAAAGAGAACATATTGCTTATGCTGGTAGTCGGGGCGCCGCCGGTCACAAAGATACGCGGCACGGCTGGGGTGTTGCGCTTCCACGACGGGGCTTGGGGGAACTTCTCCCTGACCTGATACAACGACCAAACTTGGTTCGGTCCCGGCTGGGCGCAAGAGCCTTTCATATTGCCGCCGGTAACGTCGGCCACAGACGGGCCATGCAGCACGGGGCAAATGGCCTTGGCTTCAGGATACATAACTACTTTGCCACCAGCGGCGTTAACTGCGATCTGCTTACCCGTAGGTGTCGCAGACGACGCCGCGCAAAGCGCGAACTCCTGGTGGCAAAACATAATGGTGTCGCCGGCATAAACCGAAGTAGCGGACAACAGCAGGGCTGCTAGAGCGATGTAGACTTTCATTTCGTCACCTTTTTCTTTGCCGCGAGGTTCACCTGCGTACATTAACCCTATTTAGACAAGTTCGCTGTATATTTCTTTTCGTTCGCGGGCCACGCGTAGGGCGCTATACCGCTGGTGCAGCCGGCGCAGGATGACACGGCGGCGGGCGCCGCTGCGCTCCGCCGTCAACAAAGCCAAAACTTCGGCCTCTGGCAGCGACGTGAGCTTTGCATTTAGTGTCCGCCAATTAATTACGTCCATCTTTCAGTTCCCCTAGAGCTATGTCGGACACGGCGCGTTTGTCGTGCAGCGACGCCCAGATCCGTTCGTCAATAGTTTTATTACCAATTAAGACATAACACCAGACATCATGTGCTTGCCCGCTGCGGTGCAGGCGCCCCACGGTCTGCTCGAACAGTTCCAGGGACCACGGCAGCGACACAAACACGACTTTGCTGCCGCCGTACTGGAGGTTTAGGCCGTGGCCGGCAGATTTAGGGTGTACCAGCAGCAGTTCGATTTCCCCCGCGTTCCATCGCTCAATGGCGCGGTCGTCGTCAATGGTTTGCGACTGCGGGTAGCGGCGCTGGAGTTCGGCCAATTCTTCCTTGTAATTGTACACCACCAGCGTGTTGGCGTGCTGGTTCTCGTCCAGCAACTCGTCCAGCCGGTCAAACTTGTGGCTGCTAAACCAGTGCGCCGATTGTTTCACATGAAACTTTCCGCCCGCCACGGGCGTCGAGGTCGTGTTGTAGACGAACCCCGACGCCATCTGTTGCAATTTTGTCGCAACCGCCGCAGCATTTAGCGCCACGATCTGATCGTTGCCAAACGTGACCAAGAAGTCCCGCTTCATCTTTTCGTAGGGTTCGCGGTCGTCTAGGTCGCAGCGCAACTCGACCGTGTGCAGCGGCGGCAGCGTGTCGCTGTACTCCCCCGGCTCCAGTACGAAGGTCGAGGGCTTGATACGCTCCATAACCTGCTCCAGAGCCCCTACGCGGGGCTCCCACTGGCCGAAGTCCCGGTTGATGCACACGAAGTACTGCTGGAGGAACGCGCCCTTGGCGCGGCCTAGGAGGGCCTGGTCTACGACCTTGCACTGGCCGAACACGTCCTCCAGCCCGTTGGAGGTAAACGACCCGGTCAGGCCCCAGCGCACCCGGCACCGGTCTAGCTTGTCGAGCAGCGCCTTGAAGCGTTTGCCAGACGGGTTCTTCAACCTTGTCAGCTCGTCGAACACGATACCGTCAAAGCCTACCAACGAGGATACCGACTGTAGGTTGTCGTAGTTCGTCACTACAACCTTGGTGTCGGCGTTAAACGCGGCCTTACGCTGCGCCGGCGTACCCAGCGCAACAGACATCGTCAGTCCCGGCGTCCACTTGAGCCGCTCGACCGGCCAGACATCACGGCATACGCGCTTGGGTGCTAATACCAGCCAACGTGACACAAGACCCTCGCGACTAGCGTCATGCATCGCTGTTAAGGTGATCGCGGTCTTGCCCGCGCCGACTGGCGCCAGGATCATGGCACGATCCCGCGCAAACAGAAAGTCGGCAGCCTCGTCCTGGTAGGGGCGCAGGGTCAGGCTGCCCATGCGTCGATCTCCTCTTT
>Ga0114980_10003922_pt1 | contig 10081 bp, 11 predicted proteins | sample S_140806_EF_Meta_FD_87018 | JGI IMG/M metagenome (GOLD analysis project Ga0114980, IMG submission 87018) | Freshwater microbial communities from Lake Simoncouche, Canada to study carbon cycling - S_140806_EF_MetaG | ecosystem: Environmental > Aquatic > Freshwater > Lake | place: Lake... | reverse complement strand
CTTCCAAACCCAGTAACTGAAGCAAAAAGAACATAGGCAATAAAAACAACAAGTGCCTTCTGCCAGAACTTAAGGGTTAGAAACTTTGCCCAAACTGCCTTTAATTTATCCATGTGGAAAAGGATAGACCAAACCCCACCCTAAACAAGGTGGGGTAAGGCTTTTCCATTGAGGCAGTCAATGAAATTTAGGAGGTTTCTGTGGCTATTACGCAAAAGTCCTCTTCTACTGCTTGGTCCTTGACCACATACAGGCGTAGGGCTGCTGCGTACCAACCCCAAGGAGCCATTGAAATGCTTATTTGTTTGGATGTTTCTACAGGACCATTGGTTGGAAAGTTTGCTTTGAAGTAAGCCTTGTCTACTCTGTAATCAGTAGGCATAGTTGTTAGTACTTCTATTGATGAGTATCCCTGTATTTCTTCTGTTCCAGCCAAATTCCAAGGGGTTATTTCTGCAACTCCCCCTGTTAACTGCTGGTCTGAAATGAGAACTTTCACATTGTTCTTAGTTTGTGCTGAGTCATTATGAATGAGAATCATTCTCTCTTGTACTAAGGCTGCTGTGTTATCTGCATTTGTAATTGAATAAGGAGTCACAATTGCATCTACCTGAGATGTTGTAATACCTGTGAATAATGAGTTGGTACCAGTAGGAATTGCTACTGGATACCAGTAGTGATAGTTGAGTCCATTGTCCTGACCTGTTGCTGCAATGTTTGTGTAATTGTTATTTGTAATGGCACCACCTCTTGTAGTGCTAACTCCATAAATCTTCATTTATACATACTCCGTCCAAGAAATTTGTGCTGCAAAATATGCCCAGTTAATTGAGCCATATGTAACTGATGCATTAGATGCTGTAACACCTGCTGCTACACCAAGTCCATAACCATTGGTCCATGAATATGTCTTCATAGTTGAGTTGAGAGTGATAGACATTGTGTCACCGTTGTTAATTCCACTCACTGCCTGTGTGTTAGTTCTATTGCCATCTGTGTAAGTTGTTGGTGATGATGTTGAATTACCCATCCAGTCTAAGTACCAGAGTTTTCCATTGTTACCGTCATTACCTACGCTGAATACAAAATCAACTGTACCTACTGTGTATGCAGCATTATTAGTTATATTAGATTTAATATATGAATCAATATTTGTTGGATTGATACGACATGTGTAAGCCTGTTTACCATTTGTGGCAGATGCGTAACCTACATAGGCTCCTGACATTCTCTGATAACCAATGTTCTGCACTCTTGTACCAGCACCATTCAATAGTTTGTACTGTGCTTGCCATGAGAAATCAAGCAGTCCACCTGTGTATGAAGTGTTAACTCCATTTTTCATGTAACCACTAAATGCATTGTCACCTACATAAACTGTTGCATATCTTGTTACAGGCTGTGGGACATAGGCATTCCAAACAACAATTGATACTGTTGAACCTGAAGTAAGTTTTGTACCTGATGCAGGAGACTGACTTGCAACTGTATCTGCTGTGGCTTGACCATTGTATGACTGGTTCTGATAAGTCACAGATGCATTTAGCCCTAAGTTTTGAATGCTTGTGACTGCAGTTGTTCTTGCCTGACCAACATAACTACCAACAGTTGGTCTTCCATCTACATAAATACCATAGTTGATTGCTTGTGCTTGTGCCTGACTATTAGCCATAGGTGACTGACTTGCTACCTTGCCAAAATCAGAAGTTGTCTGAGTAGATGTAGATGCAAGAGTGTTGCTTCCCCATGTGAAGTTTGTATTAATTGCACCTGATGATGGTGTCTGACCAATAATGCTTGGAACTGTATATGTTGGATATGGAGCGTAGATTTCAATGTTAATTACGCTGTTAATGTTAACAATGGTTCCTGCTGCAGGAGATTGGCTCTTTACCTTTAGATATAGGTTTGCATCATTTGTATAGAACAGAGTTGGATTGCCTGAGAGTTCTGCAGTTGTTAGAGCATCACTTGCTTGTTGGAAGGTAAGACCTACAAACTGAGGAACTGCAATAGTTGTATTAGGTACATAAACTGCATAGTTGATACCTGAGAACTTATTGACTGTTTGCCCTGCTGCTACTGCCTGAGTTGCTACCTTGCCTTCATTGGCTACAACAGTGGTTTCAATGTTAGAGACTGTTCCAGAGTAGAGATTTGCATTCTGCAAGGCTGCATCTGCTTGTGCTTGGGTTAACCCTACAAGACTTGGGACTGTAGATAGGGTATTCGTATATACCTCATAGTTAACGCTGCTGTTGGTCTGAACCTGAGTACCTGCCACAGGGGTAGTAGATTTAATAAGACCATCTAATGCTGCATTTGCTGTGGCTACAGTAGTTCTTGTACCAACAGATAGATTAAGTGGTGAGAGAGTTGTATAGATATTGTCTTCATCAGTATTAACTAAATTAGGTACTGTTACATAAGGCTTTTGTACATAGTAATCATAAACAACAGAAGTACCTTGGTCCCATTCAGTTCCTGCTGCAGGGTACTGAGAACCAATTACAACCTTACCTACAAGAGTTCCATCATATGTTTCAACAGTATCAAGTGGACTTCCCACTACAAGGTTTGCTGCAACAATTGCTGAATCAGCAGCAGACTTAAGAAGTCCACCAACATTTGGAACAATGGTTGTTGGTTGTACAAAGTTATATAGTTTTACAGAAACTGATGAGCCTTCTGCTAATGCTTCTCCTGCTGCAGGTATCTGTGAATCAATAACTACCTTGTCATCTCTATTGAGAATGGATGTAGTTTCATAACCTGCAATGGTGTAACCAAAATTAAGTGGTGTCAGAATGTCATTGAGTTCTGTGGTGGTCTTTAAATCTAAGTCAGGGACAATGTGTGTAACAGGAGGTGGTGGTGGAGGTGGAGTAGGAGCCTCAATAGACCACTTAACTACCTGTGAAATATCTCCATCTGAGACAGCAGTAGGCAACCAAGAGATACTTGTTCTTGCCTTTAACTTAGCGTTTGTAACCCAAGCAGACCCATTCCACACCTTAAGTGCATTCTGTGTTACCCAGTTACTGCCATCCCAGACCTTTTGCATCTATTTATGACCACCTGATTGGTGCTATTGATACATAAGGGTTTACAACAGATACGGTTCCAGAGCCTGTCTTTCTTGCTACTGGAGTTACTACTGTTGAACCTGCGTTAAATATTGCATAGAAATCATTTGATACAGAGTTCTTACCTGATACATAAGATGTACAAGCATCTGCTACTGCTACTGCTCTTGTTGTTGCTCCAGATAACTGGATTCCATAGTTAATACCTGCTGTGTTGTCACCTACTGGTTCTACAACACCATAAGAAACATGCACCCAAGCAGGTTCTGTAAGAGTTACTGTCTTGCCTGTTAGGTTAGATAGTGCCTGATAGGTACCTGTGTTTGTAATTGTTTCTGTACCCTCGTAAGAATACTTAGCAGGATTAGGTAACACTGCATCTGTATCAAACCAAATCTGTCCTACCTGTGGAGCAGATGGTGCTGCTGCTTGTACTACTGCAAGTCCACCTACGCTACCCCATGAGTTATCAGCCTTCTTAACATAGAACGCATGGTCTGCTTCTACATAGGCTGCATTAACTGTTGTTGATAATCCTGTTAGTTCTGCAAAGGTGTCTACTTGAACAACACCATTATCTTGCACATCAAGTAGTTGTTCTGCTGTAAGAACATTACCGTCTGCAAATTCTACATATCTAATTGTCATATAAATCTACTCCTTGGAAATAATATTAATTTTACTCTCCATGTATCTTGGTCAGCATTGAATGTGTGCTGCACACCAATGGTTGTAAGAGTCTCGTCATAAGTAAATGTGTCTGTCTTATGATGAACTTTAATTCTGTCCAAAATCTCTGAAGATGCTGCTAATGAAGGGTTTTTCTTACCATCCCATTCAACCTCCTTAACCAGTGGAGTTGGTTTCTGCCATTTGTTAAGAATGTTATTTGCCCATGTTGTATGGAAGTTCTCATCTTCTGCAAGATTGAAGTTAGTTTCAACATTCAAAGCATGAGTGCCATATCTGTTAATAAGGGCTTGTCTTCTCTTAGGTTCCATTACATCTGAAACTATCTTCTCTACCGTTTTGAATTCGCCATAGAAAGTCTCTGGGTCTTCTTGGAACTCTTTTGTGTAATAGGCGTACTTGTTAGTACCTGTTACTTCATTGATAGTGGATTGGATGTTGTAATCAAGAGCAATGTTCTTGTAGCCATACTTAGTGGTGTCTTCATTGTTGAATTCCATGAGGGTAGTTCCAACAGGAATAGTCTCTGAGGCATAGCACTGCAGGGTTCCATCCTTGTCATAGAAGATGAAGCCACCTTCTGTATTAGATGCAAGGACTAAGGCTTCCCATAGAGTTCTGTCATCTTCCCAGTACCCATGTTTAATCTTTCCACCACCATGAATGGTCTTAGGAGAATCTTCCTTACCTGCGTTAGAGAACAAGGAAGTAATACGACCATTCCAAGTCTGTGAACCATTTGCTGTGATGCTTGATAATTTAGTTGTTGTTTGTTGTAGGTCTGCAATTGGGTCCATCACATCAAATGAGATAAGTGGATTGTCTTTGTCACTTCTGTAATCAACATACTGATTGTTCATTCTTCCTTGGAAGATAATTTCATTACCCCTGCGTAGGCGTACCTTTGTCTTAGGGACCATATAAATATTTACATTTGGGTCAAGAGTCTTATTCCTTGTAACAATGTGCATGACCCCTACAGAAGGTACAGGAAGGGCATAGGCACCTGTATAGGTATCTACACCTCTCTTGATATCAATGGATAAAACACCATCCATAATCTCTGTCCACTCATACAGATTGTCATCCATCAACTGTTCATCAGATGCAATGACTGCAAGGTTGATTCTGTCTGTACCAAGAGTAAACAGACCATCTACAAAGGTTCTAAGTTCTAATGTTAATTCGTCTTGTAACTTCATCTACCGTTTACACCTGCGTACTTTTCCAATGCTGCACTAACAACTCTTCCAAGTTCATATGAATCAGTACCTAAACCAGCAGTGATGTTCACTGTAATTGGTTGAGCAGATGCTGTAGATATTGAGCCAATACCACCCATAGGAGATAACTCCATAGGCACTTGTAGGCTCTTGCCTAAATCTTTAACGCTGTTAACTGCTAAGTAAGCAGTCTTATCAATACCTTTTACCAAGCCTTCAGTCAGTCCTGAACCTACTGCCATGAATACTCTTGAAGGTGAGTTAATACCAAGGGCACTCTTAATACCGTTTGTAATTGCTGAGGCAACATTTCTAACTGCGTTAATGGCTGATGAAATCATTGAACCAATACCGTTAATCATGCCCTGAACAATGTCCTTACCTATCTGAAGGAAGGTGCCACCTATACCTTTAGCAAAGTTAAGGATGTTATTAATCATGTTTTTGAATGCATCAAATAGTCCTGAGAATGAAACTCCTGCAAATGCCTTCTTGAATATGTCTCCAATGCCTGTGAAGAAACCTACAAACTTATCTGCAAATGCTTTAAATGCTTTGCCTAAGTCATCCCAGTGATTGATAACCAAGATAACTACAGCAATGAGTGCTGTGATACCTAAAACAATTAGACCTACTGGGTTTGCGTTCATAGCAATGTTGAGGGCAATGTTTGCAATGGTCAAGCCTTGTACAGCCTTCATCCACATAACTATTGGTGTGATTATCTTTGAGGCAACAAGGGCTGCTGCTATGAGGATAAGAATGTCCTTCATGTCTTCAAAGTTCTTGTTTGTCTTGCTAATACCGTTTTTGTCTGTGTCTGTAAAGAAATCAAATAACTTCTCAAACACCTTAAGGAGTTTATCTCCAATAGCATCTTTAATATCTTGCATAGTCTTTGAGAGTTTCTCAAAAGGAGTAATCATTGCAAGAGCCTTCTTTTGATACTCAGGACTTGTTAAATAATCTGTTAGCCATTGAACTGTGGTTCCTGACTTAACTGCTGCATCAAATGACTTCTGTTGTTCTTCATTAAGGTGAACACCAAGTTGCTGTAACTCAGTCATTGTTACCTTGCCGTCTTTGACTACCTTCTGCATCTTGGAAGAAAGTTCTTCAATAGGCTGATTAGTTACTCTGGCAAGGTTGATTGTTCCTGCTGCTAAATCTCCAGCAAGTCCATCAAGTTCTGCTCTTAACTTTCCTCTAAGGTCAACTATTAACTGTGCAATGGTTCCATCATCAACATAGAACTTCTTTGACATACCGTTGACTTTTGCAATGATGGCATCTGCTTGGTCTCCATACTCTGTAGCAAGTGCTGCAAAAGACTTCTGTTCTTCTTCTGCACCCTTGATAGCATCCTTAAACCAAGAGATACCTACTGATAATCCAAACGCTGCTGCAATGCCTCTGAAGGCACCTGAAACTTTATTTACTGAACCGTTGAGGGAATTGAGTTTAGAGTTGGTCTCATTGACACCTCTAACAAGGCTGCGTGTATCTGCAACAATGTCTACAACAATATTATTAGCCATTTTTCTTCCTTACCCCCTTCGTAATCCATACAACTTCTTCATTTGTTAACTCCCAGAATTGAGTGGGTGTATATCCTGTGGCTGCACAGAAATCACCCATGAGTTCTAAGAGAGTGTCGCTTTTGGGAGTTCTGCACCTGTTAGTGCTTGTAGTTCATCAACGCTCATGTTCTCTACTTGTTCCCAAGTTAGGTCAGGCTGTGACTTCTTACCCATGACTAATGCAATGGCAATAGTTAGTTTTACCTTAGAACCACTGTCCCACTCATCCATATTTAGACCTGTGAGAGTTTCAACCTCTGCAAGGTCCTTCATCTTTAATTGTGAAATATCCATTTAACTGCCTCCAATATATTTTCTTCTTATGGCATTCAGGTTTGATACATATTGTGTTCTTGTGTATTCCCTGTTTGTCCATGCTGCTCTTCTTAGGAATGGTTGAGCCTTAATGTTTCTTGCTGCCCATCCATATTCCTGAACACCTGCATAAGGAACCTTCGCTCCACCTGCTTTGATTTGAACTTTCTGCTTTGCTTTGTTTGCTCTAATAGAACTTCTCAATGCACCAGATTGTTCAGGAGCAATGGCAGAGGCTGTCTGTGCAACTTTAGAACCAATGGCGTAGTTTGCTTCTTTCAAGTCTTGAACAGCACCTGCGTACTGATTAAAACTTCTAACTACTTCTCTTAATCCTTTAACTGCGACTGTGTACTCTGCCATTGCAACCTATTAGGAAACTACCTTTGTAGGCTTTCCATCCAATTTAATTGTTAGGTCATATGTGAAATATTCCCCTGCTGCTCCACCCATATCAGGAACTGTTTCTGCATATCCTGTTGCTGTGAAATGTGGCTGTGTTGCTGATGCAACTGCATTTCCATGTGGTGCAAACTCAAGTGCAAGTGATGCTCCTGGGTTTGTGAACAACTGTGTCCATAGTGATGCTGCTGCAAAGTCTTGGAATCCTGTTACTGTGCATGTGTAATCAAGTGAGTCTGCGTAATCCCCAAAACCCATTTCACCAACTGCAGATGAGAAGACCACATTCTTTACTGAACCTGCGTAGTCAGTTGAACCAACCTTGAACACAATGTTCTTTCCTTTTAATCTTGACATTACTGTCCTCCTTGTGAATCTATAGTGATGTTAATGTTTGTACTTAAATATGTTGCTCCATTTGCCTCTGTGAGGAATGGCTTATCAACATCTAATTTTGATACTGCTGTGTTAGCCCAAATCAATGGGATTAGTGCATCTAACAAAGAATCAAGCCCTGTTGTCTCAACATCATTTTGTGCTGTTGGTACAAGAAGAAGAATCTTCCAGTTAGTTGAATAGATTGCTTCATATTCATCATCATTAACACTGATGAAAGGAAACCCTGCTTCAAGAATTGCACAAGGTGCTATTGGTCGTGCTGGTGAGAATTTATAAACATTCTGCAGTTCTTCTCTTAAGATATTTGCAATGTCTTCTTTGATTCCCGCTATGTTCATGCAAACCTCACCATGTAACGGTTAAGTAGTGGATAGACACCTGCTAATGGGTCTCTTGCAATACGGATAGGTGCTCCGTCATATGCTGAGTATTGTGAGATTCCCATAGGAGCAGAGCGTCTATGAAATAGTTCTGAACCAACCTCAAGGTAGCAACGCTTTAGAACTTGGTTAGGCACCTTCGTTGATTGCACATAAGATGCAATTAAGTCCATTGCTGTATCCCAACATTCTTCTGCAAACTCGTTATCCAAGTCAGAAGCACCTACATACGCTTTGAGGTCAGTCCAGTCCATTTAAATTCCCCTAATTAGTCCAGTGGATTACCAACACGAACAATTGCCTTAGGGTCCTGTGCAGCAACTGCAAGGTATCCATAGACTGAGAACTGCTGTGTCAAGTTTGTGATATCTCCATCATTCAAACGGAATGGAGCACCAGCAGACTCATATGTTGTGAGTGCTGTAGATGAACCTGTGTAGAAAGTTCCATTTGGAAGTGATGGGTCAAGAACGATTGGTAGACCTGCGATTGAACCTGTTAGTCCAACTGGATTAATTGAAGCAAATCCATTTGAAGGGTTAGTCGCTGCTGCGATTGGACGAGCAAGACCATCTACCTGCTTAGCAAGTTGCTTGAATACATCTGAAGATACGAGAATAAATTCAAGTGACTTGCCTGTTTCATTGTTTACCTTAGTTGCAGAATCTGCAAGGGCTTCAATGATTGCATCTGCAGACCATGCTGCAACTGATGTTGTTGATGTAGAAGCACCTGCAAGAGCAGCCTTAACTACATTGTTTGTCTTCTTTGCATATGCTGCTGCCATTGCACGGAATGCTGCATCTACATAAGCAACAGATGAACGCTCAATCAACTGACGAGTCATAGCAGTGTATCCACCGTATGTCTTAATGTTTGCAGTTGCTGAAGTTAGGTCAATCTTACCAAATGTAAGTGAGTCTCCTTCTGCTACCTGCTCATCAATCTCTGATGAGTCAGAATTGAGTAGTGGGTATTCAATTGTCATTCCATCTGCTGGAAGTGGTGCTGAACTAAATACATTGTATGTTGGACGACCCATGTCAAGAATACGGATGGTGTCATTGACCCATGCGTTCTTCAAGATGCTGTCTGCCATTACTGAGTTTGTATCTGCAAATGCACGAGCAAGAACAAGACCATTGTCTTCTCCTGTTGCAACTGACTTTACATACTCACCGTATGAACGGAATTGTGGTGCAGTTGGAGCCTCTGTCTTGTCTACTGACAAAACTTCTAAACGGCGTTCCAACTCTTCTGCATGATTACGCACTTCAGCGATTTCTGAAGAGTAATCAGGTGTTGTTGTTGTTTCCATATTGTTTGTTTCCTCCTTGATTTCTCTAACCTCAGTCACTGAGGCGTTTTCATAAGCAGGGAATGCAACCAAGGAGACTTCCTTGAGATTGACTTTCTTGCGAATGATTGTTCTGTCTTGCTTCTCATCCACTACAGGAATGAAGCCCACAGAAAATGAACGAATAGCACCATCTTTAACTAACTCAAGGGTTTCATCCCCAAGTTTTGTGGAACTAATCTTTGCCTTAATCCAGAGACCATCTTCTCTTTCTTCCATTGAGTTAACTTTCCCAATGATTTCTTTATGGTCTCTAAAAAGTTTTACATGTGAGTTAAGGTCAACTGAGCCTCTTACAAACTGCTCTTTGTCTCCCCCACCAATGTCAATTACATCATTGTATGGAACTGCTCTACCAATGACTTCTCTTGTTTCTACATTAGTCTCTCTGATTTCAAAACTACGATTTTCCATTATTTTCTCCATATACCCTCATTTTAAACTGCAGGTTGGTTAGCATCCTGCTGAGGATTGTTATTAGGCATTACTGGTTGAACAACTGGAGGAAGGTCTGCTTGTTTAATTGGAGGCATACCTTCAGCCTCTCTAACTTCATTAACAGTTAAGAAACGCTTATCAATTCCAATTGCATAACTTTGATATCTATTTAATACATTAGGTCTTAAGAAACCTGTCATATTAAATTCTG
>Ga0114980_10003921_pt1 | contig 10082 bp, 15 predicted proteins | sample S_140806_EF_Meta_FD_87018 | JGI IMG/M metagenome (GOLD analysis project Ga0114980, IMG submission 87018) | Freshwater microbial communities from Lake Simoncouche, Canada to study carbon cycling - S_140806_EF_MetaG | ecosystem: Environmental > Aquatic > Freshwater > Lake | place: Lake... | reverse complement strand
TCTAATGGAAATTCGACAGGTCAGAAAGCTCGCAAGGCAGTGGCAAAAGGTCCTTGGACTACAGGCTTGGACAATAAAGGTTGATTGGTCCAAGCCTAAGGATCACGTGGATGCGTTTGGTTCCAATCACTTTGAACCAAACCACCAAGAGTCACACATCCGCATCCTACACCCACGCTACTACGGTTGCATGGGATTGCCTGTACCAGCAAAGGGTGATGACACAATGGTAATTGCAACACTCATCCATGAGCTACTGCATCTCTCTCTGTTCCCGCTAGAGGCGGCAGCAGGATGGGCCAGCAGGGAACCGACAGAGCATTGGGATCTAGCTCAAGAGCAGCTGATCAATACCCTTGCTAAGGCACTCATGGATAACACTACACCTAAGGAAGGAGGATGACATGAAAGCAGGATACAAGACAACTGAATTCTGGGCAGCCGTTGCCCCTGTTATTGGTATGCTTACTAACAAAGACGGAGCAAACCAAAACACAATTATCATATGTGTAGCAGCATTAGCTAGCACATACATGGTATCACGAACCGCACTCAAGTGGAAGTCAACTAAGTAAATGCTACACTCCATGCACTGTGCATGATGGCAGCAGCCTAAGGCAAGCACGTACCCTAGGCTAAACAAAGTGCAGTAACTAGAAGGAAACACATGGAAAACACCGACATTCAGCCTGATTTTAAGCCAGAAGCCACTACCCCACAGATCAAGATCGTAAAGGCAGACGAGGTCATCAGCGTCCTCACTCAGCTACAGGAGGCACTCAATGCCGCCAACACCACCCTTGTTCAGTGCCGTGCTTTCATTCAGCTCAACCTTGATAACCTCAACTCGGCATCACCAACTCAGGAGGAATCATCCAATGGCTAAGTCTATCGTCACCGGCAAGCTCACCACCATGTGGTCGAACCTTAACAAGCTCGACACCATGTTCAACACCGAGGGTGTGCACAACATCACGGTTCTCCTAACCCCCGAGCTCGAGGCTTCGCTCCTTGCAGAAGCCAAGATCCTTGGAGTCAAGAAGATCAACGGCATCTATGAGAAGGACGGCGTCCGCACGGTGAAGTTCAAGACTTCACTGTACGCCAAGAAGGGTGTCACCCAGTTCCCCTGTCAGGACGCATCAGCTAACTTCACGGACGTTGTTCCGTGGAAGGGCGACGTTGTTCGTCTCCGTGTTGCCCCAATCCTTGTGACCAAGGGCGCAACCAAGTCCGTATCGTTCTTCCTCAACGGCGTTCAGATCGTCGAGAAGAACTCAGTGTCTGATGCTAAGGTCAACGGCTTCGGTGAGGTCGATGGTGGTTACGTTGGTAACCGCGTCGATGCACCGGCCCGCGATATGCCGAAGACTGGTAGCACCGCGCCGACTGTTGTCGACGAGGATCTCCCCTTCTAATGTTCTTCACCTTCCCCATCCAACCTACTCCGGCCTCACGGCCTCGAGTATCTAAGTGGGGGTCCTACTATACTGGCCCGTATGTGGCTTTCCGTGAAAACGTAAAGCCACTACTGGCCGAGGCACTAGCGGGGTGGACTCCAATGGACGTTCCCATGATCGTAACCGTTGGCATCTACCCTGAACGACCGAAGAGCAGTAAGCTGGACTACCCAAAGCCAGACGTAGATAACTACATCAAGGCGATCCTTGATGTGTGCAACGAAAAGGTGTGGACAGATGACCACCTAATTGTGAACATCTCTGCTTCCAAGCGTTGGAGCGACGGAGCAGGATACTTCACCCTACAAGTACAGGAATTTACCGATGATGAATGACATGTTTGAGACAGACCCAGCAACTGGAATCGTAACCACCGTAGCGCTAGTATCGTGGCCGGGTGAGGATAAAGAAGACTGGACCAACCTTGAGCTGATTGTCAACTCTGATGAGTCTGATGATGTAAGCCTGATGTACACCGACAACGACGGCAAGAGACACGATATGGGAGTCTACTCCCTGATGGCACTCAAGAGTGCAGTCGACCGCCTCGCTCTTGAAGTATAAGCAACAACCGCAATGGGGGAGCTAGGGAAACCTAGCTCCCCCTCTCACTGGAGGTAACATGAAGTTCTATTATGGATTCGATGAATCGTTTGTTCAGTACTCTACTCATATGGGTACGGACGACACAGTGTGTGACGCAGCCCGAGTCAGTATGGATAAGACAGCGGTCATGTTCTCTCCGACAGGAAACGAACGACTGATCAACTACTTGGCCAAGCACAACCACTGGTCACCGTTCGCTCACGTTCAGCTTCAGCTAAGGATGAAAGCACCCATCTTCATTGCACGTCAGCTTCAGAAGCATCAGATCGGCTTCGCTTGGAACGAGGTAAGCAGACGCTATGTCAGCACCACACCAGAGGTGTGGCTACCTGATTACTTCCGAGAGAAGGCCGACAGCGTCAAGCAAGGATCAACGGATGTTGCTAACCAACACTCCAACGAATACCTTTCTGAAGCTTACAAGCTGTGCACCGACGCTCTTGTTCTATACAACAACATGATTGAGGATAAGGTCTGTGCTGAACAGGCACGGGCCGTCCTCCCTCAGTGTATGATCACAGAGTGGATGTGGACAGGCTCACTGTATGCTTGGTCACGTCTGTTCAATCTCCGGGCCGATCCCCATTCCCAGCGCGAGGTACAACAGTACGCTCATGCTATCTCTAACATCGCTCGTAACCAATTCCCTTTGTGTTGGCGAGCACTGTCCAACTTTGACACCAAGACCTATGTTGATAAACTAGTGGGGGACTAATGACACCTATTGAAATGGTTGCGTACATCACTGGACTTCGCCCGCCTTGCCGAACACACTTCAGCTTCATCACCAAGAAGAACAAGGTGATAGCAATGGGGGCAGAGAACCGTGGAAAGACACACCCCAAGCTTCACAGCCTAGGGTATCCGTACCCAACCATCCACTCGGAGTTCGACGCATACCGTCGAGTCCGCAAGGCAGACCGCTCTGACCTTACCCTTTACAACATCAGGATCAGCAGCAACGGAACCGTTGGTATGTCCAAGCCATGCAAGTACTGCTTGCCTTGGGTGATCGACGCCTTCAAACACATCTACTACACCAACGAACGAGGGGAGCTACTCAAGTATGTCTGATACCGAATCGGTAGTGGTCAACCGTGATCGCTGCCCCAAGTGCGCTGCTACAGGTAGTGACCGAGCAGGAGATAACCTAGCCGTCTACTCTGACGGGCATGGTTACTGTTTCAAATGCCAATACCACACAGGAGGAGGAACGCGAGTGACTGAGCCACAGCTAACAACGACAGAGTTCAAGCCCATCCGTGGGTCCTTCGAGGCCCTCGATCAACGACGCATTACCGAAGAGATCGTCCGCAAGTACGACTACCAAGTAGCTGTCATCAATGACAAGGAGATCCAGATTGCTAACTATCAGGGTCAGGATGGCACACTGTCCGGCCAGCATATCCGTGGCCCCAACAAGCAGTTCGTCTGGAAGGGCAGCGCCAAGAACCTACAGCTATGGGGTCAGCACCTATGGCGCAACGGTGGCAAGCGACTCATCATCACCGAGGGTGAGATCGACTGCATGACGGTAGCTCAGCTTCTCGGTGGTACATGGCCGGCTGTGTCCATCCCTAACGGGGTAGCCTCAGCGGTCAAGGCCATCAAGGACAACCTCGAGTTCGTCAACAGCTATGCCGAGGTAGTTATCTGCTTCGACATGGACGATGCAGGACAGACTGCGGCCAAGGAAGTCTGCTCCTTCCTACCACCCGGCAAGGCCAAGATCGTTAAGCTCCCCCTCAAGGATGCCAACGAGTGCTTGGTTGCCGGCATGAGCAAGCAAGTTATCTCTGCACTGTGGGAAGCACAGGCATACAGCCCAGATGAGATCCTTCACATCAGTGCCATCATTGATGAGTCTGATAGCATCAAGCCCCGTGTCTACCCCTTCCCATTCGACAAGCTCTCAGAGTTCCTCATCGGACAACGCTCCGGCGAGATCTCTCTGTGGGCATCAGGCACTGGGTCTGGAAAGTCGACTATCCTCAGGGAGCTGATGATGCATCACCTCGACGAGGGTCGCAGTGTTGGCGCCATCATGCTAGAGGAATCACCACAGGAGACGATGGACGACCTCGTCTCACTACTCATCAACAAGCCAGTCCGTGCAATGCGGGCAGCTTCGATGATGAATGAACTACGGGAACAGATGGGCAAGCCGCCTATCTCCGTTGACTTCATTGGTTCCTTCGATCAGGACGAGTACCTCGAGGCCAAGGCCAAGTTGTCCAAGACCCGGTTGTATGTATATGACCACCTCGGCAACAACGCAATGTCAAACCTACTGGCCCGCGTCGAGTATATGGCTACCTCCCTACAGGTGGACGTCATCATCCTCGACCACATTACCGCAGCAGCGGCTGGACTCATGGGCATTGCCAACAAGGACATCGAAGGCGGCGGCTCGGAGCGACTCATCATCGACACGCTGATGAAGGAACTACGATCCATCTCCGTCCGAACCGGTGTGCACATCGACATCGTGTCTCAGCTTAAGAAGACAGACAAGGCATATGAAGAGGGAGACCGCATCACACTACAGGACCTGCGTGGTTCTGGTGCACTATCCTCGGTACCTAACACAGTCATCGCACTAGAGCGGGATCGACAAAACACAGACGAGCGGATGGCTAACACCACCGTCGTTCGTGTCTTGAAGAACCGACTCACTGGCCGCGCTGGCATTGCAACTGCGCTGTTCTATGACCGTCTAACCGGACGGCTAGAGGAGATCGACGTTGCGATTAACGACGAAGGAGATACAGTCTTTGCACCGATTCAATAATGACCCCGCACGAAAGCTGGCTTGGGATGTGTACTTCGGAAGCATAGTCTCGATGAGCCTACACCCCGGCACCACCCGTGACAGCGCAGTACAGCGTACCATCCCAGAGTGTGCTAAGCTTGCAGACAAGATGCTAGCAGAGCGAGACATGCGAGAAGAGTTGGCACACGCCATCAATGATGTAAACTTTCAACAAGAACAATGGAGAACTAACTACCGTGACTGAACGAACACTAGTACAGGAACTGCGTGAGCATTCCGCTAATGCCGAACTCAATCGGAACATGCTTACAGCTGCGCTAACAGCACAGGCCGCTGACAAGATTGAGGAACTCTTAGAAGGCTTCGAGGGTTGTTGTTATGCCTGTGAACCAGTTGGCTTGTTAAACAAGCGGTTGCTCAAGGAGCGCGACGAGGCGTTGTTAATTCTTACAGAGGAACGCGACGAGGCGCGGCGTGAACTTTGTAATCGCTGTTACGGGCGGTTAAACGCGCGGGGAGCAGCCAACCTTCGAGGATGGGATTGCTTCACATGAAACAAGTATCACCAGACTACATTATCGCATACAACAACGGACTTTGGGATAAAGATACGGAGACACCATGAGAAAATCAAAACAGATGATCATGTACGAAAAGTCCCTATTGAAACAGATGGAGTACTTAATTGACTTCTTTGTTGCATGGGAAAAAGAACAAGAAGCAATTGGTCATGTACGATCTAAGGTAAGCAGCGTGATCAATGGAAGAACTAACATGGCAAATTTATATTACAGTCTTTCTCCTGCTGAGAAAAAGAAAGTAAAGGAGACACCATAATGGTACGCATCGTTGTACTAGAGGATGGATCGTGGGGACCAATGTCCACCGCCCTCATCCACACACTATCGGATAACCAGTTCAGGGCCCTTGCTCTGAATGAGGTTGACATCAAAGACCTAAGGTCAACAGGCTTTAACATTACCTACCGACAAAACGACGAAGGCAACTTCGACCCAAAGGACACAGGATTCGATTGGATTGAAGTATAGGAGATCACATGAAGCTAGTACTAGACATAGAAGCGAACTCCTTAATGGAGCTGACCCTTGACAGCAAGGGCCGGCCAGTCAAGGAGTGCACTCAGATCCACTGCGTTGTTACTAAGGACATCGACAGTGGTGAGGTGCGTGAATGGACAGGAGACTTCAGCGGGATGAGAGAGTACATCAACTCAGCTACCCTGCTGATCGGACACAACATCCTTGGCTTCGACATGCCATGCCTGTTGCGTCTCGCTGGTTGCAAGCCGGCCCTAGCGTACCACGACTCGCTCGTTGTCAGCAAGCTAATGTACCCCGACCTACGGGATCACCCGCTTGGCGGTAACTCACTCGAGTGCTGGGGCAAACACCTCGGTGTACCGAAGGCAGACTATGATGGAGGATGGGAAGTGTTCTCTGATGAGATGCTGAAGTACTGCGTACAGGATGTGCACGTGGCACACGCCATCTACAACAAGCAGATAGCATGGATCAAAGCAAAGCAGTACGAGAAGGTAGTAAGCCTCGAGCATACATCCTCCGTAGTACTCATGGATCAGATCGCCAATGGATTCGGATTCAACCTAGATGCAGCTGAGAAGCTGGCCATCGAGCTGTTGTCTACGAAGGCAGACATCGAAGATCAGATGCACAGTATCTTCCCGCCACTCGTAAGCGAGCGGTGGTCAGAGAAAACAGGTAAGAGACTAAAGGACGATGTCGAGGTATTCAACCCCGGCTCACGTCAACAGATCGCTAAACGGCTATACACCAAGTACGGATGGAAAGCACCGGAGACAGACAAGGGTAACCCAAACGTCGATGCCGAGTGTCTCGAGGGACTAGACTACCCCGAGGCAAAGAAGCTCATCGAGTACTTCGATGTCGTTAAGCTACTGGGACAGGTAGAAGACTGGCGAGTACGAGCCACCCACTCCCGAGACGGCCGCATCCACGGCTCGATCAACGGACAGGGTGCAGCCACCGGACGATGCACACACTCTCAGCCCAACATGGCTCAGGTTGCAAAGGACCACAGGGCACGTGATCTCTGGACAGCATTGGACAACAGTGAGGTAGTTCTTGGCGCTGACCTTAGCGGACTAGAACTGAGAATGCTGGCTCACTACATGAGCAAGTACGACAACGGTGCCTACGGCGAGGTTATCCTCAACGGAGACATCCACACTCACAATCAAATCAAGGCTGGACTACCGACCCGCAACGACGCAAAGACATTCATCTACGGATTCCTATACGGAGCCGGCGACGAGAAGGTTGGAAGCATCGTCAAGGGTTCAGCACGACAGGGTAAAGCACTAAAGGAAACATTCCTCAGGGAGTTGCCCGCACTCAACATGGTTAAGAAAGAGGTTGAGTTCTTCTACTCGAAGGACAAGCACATTGCATTACTAGACGGCCGGCGTGTGCCGATCCGCTCTCAACACGCTGCTCTCAATACCCTACTACAGGGTAGCGGAGCAGTGCTCAGTAAGTACTGGATGATCGTAGCCAACCGGAATCTCCGGAAGCGGTTCGGTTCCAAGGTACGGCAGATGGCCTACGTCCATGACGAACTACAGTTCTCATGTCCCAAGGACATCTCTGATGAAGCAGGAAAGATCATCGTCGCAGCCGCGACAGAAGCAGGAGAACGCCTTGGAGTCAAGATTAGAATCGACGCAGAGTTCAAGATCGGCAGCTCTTGGGGCGACACCCACTGAGTACGAGTGTTGGCTTGGGTTCTACGACCTCGGCCAACAAGGTGGGTGGTGGGCCAAGCTACTAAGTGTATCCCATGTCACCCACGTCGGACCCATCATTGAGGTACCGTCAGTTAACTATGAGCTAACCATCACCATCTCAAACGGTGATGCAACCATAGCTAGCTCCGCTGCACTCGAGAAGATGGGTGCCAAGTTACTACACAAGATACCAATCGGTAAACGAAAGCTGGACCTAGCTCAGGTTGTTAACCACGCCAAGCTATACACAGATACTACCGTATTAGATTGTTTGATGTGGACATTTGTCACCCGGTGGTTTGGATGTACCAGACCACGACAGTGTACCACCTACGTCTGCCACCTCTTTGACCTAGAGGAATGCTGGCACCCACACGACCTACTAGAAAGATACCTATGATCACGATCATCCTCGCAGGACAGGCTCGGGTTGGTAAGACTACAGCGGCTAACGTAATTGCCGATGTTGCCCGAGAGGCTGGCTTAAACCCAGTCATCCTACCGTTCGCTAAAGCAATCAAGGATGCAGCCCTAGCTGCCGGCCTCACCAAGGAAGCCAACCCCACCGAGTACCGTGCCTTCTGTCAGAACGAAGGAGGCGGTCGCCGTGCAGATGAACCAGACTACTGGGTTGATAAGTTCATCGAGGCGTGGCAAGAACTAGAGGCAGCAGAGAAGGCCCTGCTATACAGTGACCGACTATTCTCTGAGACTATTGTCATCGTAGATGATTGTCGATACCTTAATGAACTAGACGCAGCTAAGAAGATCGGCGCTATCACCGTGTTCATTGCCAAGGATAAACGTATCCTTGAGGACAACACCGGCGAATGGCGCAAGCATGAGTCAGAAGATATGGCAAACAAGAAGGAAGCCGGTGACCCAGCGTATACAAAACTAACTGGTTGGATTGTACGTAACGGTGTATCCGAAGCTATCTTCAAGGAGAAGATCAAGTTCCGCTGTAAGACATGGCTCGAGATTGACGCCATGTCATTGTCTGGGTGTGACTGTGCTGCTTGCCTTGGCATTAAGGGAGATGAGTCGGGAAACGATATGACTGATCTATACTTCCTACTACAGGGATTGTTTGAGGATCAGAACGAATTGGATATTGACACAACAACACTACGAGAGTTGTCCGAAGAGGATGACGATGAGGACGAGGAAGAAGAATGAACCAACCAACATTAGCAATCTTAGACGGAGACATCATCGCCTACAAGGCAGCCTTCTGGGCTGAGTCTATGGGGCCAGAGGATCTGGATGCCCGACTACAGCACGATGTCTTAGAGTGGCTCCCTGCGGGGTGCACAGGCTCGGTCATCGCCCTGTCCTGCCGACGTAAGGACAACTTTCGCCGGTACTGGCTGTCAGAATACAAGGCCAATCGAGAGGGAAAGGTAACGCCAACCTACCTAGGTGACGCTGTCCAGTTCCTCCGCGATAACTACCCATGCGTCGAGGCCGATGCCCTAGAGGCAGACGACCTGATGGGTATCAACAAAGCCATGGGAACCCATGTCTGCGTGACCGTGGACAAGGATCTACTAAGCGTTCCGGGCTGGTCATTCAACCCCAACAAGCCCGACGAGGGGCTGATTTATACCCCTGAGCAGACAGCCGACTTTAACTTCTACCGCCAATGGCTCACCGGAGACTCCACAGATGGGGTAGCTGGGTGCTGGAAGGTAGGCCCCAAGAAGGCCGAGGACATCCTGAACTCCGCTACCCCAGTCAACTGGGAGGCTGCCGTACTAGCTACCTACGAACAACGCCCTAACAAGGACGGTGGGCGGTACACTTGGGACGAGGCTAGGGCCATGGGAATCGCCGTCCGCATCCTCCGCAGCATGGCAGACTGGGCGTGGAAACCCTCATTCTAACGCTGTGGCGGGGGGGGTGAGCTACCACAAGGACGTTAGATAGAATACACACATGTATACACCAAATGTAGTATACATTGATATAAACCACTAAGGAGAATACCCCATGTCAGAAGAATCATATATCATTCAATCAAGTACTTTTGATAATCCAACTTCCGCGATTATCAACTCCACTATCTTTTCAGATACTGAGTCTGTCGTTACGGAATCGTATATCTTTACTCCACCACCTAAGGTAAAGATTGTATCTACCACTCACCCCGTCATCTCTCGAGCCACCTCTGGTTCAGCTGGGTATGACGTGCGGGCTATTGGTAATCACTATCTCTATCCCGGTAAGACTACAGTTATCCCAACTGGTGTCCACCTAGACATCCCTGATGGTATGTTTGGGCTATTGGTATCACGGTCTGGACTAGCCGTCAACCACGGTGTCACCCTAGCAAATGGTGTTGGCATCATCGACTCGGACTTCCACGGTGAAGTTCGTGTAGCCATTACCAACTCAGGGTATGACCCGTTCCACATTCAGGATGGAGATCGAATTGCACAGCTATTGTTTATGGCTG
>Ga0114980_10003920_pt1 | contig 10083 bp, 8 predicted proteins | sample S_140806_EF_Meta_FD_87018 | JGI IMG/M metagenome (GOLD analysis project Ga0114980, IMG submission 87018) | Freshwater microbial communities from Lake Simoncouche, Canada to study carbon cycling - S_140806_EF_MetaG | ecosystem: Environmental > Aquatic > Freshwater > Lake | place: Lake... | reverse complement strand
CGTATTTTTATAGAACCTTTATTAACAAAATCTAAAACAGATACAACTCACCAACGTCGTATCGTATTTAGTTATTTACAAAACAATGATGCTTTAAAAGAATTATTCAGTGTTGTAAATTCTAAAATCGCTAATCGCCCAGGTGGATACACTCGTATCATTAAATTAGAAAGACGTTTAGGGGATGCTGCTGATATGGCAATGATTGAATTAGTTGATTTCAATGAAGTTTACAACGTGAAAACAGTTGTAGGTGAAGAAAAGAAAAAAACTCGTAGAGGTCGTCCATCAAAAAAAGCGGAACCAAAAGCAAAAGTTGAAGAAGTGGTAGAAGCTCCAGTAGCAGAAACCACAACTGATGAGGCAACTGAAGCTTAATCTTTACAAAAAATTATTTGACTCTAAAACTGCATCTTAATGATGCAGTTTTTTTTGATCTATCATGTAATTATGACAAAGTATATATAGTCAATAAATTTTTGAATATGATTTATTCTATATATATTTCGAAAAAAATTTATAGTTGAATGTATTCGTTAAAGAGTATCTGCTTTTTTGGTATTACAAGAATGGCACATAGGTTGTAAATTATCAATTTCGTTATTACCGCCTTTACTTTTAGGAATAATGTGATCGATAGTCATCATTTCAAAGTCTTTGGTATACAAATCTACATGAAAACCACCCGCATTGTTTTTAGCTTTGATTAAATAAATCCCTTCTTTCTTACAAGTTTCATTCACGCAAATATTTCCATGATGAAAAAATACTCGTAATCGACGATGGGTAGAAAATTTTGTTTGTAATAAAGTAATGTCCAATAATTCGTGGAAAGTATATTTATGTCCTAATGTATGAGGGAATTTAATCATCATATGCGTTCAAATATCTGTAAAAAAAATGTAATTTCGCGACATGGCGAAAGGGAAAAATTTACAATGTGCATTTTGTTTAAAAACAAACGATGATGTACTGATGATTGTGAGTGGTGCGAAAGCGAGTATTTGCAATGAGTGTGTAGAAAATGCAACGAAGATTATAGAGCAAGAATTGGGCAAATTTGAGGATAGGGTAGATTGTAAAGCAAATAAGAAACAAGAAGGAGAAACAAAATTTGATTATAAACCAGTTGAAATTAAAGCATATTTAGATCAATATGTTATTGGACAAGAAGACGCTAAAAAGGTCTTGAGTGTAGCAATTTACAATCATTACAAACGATTAAATCAAGTAATGAGAGATGATATAGAGATTGAAAAATCCAATATTATTATGGTTGGCGAAACTGGCTCTGGGAAAACCTTGTTGGCAAAATCAATTGCTAAAATGTTAAATGTTCCTTTTGCAATTGCAGATGCTACTGTTTTTACAGAAGCTGGCTATGTGGGAGAAGATGTAGAAAGCATTTTATCAAGATTATTGCAAGCTGCTGATTATGATGTAGAACAAGCGCAAAAGGGTATTGTTTTTATTGATGAAATAGATAAGTTAGGCCGTAAAAGCGATAACCCATCTATCACTAGAGATGTAAGTGGAGAGGGTGTACAGCAAGGATTGTTGAAGTTGTTAGAAGGAGCAGATGTATTGGTACCACCACAAGGAGGTCGTAAACATCCGGATCAAAAAATGGTGAAAATAAACACACAAAATATTTTATTTATTTGTGGTGGTGCTTTTGAAGGCATCGATAAAATGATTGCTCGTAGAATTCAGACATCATCCATCGGTTTCAAATCCAATAAAGAAGATGAAAATGTTGAAAAGGATAATTTAATCCAATATGTAAATTCACAAGATTTGCGTTCTTTTGGCTTAATTCCTGAGTTGCTTGGGCGTATGCCGGTTGTCACATTTTTAAAATCTTTAGATAAGAATGCGCTCCGAAGAATTTTAACTGAACCTAAAAATGCTTTAATTAAACAATATACTCGCTTGTTTGAGTATGAAAATATTCAATTAGAAATAACAGATGAAGCTTTGGATTATATTGTAGAAAAAGCGATTGAATTTAAACTTGGAGGAAGAGGATTGCGTTCAATTTGTGAATTGGTAATGACCGATGCAATGTATGAATTGCCAAGTCAGAAAGATGCCAAACACTTCTCTATCTCTTTAGACTATGCAAAAGAGAAAATTGAAAAATCAAAATATGCTTATCAGAAAGTAGCTTAAACGGGTATTCAACCAGGATCTATAATTTAATTTCATTCGATTTTTATTATATTTTTTCTTGATAAGCTTGTAATTTTTTGGAGTTGATTTTCATTAAAATTGCAATAACAAACACAATGAATGAAATCGAAATGAAAGCGGTTTCAGGCCCCCATTGGTACCATATAAAACCTGTTGTCAAGTTGGCTACAAGTAATCCTATACTATTAAATCCTTCGTATAAACCGATAGCAGCTCCCTTGTTTTCTGAAGGAACAGTTTCTACTAAAATGGCTTTTATAATTCCGTTAGTGAATGCATAAAACAATCCATAGAGAATAAACGAGATGATAATCGTTGTATGACTTAGTTTGGTAGAAAATAAAAAATACACCAATGCATAAATCACTAAACCGATTAAAAATATATTTATTTTACTGTATCGATCTGCAAGTTTGCCGATAGGATAAGAAAACAAAGCATATACAAGATTAAATAAAATATACAAACCGATTAAATGGGATTCAGAGACTCCAGATTCTTTTGCCCTTAACAATAAAAATAGATCTGAACTGTTGACCAATGAAAATATAATTAAAAATAGTAGTATCGTGAGATAGGATTTCGGTGCTTTTTTATAAAATGAAAAATTTTCTGAAAATGAAATTTGGGGTTTTGATGGCTGTTGGATTAGCCCTTTTTTTTCTTTTATTAAAAACGTAAATCCAATAGAAAAAATGCCAGGTATAATACTAATCAGAAAAAGTAGTTTATATTTTTCAGGATAGAAATACAGAAAGACTAAAGCAAACAAAGGCCCCAAAACGGCCCCTAACGTGTCCATAGAGCGATGCAATCCAAAAACCTGAGCTTTGGTAATAGCAGTTGCCTCTTCAGCAAGTATTGCATCTCGAGCGCCCGTTCTTATTCCTTTTCCAGCTCGATCAATTGCTCTTGCAGAGAAAATCAACGCAATGTAATTTGAAATTCCAATCAATGGTCTTGATAAAATGCTTAATGCATAACCCATTTGAATAAAAGGGAGTCTTTTCTGAAATTGATCAGAAAGACTCCCCATATATATTTTTGATAAACCAGCAGTGCACTCTGCCATTCCTTCTAAAATTCCTATGATCAATGAACCATATCCAATTTGTTTTAAATAAAGAGGAATAATAGGGTAGAGCATTTCACTGCTAAAATCATTTAATAAACTGATGATGGATATAATCCAAACCGTTCGAGTTATGTTTTTAAACATTGAACTATTTTTCTATCATCAAGTAGTGCACTTTGGTTAGCCATTTATTAGTGTCTGGCTCAGCTTTAGGATCTGTGATATATTCTTCAAGTATTAAACTTGGAAGCATATTTTTATTTTTCATAACAGAATCTAAAGCCACATAAGCTAAATTTGTTTTCTCAAATGAACCATAATGTTCAGTGTAGATTTCTTTGCAACCATTAATAGTGAAAATTTCAAATTCTCCTTTGGCAATCTCTTTTGATGAAAGAGGAATAGCAGTTGCAATATCTGCTGTTTGTGTTGCATTGTCCCATTTGAAAATAATTCCAGAAGTTGGTTGTTTAGCATTTTGACCAGCTACTGCATATAATTTCGCAAAGTTTGTTTCAAAGAAAGATGGTATTTGACTGAAGTTTAGATTTGCTCTTTTTATTAAATAATGATTTCCATTAAACTTTGACTCTTGCACCACGTAGTTATTAATAGAAAATCCTGCTCCTCCACTTTTAACTACTTCTTCTAAATAATTTAATCCTTTATTGTAATCATTTTTGATATCGTAAAAAAAGCCCATAATAAACTGAATCCCTCTTTGAATAAAAGGAGTTTTTTCCTTAGATAACATACTCCAAGTTACATCTGTAAATTCACCATTGGGTTTTAGTTGAATCATCATATCATTGATCATGTCGAAATCAACAAATTTTAAATCTGCATGTACACTTTCATTTAAAATTTGACTAGTAAAGACCATGTTCCCATCACCAGAATTTTTTGAAGTCCAAGAATAACTTCCTCCAACTCCAGATGTTGTATTTCCATATGTTAACTTCATAGTGGTGTCTTCTATCATCCAAGGACTCCATTTAGCCCAGTTTTTAAAATCTGAAATTTGGTAATAAACCATACTCGGTGAGCCGGATATCGTTTTAGTTACACTAGCTTCCCATTTTTTCGGACCTATAAAACACAACACAAAATAAATAGCAAATAAAGTTGCTATAACAATAAATATTTTTTTAAACATTCTTTTTGCTTTTAGACTTGCAAGATAGTATTCTGATTGATTATTTGCAAGTGTATGATGCTTAATCAAATATTTTTAATCAGTATCATTGGCTTAGTATAATTATTGTTTAGCTAAATTAATTTTACTGACATTTTTTATTTAGTATATATTTGTAATTGACGAAAAAAGATATGAGCAATCCAAATTTAGATGCAGAAAATAATGGAATCAATTCTGATAAAGAATTTGAAAATACAATTAGACCCTCTTCAATAGAAGATTTTTCTGGTCAAATTGAATTGATTGAGAATTTGCAAATATTCATTCAAGCAGCTAATCAACGGAGTGAAGCTTTAGATCATGTATTGTTTCATGGGCCTCCAGGTTTAGGGAAAACTACCTTGTCAAGAATTGTTGCCAACGAATTAGGTGTACAAATTAAAGAAACCAGTGGCCCTGTGATAGAAAAACCAGCTGATTTAGCGGGTTTGCTAACTAGTCTTGAGCCTAGAGATGTTTTATTTATAGACGAAATTCATCGTTTAAGCACGGTGGTGGAAGAATATTTATATGCCGCTATGGAGGATTATAAAATAGATATTATGATTGACAGCGGCCCCAATGCAAGGAGTATACAAATTGCATTAAATCCATTTACTTTAGTTGGAGCTACAACTCGTTCTGGTTTATTGACAGCACCCTTATTATCTCGGTTTGGTATCAAATCTCGTTTAGAATATTATCCATTGGATGTTTTAGAAAATATTGTTCGAAGAAGCGCAAGCGTTTTAGGAGTTAAAGTGACTTCAGATGCGAGCAGAGAAATTGCCCGACGAAGCAGAGGAACACCCCGTATTGCCAATGGATTGTTGAGAAGAATGCGGGATTTTGCTCAAATATTGGGCAATGGTGTTATTGATTTAGGGATAGCTGAACATGGTTTAAAAGCTCTGAAAGTAGATGCCAATGGGTTGGATGAAATGGATAATAAAATTTTACTGACTTTGATACAAAAATTCAAAGGTGGGCCAGTAGGGATTAGTAACATCGCCACGGCTGTTGGAGAAGAGAGCGGAACGATAGAGGAAGTATATGAACCATTTTTAATTCAAGAAGGATATATTGTAAGAACACCTCGAGGCAGAGAAGCTACAGAGAAAGCATATAAACATTTAAATCTTCAGGCGCATTATAGAGGCATTGAAGGAAGGTTGTTTTAATATTCTACATAAAAAAAATGGTCGCTTGGAATATTTCAAGCGACCATTTTTTATGTACAGAAAATTTATTTTTCCTTCTTAGTTACAATATTGATGAGGTAAAAAACAATATTTGCAGAAGAAAATACCATAATAAATTTAAAGTAATTGTCAATGGCTTTCGTATCATAATTAGCCGCAATTAAATGCCCTGGATTAAAATATACTAAATAAGTTAGAGCCAACAATGTAATCGCTGTAACGATTCCTATAAAGCTCACAAACTTTGATTTACGAACCTCTGTCAATTTATCTGCTAGTTGACTGTTTTTTAGACTATATAATATATAAATAATAAAACCTACTAATAACCAAATCAATAATCTTGACCAGTTCTCAAAGCCCAATCCAAAAATCATAAACCCACAAACCAAGACTCCTAAAAGAGGAATGATTGGAACTAAAGGAACTTTAAATGGTCTCACAGCGTCAGGGTTTGATTTACGCATAGCAATTACTCCCAATGAAACTAATACAAACGCAAAGAGCGTTCCAATACTACACATATCACCTACAATATCACCAGGTACAAATGCTGCAAAAAATCCAACTAAAACAAATAACCAAATCGTTGCTTTTGCTGGCGTGTTGTATTTTGGGTGAACTTCAGAAAAAGTTTTAGGTAATAAACCATCTTTACTCATCGTAAAAAATACACGAGATTGCCCCATCAACATTACCAAAATTACAGACGAAAATCCTGCTAAAATGGCTATGGTAATTAAACCTCCAAACCACTCGTAACCAATCATGTATTTGTTGATTGCATACGCAACTGCAGCTTCATGGCCAGGACCTGTAACACTAAATTCTTTGTAATTGGCAATTCCTGTTAATACATAAGAAAATAAAATATACAACACCGTACAAAATGCTAGAGAACCTAAAATTCCAATAGGCATTCCTTTTTGAGGGTTTTTAGCTTCTTGTGCTGCTGTACTTACTGCGTCAAATCCTACGTAAGCAAAAAATACAATTCCTGCACCACGTAAAACTCCACTCCATCCAAATGCACCACTTTCTCCTGTATTAGGAGGAATAATTAACGCATGATTGGCAGGTACAATATAATGCCATCCGATAGCAATAAAAACTAGTACAATTAATACTTTAATGATTACAATGATTGAATTAAAATTAGCAGATTCTTTAGTTCCTTTAATCAATAACATGGTTAGCAATGCTAAAATTACAATTGCTGGTAAATTAATAATTCCATGAACGCCAGATGCCATACCATCAATCATTTGTGATTGAAAAGGCGAATGGCACCACTCATACGGAATGGTAAAACCAAAGTAATACTCACAAAATTTATTCAAATATTCACTCCATGCAATAGCAACTGTGGCAGCACCCAATGCATATTCTAAAATTAAATCCCAGCCTATAATCCAAGCAATGAGTTCACCCATGGTTGCATAGCTGTATGTATAAGCACTACCTGCAATGGGAATCATAGAAGCAAACTCTACGTAACATAAACCTGCAAATGCACACCCAATGCCTGCAATGATATATGAAATCATTACCCCGGGTCCTGCATGATTACCTGCAGCAGCAGCTGTTCTTACAAAAATACCTGCGCCAATAATGGCTCCAATTCCTAATGCTAATAAAGCGCCTGAGCCTAAGGTTCTTTTCAATGTATGCTCACCTGTTTCAGCAGCTTCTGCCAATAATTTATCCAATGGCTTTTTAATAAATAAACTCATTTTATATTATATAATTTGGGAGTAAGATAATGAAAAAAAAATAATTAGCAAATTCTTGCGGTAATTTATCTATTAAAATAATATCGTAATGTTGCAATCTATTATATATATATATGGGAAGACCCAAACTTTCTTTCTTAGATAGGTATTTAACATTGTGGATTTTTTTGGCAATGATTATCGGAATTTTAATTGGCTATTTTATTCCCAATTCAGCCGAATTTATTCATTCATTTTCAACAGGAACTACTAATATTCCATTGGCAATTGGATTAATTTTAATGATGTATCCTCCACTCACAAAAGTAAATTTTAAACAAATTCCGAACATATTAGCGAAGCCAAAGTTGCTGATCATTTCATTTTTGATTACTTGGATAGTAGGACCTTTTTTAATGTTTTTGTTAGCTACAACCTTTTTAAAAGATTATCCAGAATACATGACAGGCTTAATTATCATAGGATTAGCACCGTGTATTGCAATGGTAATTGTGTGGAATGAATTAGCCGAAGGAAATAGAGAATTGGTAGCAGGATTGGTAGGTATTAATAGTTTATTGCAAGTATTCTTTTTTAGCTTGTATGCCTATTTTTATTTAGAAATCATGTTGCCGCTTTTTGGCTTTGAGGGTTTAAATATTAATATCACTATGATTGAAATTGCCCAAACGGTTGGTGTTTATTTAGGTATTCCTTTTGTAGCAGCTGTCATCAGCAGAAACTTATTACTAAAATCAAAAGGTGAAATATGGTTTAAAGAAAAATTTCTTCCTAAAATTTCTCCCATTACATTAATTGCTTTGTTATTTACTATTGTGGTGATGTTTAGTTTAAAAGGACAAATGATTGTTTCCATTCCAATGGATGTTATTAGAATTGCCATTCCATTGGTCATCTTTTTTTCTATTATGTTTGTATTGATGTTTTTAGTCGCTAAGTTTATAGGTGCCGATTATAAAGACAATGCAGCCCTTTCCTTTACTGCATCAGGTAATAATTTTGAACTAGCTATTGCTGTTTCTATTGGCGTTTTTGGTATCCATTCAGGTCAAGCATTTGCCGGTGTAATTGGTCCATTAGTGGAAGTGCCCGCATTAATTTTATTGGTTCAATTGTCTTTTTGGTTCAAGAAAAAATGGTATTCGAAAGAGTAGAAATATAATTTTTATCCAACTGAATTTTTAATCATTTCATTTAGCTTCTTCATTTCTTGCTCATTCAATAATCGATATTTACCCAATTTAATTGCGTCTAATTGAATATTCATGATTCGAACTCGAGTTAAACCTATCACATCATAACCTAGGTATTCACACATTCTACGAATTTGACGATTCATACCTTGTACTAATATAATGCTGAATTTTTTACTTCCTAATTTTCGCACTTTGCATTTTAATGTCATTTTGCCTAACACAGGAACGCCATTTGCCATATGCTGAATGAATTCTGGAGTGATACTTTTATTAACCGTAACAACATATTCTTTCTCGTGTTGATTTCCAGCTCTTAATATTTTATTTACATAATCCCCATTATTGGTTAAAAATATTAATCCATCAGAGTCTTTGTCTAGCCTACCAATGGGTACAATTCTTTTTGGGTAATTGATAAATGAAATGATATTGGTTTTGTCATGCAAATCAGTTGTAGTGGTAATGCCTGCAGGTTTATTAAAGGCTATAATGATGTCTTGTTGAACTTTCGATTTTTTTAATACTTCAAAATCAACAATGACTGTATCCCGTTCAGTTACTCTATCAGTCAGCAAGGCAACATTGTCATTAATCATTACACGAGCTTGTTCTATTAATTTTTCTGCTTCTCTTCGAGAGCAATAGCCTGTTGAACTGATGTATTTATTAATTTGAATTCCGTTTACTTGCATGCCATTAATTGACAACAAACTTACGCCTAAATGAATGTAAATAATCCGTATTTTCGCTAAAATTTTATTCAAATGAAAAAGTTGTTTTTTCTGTGCTTGATTTTAGTCTCTTTTAATACGATTGCCCAAAAATTGGTTACTTATATTAAAATAGAGCGCACTCCATGTTATGGTCGATGTCCTGTTTATTCGCTTGAAATTATGAGCAATGGTAAAATTAAATATGAAGGGAAGCGAAATGTAGATAAAATGGGCGTATACAACTATAAAGTTTCTCCTCAAAAAGTAAAAAGCTTATTTGCATTTATTGAAAAAAATAAAATCAGTTCATTAAAAAATAAGTACGAACAAGTTGCTACTGATTTGCCTAGATTGCACATGGCTTTTATAATTGCTAAAAAAACTAAAAAAATACAAAATGCAGAAGCGGGTCCAAAATATTTAGAAGAAATTGCTAATCGTGTTGATGCTGTTTGGAATGAATTGAATATAGATAGATCTCCCATTCCATATGAAGAGTATCCTGCAGTAGAACCTGTAGTAATTCAAGAACAAAATGTAATTCCAGAACCACAAATTTATTCATATGTTGAGCAAATGCCTCAATTCCCAGGTGGTGATGCTCTATTGATGGAGTATATTAGAAAAAATATTAAATATCCTGAAATAGCAAAAGAGCAGGGCATACAAGGAAAAGTGATCATTAATTTCATCGTAGATGAATCGGGCAATATTATCAATGTAAATGTTGTTAAATCATTAAGCAAAGAATGTGATGCAGAGGCAATGCGGGTAATTAGCCATATGCCCCAATG